>Ga0265297_10007931_pt1 | contig 14440 bp, 13 predicted proteins | sample Munlanlwell13791_FD_192502 | JGI IMG/M metagenome (GOLD analysis project Ga0265297, IMG submission 192502) | Leachate microbial communities from a municipal landfill in Southern Ontario, Canada - Leachate well 137-91 | ecosystem: Engineered > Solid waste > Landfill > Unclassified | place... | reverse complement strand
ATACGGCTGGAAGTCGTTGATGGATGCTATTGTGAAATACAGGTCGTCGCGCCACCTTGCGACGGTCGGGTAGGGCTTGACATACCCGTGCCCGCTCTGGATGAAGTATTTCTCGATGATTTTCCAGGTGTCGATGTAGCCGAGCTTCTTCTTGACGGGGCTTGCGCCGATGAACTGGTAGCCTATGCACGAGGGGTCGCCGCACATGTTGCGGATGTCCTTGGCCCAGAACATGCGCGAGCATTTCGTGCATTTCTGGCGGATGTATCCGCGCTCGGCAAGGACCTTTATCTTGTAGTGCTTCTCCCATTCTGCAGCGAACTGCTTGCGCAAAGCGTTCTTGTCGACGTCCATAAGAATTACCTTTGGTTGGTGATGGGTGATGAATGCGCGGAGAGGCTTTTAACCTCTTTCTTAAATGCCAGACGGGAATCGAAGGTAGACCATATTTGCTCAGGGCTGCAAGTCACCTATCCGGCATGCCCAGATGGATAACAAATCGCCAGGTGCGCTCCAATATGCGATATTATTCTGATTGAGCGAAGGGCTTAACGATACCGAGGATTCGAGGATTCTTTTGCTATCCCCCGACGAAACGTCAACCATATAGAGTCCCGGGGTCGATTCGAGCACCCCATAAAAAACGCTAAAGGTTTCCCATTTGGAACAGTTTTGTACCGAAGAAAAATCTGAGTTAATAATACTTGAAGAGCCGGATTGCATATCATACCGGAATATCCGGGCATTTTCGTTAATGCCTTCGTCCAGACTGAACACGATTGCGTCCCCGTAAACTGAGAGACAGGAAGACCAGCTCGGGGAATCGGCCTGGATTATCCTCAATTCGCCACTGTCAAAATCGTAAAGATAAAAATCATAGACCGCGTTGCCTGACACGTCATGAGGATATGAAAAAACAACCTTCGCCCCATTAGAAGAAATCCAATTGGTCGTCAACGGGGCGGGAAGGACTTTTTCCCGGGATTCTTCAGTTGTAAGGTTTTTGTACCTTAAGACGGTTGCGCCCTCGGCATTTTCACCAAGATAAGTAAGAATATTGTCATGAAGCTGGGGGTAAAAACCATGGTCGATTACACTGATAGAATCTTCGTTTATGCGATAAGAGCATATGTTATAGCCCGAACAGGTGGTGCCCGTGCAATAAAACACGATTGTATCGCCCGAGATAGATGCGGGTTCCAGACTCGATGGCTTGCATGCGTCCGTTCCTGGAACCTGGTGTATGTTCATATCATAGATATCTGCGTAGTAGAGGCTTGAACCGTCCCGGAAAACAATGTTATTTCCAGATATGGCAGGTGCGGACGTGCTTCCGACGCCGGCGATTTTATAGCAGGTAACTGCCGGATCGGAGGATTGAAGCGAGCTTGCCTGCCCTATAGCGGCAGCAACGTCCAGAATGCCCTTGCCTATTGAATGGCAAGTGCCGGATGTCTGGCGGGCTGAGTCTAGCATAGCCTGTTTGACTTTTGCAACGGAGAAATCCGGATGCATGCCGAAAATGAGCCCTGCGGCACCAGCGACCATCGGGGATGAGACAGATGTCCCGCTCACAAGGATTAGCGAACCGTCTGTTTTAGTTGCATCCGGAGCAGCTATCCTAAAACCAGGTGCTGAAAGCTCAACGACCTGGCCTTCATGCGTAAACGGTATGTTGTTCTCGGAGCAAGCAGAACAATCGCATCTTTTTATGAGGCGGTCTAGATAGCACAATGGACCGAGGAGGAGTTCAAGGGCTGAGCTACTAGCATAATCATAGGAGCACATCGGATCTTCCCATTCATCAATTGCACCCACAATAATCGAGTTCGAGATGAATGCATCCTTATCCGAGGAAGGATGTTCGGGTGACAGCCACAGGTCATCAGCTTTGAAACCGGAATTTCCTGCCGCGAAGACAACCAGGACGTTCTTCTTGACGGCTTCTTTCATGGTTTCGATTAAACTTGCCCGGAAGCTTGTAAAATGGTCCTGTGCAGGCGATATTTTTCTTGTACATACGCAAGTGTTTTCGTCGGATTGCTCGCACAAGTCTGGACCCTGAGAAATATTGATGACTTTTGCGCCAAGATTCATTGCCAGAAGCATCGCGGCATTAATATCCGAGTATGGCGTTCCAGGCATGCACGCCCCAGGCTTTTCTGCGTTAATATCGATGGAGATTATCGGGTTATTCCAAGCCACACCAACTCCGCCGATTCCATCATCCCCACGGGACGACAACACACCAGTAACCATTTCTCCATGTTCTGCAGGCGTATAGAACCATCGTGAACCTTGCCCAGTTTGAGGATCCGTGTGTTGGGTGCATTCTTCTTCTGTAGAAAAAAAATGGGTGCTGTCCGCGTTCAAACACTTTCCACCGAAATGGATTGTTTTTCCCATAAAACTAGCAGAGTTCTTGTTCAAGCCGCTATCCAAGACAGCGATGGGAATCGAGTCCGAACCAATAGTCGTATCCCATGCTTGCGTTGCCCTGATGCTGTCAATCCACCAAAAGCCGGAAAATACGTCCCTGGGGGTGTTTGGATCTGGGTCCTTGGCAGGACTTACGATTGCATTTGGCAAGGCGACCGATACCCCAGGCATCTTTTCGACGGCATCTAGATAGACGTTCATATCCACGTTGGCTGGAACTTCGTACTGAAGCATCCTTACGGCAGGGATCTGCCCGACCTTCAGTACATTATTTTCGCTTAGATAGGAATTCACATTAACAATATCATCCCTCGACGCGGCATCATCGAACCAAATGAGCATCTGGTTCTCTCTAATCATGAACATGGTTTCTTGCCTTGTAAACGGCACCTCTTTTGATGCTTCTTTCAGCACGGTCTCATTCCCAGAAAACGGGTACGCGGGCTGATTGTCAGGTTGGGAATGTGTATCCGAACACCCGCTCAATAGTGTTCCCGCCAGAAGTAACGAAGAGAATATGGCCGTATGTCGCCGCTTTGTCACGGTCTGCTCCTTGCATCTATGAAGACGCATATGCCCACCCCGTCTTTCATCTTGCCACTAGGAATAAATTGTCGCTGGAAAAAGGTATTGATGTAAGCTACCAAAAAGAATATAGGAGATTACCAGGGAGAAAAACATTAACGCCACTACTATGACAACCTCCCCGATGCTCAACTTTTTTCCTCTCGTATAGAAGTAAACACCACATAATACCGGAACTAGTTCTTGTACTAGGTAGTAATAGGGAAACGGCCCCACATTCACGATCAAACAGTCAGTCCCCAGTATTTCTTCAGGGCTGCTAATAGGTTCACCGGTGCATTCATTAATCGTTTTTTCTGGAAAAACTAATGAGATTGTAGAGAATAAGATGAATAATGCCAATGAAGATAGTAAAAGGTCTTTCCAGACAATTGATATCTGCATATTATGGATACGATAGCATCAGGGGTTTAAATATAATCTCAAAAGATAAAAAAATTATAGAGTTAACCTCGCCGCCCACCCTTCTTTCGGAGATTATTCGATCCTGAAGGAAAGCAGGAAGTTGTCCTTCATGCCGGCCGCAAGGTCCGGGTCGAGTGCGACGATGCGCACCTTCGCGTGGATGGAGCGCTCGGGGATGTATACGCTCAGCGCGTAGCCGCTGTAACTTACGTTCGAGCCCGGAAAGCGTATCTTGAACGGCGCTTCGGCGACATATGCGTCCCTGGCCAGGCCGTAGGTTGTTATGTTGCCTATATAGTATGCCAGCTGGAGCAGGCCGCCCGCAGGGTCGCTCTTCTTGTCCTGGACCAGGAAGTCGGATGCAGTCTTTGTCGGGTTATCCTGGAGGAGTTCCTCCTTGTTCGCCCCGTATACCTGCGTGGTGTTGATGTAGGAGACAATCAGTATTTCGCCGGTCTTCCCGCCGATTTCGTGCGTGCCGGTGAAAATGCCGCCGTATGAGCTTTTCGATTCCTGTGTCGCCATGTTAATCGGGTATTCGAAATTGAACCCCTTGGCGAGGTATCGCTCGTAGAGCTTCGGGGGCGGAGGGGGCGGCGGCTGCGTTTCGTTCGTGCCGTTCTGCGTCTGGTTCTGCGGCGGAATGGTTTCGTTGATGGTAGTATTCGGCCCGGTCGCGTTTGTGGGGCCGGTGGTGTTCGTCTCGTTCTGCCTCTCGCTGAAGCTGATGCATCCGAGAAGCAGGACGAACGGCAGTAGCAATGCAAGGGCCTTCATGACGACATCTCCGCGCTTGCCGACAAGATGAACGATTCGGCCAGTGCAATCGCGTCTTTTGCTTCTTGCCTGCCGGTTTTCTTAAGCTTTCCCATGGCGGCCAGAATCATGCCGTACAGCCCGGGCGAATCCTCGTCCGGCGCCTCTTCGAGCCTGTGCCACTCCTCTATCGGGAGGGCCCCGGGGTGGCGCTCGGACAGGTAGGCGAGGGTGGTTTCGAGATTGTCGCTCACTACGCCGTCGGAAAAAAGCAGGGCTGATGACGAGAGCCGAATCGCGTTGCGGGATTCCAGGAGCGCGCCGCGGAAATCCCCGTGCGAGAAGAGCTCGCGCGCAAGGAGAAGGAGGTCGGAGGCGGATTGGAGCGCAATAAGCGCCCCGGCTCGGTTCGGAGAAATCCGGGTGATTTCCGAGGCTGCGCCTTCCTCGTCCATATGCACCCAATTCTTCGGAAAATGATTTAAAACCGCCGATGCATAGGCGATAACATGCAAATGCACGAGAGGATATTCGAGCTTGCGCTGAAAAGGTCGTTCTTCTTCCCCAGCAACGAGCCCTATGGCGGCACGGGGGGGTTCTACGAGTACGGGCCGGTCGGCGTCCTGATCAAGCACAAGATAGAGAACCTCTGGCGCGAGATGTTCATCAAGGCCGAGGGCTTCCACGAAATCGAGACGAGCATAATCACCCCGGAGGCGGTCCTGGTGGCATCCGGCCACGTCGGGAGCTTCGCGGACCCGGTCGTGGAGTGCGTGAAATGCAAGACGCGCATGCGCGCGGACACGCTTGCCGAGGAGAAGCACTACGCGCTCCATGGCGAGAGGTGGGACGGGAAGCTCGAATCGCTCGACGAGGTCATAGGCGGCAAGGGAATCAAATGCCCCAAATGCGGCGGGGACTTCGGGAAGGCGTACATGTTCAACCTGATGTTCCAGACCGGAATCGGAGGGGAGAGGGCGACCGCGTTCTCCAGGCCTGAGACCGCGCAGGGAATATTCACGTCTTTCCCGAGGATTTTCCGCAACCACGGGACCAAGCTCCCGCTCGCCGTGGGGCAGGTCGGGAAAAGCTTCCGCAACGAGATTTCCCCCCGGAAGGGGCTCGTCCGGATGAGGGAGTTCACGCAGATGGAGCTGGAATACTTCTTCAACCCGTCCGAACCGCGCTGCGCGCAGTTCGCCGATGTGGCGGCGCAGAGGATGATGATGAAGGCCGGGGGCGAGCTCGCGGAGATGGACGCCGGCGAGCTGGTCGAAAAGTCGCTCGCGGCCAACCAGATAATGGCGTATTTCCTCGTCCGAGAGTGGGAGTTCTACAAGCGCGTCGGCATCGACCAGAAAAGGATGTACTTCAGGGTGCTGGATTCGAACGAGATTCCGCATTACTCGAAGGGCAACATAGACATGGAGGTCGAGACTTCGTACGGGGCCATCGAGACCATCGGCAACGCGTACCGCACGGACTTCGACCTCTCTCAGCATTCCAAGCACAGCGGAACCGACCTCTCGGTCTTCATCGAAAGCGAGAAGAAGAAGGTCATGCCGCACGTGTTCGAGCTCTCGATGGGCGTGGACAGGCTGTTCTACTGCATCCTCGAGCACTGCTTCCGGGACAAGGACCCGCCAGCAAAGGAAGGCGAGACCCCCGAAGGGGGGCGAGCGAACAAAAAAGAATGGGAATGGTTCGATTTCCCCCCGGACATCGCCCCTTACCACGTCGCCGTCTTCCCGCTGATGGGAAAGGACGGGATGGACGCGAAGGCGAACGAACTCGCAAACGCGCTCCGGTCAAGCGGGCTGGACGTCACGTACCGCGAAAGCGGCAGCATCGGAAGGAGGTATGCGCGCGCGGATGAAATAGGCGTGCCGTACGCCCTGACGGTCGACTATGACACGCTGGATGACGGGACCGTGACGATAAGGTACAGGAACGACGGGAAGCAGGAAAGGATTAAAATATCGGAATGCGCGGATATAATCAAGGAACGCATCAAAAAGGGGAAAGTGAACCTATGAAAACGTTCGTCATCTTCGCGGGCCTCGTGCTGCTTATCGGTATTTTCGGATGCATCGGCGGAGGCCAGACGCCGCCGCCGGCCGAGAACAAAACCAACGAGTCCAACAATACCGGAGTAAATATCATCATCGAGGAGCAGAAGAACCAGACTGCGGAGAAGAACGAGACCGAGGAGAAGCCCCCGGAAGAGCTTCCCGAGACCAAGGAGCTCGAATACACGTATGACCCCGAGCAGAAGTTCGGCATATATTTCATAGACGTGGGCGGGGTGGGAATGCAGGGGGACGCCATTCTCCTGAAGAAGGGGGACTGCGACATACTGGTAGACTCCGGCTCGGCAGAGAAGGGGGGCAGGGTCGTCGACTTCCTGCGCTCGCACGAGGTTGACGACATCGAGGTGCTAATTTCCACGAACGCCGACCCCCGCCATTATGGCGGAATATCTGCGGTGGCAGACAAGTACAAGATAGAGGAGTTCTGGTGGAACGGCGAGACGTTCTCGGACACGGACTATGCGACCGTCGTTTCGAGGATGAACGGGAGCGTGAAGACCGTGCGGAGAATAGGCGAGGGTTTCAGCGCGGACCTCAACGGCTTCAACCTCACGGCGTTGAATCCGCCCGCGGCCGACACGTTCGACGATGTGAACAACGACGCGATTGTAATGAGGGTCGTGGACAGGAACTTCACGATGCTCCTGACTTCCGGGGTCCAGACGGGCGCCCAGGGAAGGCTCGTCAACCAGAAGACGCAAGACATCAAGACGGAGATAATGCAGGCGCCGTATTACGGCGTGGGCTCGGGAACGAGCAACATCGGCGTCATGCTCATCACGGCCAAGCCCAAAATCATGATTATAAGCGGAAGCAGCGACGAATCGGCCGTGAACGGCGGCTCACGGGAGCCGTTCAAGAGGCTGATGACGCAGTACGGCATCAAATGGTACGAGAACTACGTTAACGGCTCCATAAGGGTGACCGGGGACGGCCAGACCTATACTGTATCGGCTTTGGGGGCAGGCCAATAGTTTAAATTCGTTTCTCACATGAATCCGTATTGCTTTTTGTGGGCCTGTAGCTCAGCTTGGTAGAGCGATGGACTCTTAATCCATGTGTCGGGAGTTCAAATCTCCCCAGGCCCGTTTCAGTCATCTGCCCCCAGTTTCCGGTCTTGAGCATCCCTCAGGACTGAAACGGGACGGAAGTGACCGAAGGTCACGACTGGCCCGTGTTTGACCTTAGTCGAACCTAGGGCCGGGGGCACGCGGACGGAGCGCCGTCCGCGGAAGCCCCAGGCCCGTTTTTATGAATCCCGCCAGCCCTCTTGTTTTAAAACATTAATAGATATAATTCTCCACATGAACATCCGGCTTCTTCGTGCAAACAGCGTAAGCCGCCAGGAGAGGGCGGCCAAAGTCTTCGCGTGTTCGGTTCTTGTTTCGGCCATATTCACGGCATGCAGGGGCGAAAGGAAGGAGATTCCGCCACCGGGCGCGCAGGAAGCCGAGGGAGCTGAGATTCCGCATTTCATCCCGCCCAAGGAAAAGACGCGCGTGCAGGTTCCGGATTCAGGCGCCGCCAGGGTGAATGATTCCGGATCAGGAGGCAGCATGAAGGCGATGGGAGAAGGCGGAGCCGGCGGCCAGCTTCCGGTTGAGCCAGACGCGCCGGGATGCCTGGCGAACATGGGCCGAACCGGCACCATCTGCATGGACAGGTTCGAAATCACCCTTCTTGACAAAAAAAGCGGGTCCATTCACCCGTACTATGTGCGCCCGCCGTACGGGATGGACGGGCTTGTCGCGATATCGGAGCCGGGAGTCTTCCCGCAGGGCTATCTCAGCCAGGAGATGCTCGGAAAGGCATGCGCGAACGCCGGGAAGCGCCTCTGCACGCTTTCCGAATGGCAGTCGGCCTGCACCGGGGCGGGGAAGAGGAGATTCCCGTACGGGAACGATGCGGCAGGCGGGACGTGCAATGCAGACAGGCGCAACCCGCACATACTCGACAAGCATTTCCCCGATACCCCGCACATGAGGAGGACAGGCAAGCACTTCAACGACCCGGCCCTGCTGCAGGACCCGGATTACCTCCGGAGGACCGGGACGAATGCGGGCTGCAGGACGCCTGAGGGCATCTACGACATGGACGGGAACCTCTCGGAATGGGTGTCGGACACTGTAAGGATGCCGGACGGCCTCCACGGGACGTTCGCGGGCGACGCGTTCAGCGGGGCGGGGACCGAAGGGTGCGGGAGGAAGACGTCGGCCCACGCCAGCAACTACCATGATTACTCCATGGGCGGCAGATGCTGCGCGGAAGCCAAGAAATAATCCTGAGATTCATTTGATAGGAACGAAGCGGACGTGCCGGCCTTCGACCACGTATTTTCCCTTCGAGAAGGAATCTACCACTTTTGCGTAAGCTTCGTGCTCGCGGGCGAGGATTTTTTTCGCGGCCTCTTCCGCGCTCTTGCAATCGCCGATGTCTACGGCCTCCTGGTAGATGATTGGCCCCCCGTCAAGGCTCTCGTCGACGAAATGTATCGTCAGGCCGGATATCTTCGCCCCGAAATCGAACGCCTGCTTCTGGGCGTCCGTGCCGGGGAACGCCGGCAGCAGCGCGGGATGGATGTTGATTATCCTGTTGCGGTAGGACTCGAGGAGCTTCTTCCCTTTTATCAGGAGCATGTAGCCTGCGAGCACCACGATTTCGGCGCCGGACTCGTCCAGGAGCGCCTTGATGCGGCCGTCCATCGAATCGCGGTCGGAAAAATCCTTGCGCTGCACGATTTCCACCGGAATCCCGGCCTGCCGTGCTATGGCGATTGCGGGCGCGTCCGGATTGTTCGTGACCAGGACACGCACCTGGGCGTCGCAGTTTCCGGCCTTGATTGAGTCCAGGAGCGCCTTGAAGTTGCTGCCCCTGCCGGATGCGAGAACCGCGATTTTCACCGTCATAAACTGGAAAATGGGCGAAACAGTTTTAATTATCATGTGCGTTAGATTGGCGCATGAAGGCGACGGAAATCGACCGGTTTTCCATCCCCGACGTACAGGACGCCGAACCCATAGAGGCGCTGGTGGCCAGGCTGCGCAAGGGCATTACATCCGAATGCTCGGTCCTCCTTCGGAGGACGAAGGCGCGCGCAGGGGTCCCATCGGCAGGCTCTTTCCGCATCAAGTTGTGGGAGAGCAGAATCAGCAGGATAATTGAGTCGAACGCGAGCACGTTCGACATAGGCGAGCTGCGCAGGCTGCGCCGCGAGTGCGTCCTGCTATCGGACGAGATAGGCCGGTTCGAGGCCTGAAAAGGCCTGTGTCACAGCGGTTCCGCATTGCCCAGCACGATGTCCGCACTGACGCTTCTCCGGTTGGGGTTGCAGAGGGCTCTTTCTATGCAGGGCATGTCTTTTTCGGTTATGAAATCGGTGGTCTGCGCATTCCTGATAGGTTCCGGATTCGGCCTTTCCTTCAGCACGCCCATCTCGACGCACCGGTCGAGGATGGCATCGAGCATGCCTTTCGCCCAGCCCCTGAGAAAGCCCCCGTCCACGTAGAACACCCGGGGGCCGAGCGCCCGGAGCGCGCTGTCGAAAGACGGCATCACCGCGGTTATGTCGAACCCCCGGGACAGCATCGAGCTGAACGCGTCGCCCGGATCGGCGTGGATTGCCTGCAGGAAATAGGCGAACGCCTCCCTCACCATCGGATGCACGGGAATCGAGCCGGTCGCCCTGCCCTCTTCCAGGTGGGCGACTTCGTGGGCCAGCGTCGAGTCCACATGCAGGTTGAGCGCGCGCATGAGGAAATGCCGCGCGGAAGGGCTTTCCGCGGCTATCGAATCGAAGCGCTCCATGGCGAGGCGGAGGCACGATATCTCGAGCGCGTACAGCGCCGGGATTTCCCTTTCCGACAGCGATGCGGCTTCGAAAAGCCGCGAGGCGTAGCGGGGCATTTTTTCCCGGGGAATGCGGGCCATCCTCAGCTTGAATGAATCGAAACGATTTCCCCCAGCGTCCATATCGGACAGCCAGTAATCCAGCATCTGCATCATCCTTGAGGCGTTCTGGGTGATGTCGATTTCAATCGAGCCCCGGCCGCCCGGGCCGAGGTTCAGCTTTCCCTGGCCGATTATATGGCCGACCGATTCGCCAAGGTAAAGATGGAGGGGGAGGCCGCCGGCTTCCCGCCAGTGCAGCATCAGCCCGGCGCTGGAGGGCCTCGAGAAAAAAGCGTGCACCCCGCATTCGAGGAGGATGCCGCGTATTTTCGCCATCGCGTCCAGCCGCACCGAATCCGGAACGCCGTCCGGGCCTGCGCTTTTCATCATGTCTTCCAGGATGCCGAGCACCGGCGCCCTCAACGGCAGGCCGACTTTGGACAGTTCGCGGAAGAAATCATGGCCGTCGTTGCGTTTTCCTGCGATTCCGCCGGCGCGATGCGCGCCGAATGAGCTAATAAGATTCCGAACCGGCATGCGGGACGGGGGGATGCCGCCGTGCCCGGCATATGCCTCTTCGAACCCGGCCTGGCCGGATTTTGCGAACGATTGTGAAAGCTGGGCCGGGTCGGCATGTGCGAACGCCCGTCTCAACCGGGACTTGTCGGGCCGCGAGAACACCTTGGCAAAGCGCAGGCCCTGCAGGGTGCCGTCATCGACAAGCCCGCGCAGCTGGTGGAACCTGAACGTCTTCCTGCGAAGGGCTGGCTCGAAATATTCCCTGAGCTCCTTTCTGCTGACCGCCATTGGTGGGGATAAGGTTGGGAACGTTTTAAAAAGTGGGATATTATACACGAAAATGATATATTTTTTCTCGGCCGTCCAGAATCGGACTGACGCGAGCGGGAAACCGGACGGGGGCAGGGTTTTATTTTTATCCAATCTTTGATTCTTGAGGGAGAGGAGACAGATGCTGAGTATCGTAATCCCGACATACAACGAGGAAGCCCATATCGGTGCCCTCCTCGAAAACCTGCGCCCCCAGCTCGAGCGGGGCGACGAAATCGTCGTCGTCGACAGCTACAGCGGCGACCGAACAGCTGAGATTGCCAAGGGCAAGGGCGCCCGCGTGGTGCTCGAGCCGAAAAGGGGGAACGGCCTTGCGCGGACGGCCGGCGCCGAAGCCGCGAAGAACGATGTGGTCGTGTTCGTGGATGCGGACTGCGTCCCGTCAAGGGATTTTCTCGCGCGCATCCGGAAGCATTTCGCCTCGAAGGACGTCGTCGCCGTCGGCGGCCTCGACCTGTACAGCTCGGATTCCGGGGCGAGAAAATTCATATATGACATGTTCTCGAGGACCGTTTTCCTGACCGCCAGGCTCACGCACATGATAACCGGCAAGTACTGGCTCGCCTCGAACAACAGCGCATACCGCAGGGACGTGTTCCTTTCGGTCGGCGGCTTCCGCTCGGTGATTTGCGAGGACACGGACCTCACAAGGAGGCTGCCCCCGTCGCGCAACGTCATCTATGACAGCAGGCTCGAGGTGTCCCTCTCGGACCGCAGGTTCAGGAAGGAAGGGTTCTGGGGCACGGTCGGCCTCTGGGGCAGGAGCAACATCGCGGCCTGGACAGGCAAGGGCGTGGACAGTTCGGGCTACAAGACTGAATACTGATTATTTGCCCTTTACGCAAGCTTCCAGCGCGTCCCGCCTGCGCCCGCCTTGTCCTCGATTATGATTCCGATTTCCTTGAGCCTGCCCCGGATTACGTCGGATTTCTTGTAGTCCTTGGCCGCGCGGGCTTCGTCCCGCATGGAAATCAGGCGCGTGAGCGCTTCCTCCGGCGACGATGCGGCCGGTGCGCCAAGCTCGGCAAGGAGAGCGGATATGGCGGCGGATTTCGAATCCAGCCCGGCCTTCTCCTCCACGAGGCCGAGTATCCAGAGCATGTCCTCTATGGACGAGCGGATGCGCGCAAGCTGGGCGTGGTCGTGCTTCCCCGTGCCCAGGTGGTGGTTGGCGAGGCGCAGGAGCGAGTACAGCGATGCGATGGCCTCGGGCGAGTTGAAGTCGTTTTCGAGATGCGCATGGAACGCGGCGATATGCCCGTCGCTTTTCTTGCGGAAATCCGCATCCTCAGCCGTTCCGGCACCGGTTCCTGCGCCTGAACCATGCTTGGCGGACTCGGCCTCGCGTATCAGGCCGAGCGAGTTGAATATGCGCTCTACGCCCTCCTCCATCGAGTCGAGGGCTTCCGGGTCGTAATCCAGCGGGCTCCGGTAGTGCGACTGCAGGTAGAAGAGGCGGAGCGCGTTAGGGCTGCTCCGTTGCAGCGCCTGTGCGAGCGTGATGAAATTGCCGAGCGACTTGCTCATCTTCTCCCCTTCCACGGTCAGGAATCCCGCGTGCACCCAGTAATTGCAGAATCGCTCGCCGCTTGCCGCCTCGCTCTGGGCTATCTCGTTCTCGTGGTGCGGGAATATCAAATCGCGCGCGCCCCCGTGGATGTCGAGCGTCCGCTTCGCGTATTTCCTCGACATGGCGCTGCATTCGATGTGCCATCCGGGCCTTCCCCGCCCCCAGGGGCTGTCGAACTCGAGGATTTCGCCCTTCGTCTTCTTCCAGAGCGCGAAATCCGCCGCGTCCTTCTTAGTCTCGTCCACGCCGATGCGCGAGCCGGCGCGGATCTGCTCCAAATCCTGGCCGGAGAGCGAGCCGTATTGAGGGAAGCTCGAGATGTCGAAATAGACGCCGGTGTCGGTCTCGTAGGCATGATTCCTTTTGACCAGCTCCCCGACCATATCGATGATGTCCGGGATGTGCCCGGTCACTTTGGGGTAGACGTCGGCGGGAAGTATGTTCAGCTTTCCGAAAAGCGCAAGCGCCTCGTCGTGTATGGCGCCCGTGAGCGCCCCGGGGTCGGCCCCGGTCTCCTTGCAGCGCTTGATTATCTTGTCGTCCACGTCCGTCACGTTCTGGATATGATAGACGGAAAAGCCCTTCTTCAGGAGGTAGCGCTTTATGAGGTCGAATGACACGTATGCGCGGGCGTGGCCGATGTGGGCGCTGTCATACGGGGTGAGCCCGCAGACGTACATCACGACGCGCTTGTCCTCGATGGCAGAGAACGGCTCGTGCTTCTTGGTGAGCGAATTGAAGAGGTTCATCCATCATTTTTCGCCCCTAAAAATATTTATAAAGATACTATCCGAGTATAACCCAAGACTCCGGATACCGGAGAGGCATAAATTTAGGAGGTTTTGATTATGGCAGAAGAGAAAAAGGATATCAAACCGCCTGCGATGGCATCAACTACCGTCTCTGGGCTGAGCAACGACAGCAAGGTGTGGGCGGCATTGTGCTATGTGTTCCCCATCCTCATGTTCATTCTGGTCTACGTGATGGAAGACAAGAAGAAGGACAAGTTCGTCCTCTTCCATGCATGGCAGAGCATGCTTGCGGCGCTTGCGGGCTGGATAGTCGGCATGGTGCTGGCGGTAGTCACATTGGGTATCGGCGGCCTGTGCTTCCCCCTGCTGTGGCTCGTGCTGCTCTACTTCGCGTACCAGGCCTACCTGGGACAGAAATTCCTGCTCCCGGTCGTCGGCGAGTACGCAGAGAAGCAGATGAAGTGAGTTTCTTTTTTCATTTTTATTTTCCTTTTTTTCCCCTTTTTCACCCTTAGCGGCAGCCGAAGGCGAGTCCTTAACGCATTATAAACCTTGTTTTCGATGAGTGTCCGGTGATATATTGGCATTCGATATCGGCAAATCGCTAAAAGTCGCGACGATTCCGATCGTGATTCTTATCGCTATCGGGATATTTTCGAGCGTTATTGGGGCAATCCCAGTATTGAACATGCTTCTATGCCTCGTCGGCATACCCCTGGCAATAGTCGGGTGGGTCGTGACGGCGTGGGCGGGATACAAGGCGGTGAAAGAGGCCCAGATGGACCTGGTCGGCGGTGCTATAACCGGCGGCCTCACGGCGCTCGTAGCGGGGATCGTCAACGGCGTGGTCAGCTTCGTGCTCAGCATGCTCGGCGTGGGAGTCGGGGTTGCGAGCGGCGGTGATGTCGGCGGCGCGGCGATAGGCGCCGGATTCAGCGCTGTCTTCATCGTGGTCGGCATCGTCGTAGGCACCATAGTCGGCCTCGTGCTCGGCGCGATAGGCGCGTTCGTCGCAGGAATGAAGAAGTAATTTCTTCATTTTTTCTTATTTTTTATTTCGATTTTTTATCCTTTGAACCAGGCGAAGCCTTGTCCTGCGTAACGCC
>Ga0265297_10007930_pt1 | contig 14441 bp, 12 predicted proteins | sample Munlanlwell13791_FD_192502 | JGI IMG/M metagenome (GOLD analysis project Ga0265297, IMG submission 192502) | Leachate microbial communities from a municipal landfill in Southern Ontario, Canada - Leachate well 137-91 | ecosystem: Engineered > Solid waste > Landfill > Unclassified | place... | reverse complement strand
TCGAACTGTAAGCGATCGACGGCAAAGTAGAACGCGTCGACCGGGATCAATCCGATATCGACGACATCGACGCCCTGGCTCCGGAGACCGTCGATGATCGCACGGGTCATCGCTGGACTGGACAGTCTGCCGTCCCGTGCCACGGCGACGCGCTTCGGTTTTTGATAGACGGCAAAGGCGCGACCGAGATCGCGGGCAATCGTCTCATCAAGATCCGTGCCCCAGACGCCGCGGATGCCGTACGGGCGGTAGATCGTTGTTTCCATACGCGATGCCGGATATTCTACCGGAAAAGCTCAACGATCCGTCCGGCAAGTTTCGGTCCTGCGACGACGAACGGCTCCGTGGCGTGCGCGATGGTCATCGGTTTGCCCTTGAAGGTCAACGCCTGCGCACCGGCCTCGGTCGCGATGCAGATGCCGGCCGCGGCGTCCCACCATCCCTTCTTCAATCCATGGATGTTCACGTGCGCATCGAGGCCGCCGGATCCCACGAGACAGATGCTGTAGTTCTGATGACCGAAATCACGGACCCGATACACGGCCCGCGCAAGCCGTTCGAACTGTTTGAACTGGTCGGGATTGCTCTTCATTGTTTCCATCGTCGGGTTCGTCACGGTCACCATGGCCTGCGACAGGTCAGGGCGGTCGGGAACGTGCAGGGCAGTACCGTTCAACGTAGCTCCGCAACCCTGCGCGGCAGAAAACAGCTCATCGGTACGTGAATTGTACACCGCCCCGACAACCGTCTCGGTTCCTACCTGCAATACGGCAGCGGAAAAATAGAGCGGAACGTTTCTCACGTAATATTTCGTTCCGTCGAGCGCGTCGAGGATCCACGTTGGGCGGTCGCTGATCGTTCCGCCGGATTCCTCGCCGAACACCGCATGATCGGGGTACGTCTCCCTGATCTCGCGTATCATCTCCTTCTCGTCCTCAATGTCGAGCTCGGTCGTCACGTCGCAGCCCGGACCGATCCGGGTGACCTTCGCGCTATTGTGCGACGCCCTGATCCGCTCGCCGGAGCGCATGACAAGCCGTTCGGCGAACTTCCGCGCGGCAATGAGCTGATCGACCGTCATGGCAGCGAGAGATAGCTCCGCACCGACGACCCATACTTCGCCGTGAACGCCGCATCGATCTTCTCGATCGGATCGCTCCCGAGGAACCCGGTTAGCGCCGCGAACTTCGACGCCCGCTCTTTCGCGTCAGGCAGCTCGCGCAGCGCTGCGATCTTGTCCTCGACGTCAAAATACCTCATCTTGTCCACGAGTGGGAGCTGCCAGAAGAGCAGGTAGCCGCGCGGAGGGAACTGCACGCCGAGGATGGCATAGCAGTGATCGAGCATGGCCCGTTCGAGCTCCTTGACGAGCTCCTCGGCCCTGGCACGAATCCCCTCCGTTTCGGCCACGGGATAGGGCTTCGTTCCGATCTCGAAATAGAACTTCGTCTTCGGTTCGGTCCCCGACGGGCGCACCGTGACCCGGATCGAGATCGTGTCAGGCAACGGTTCGAAGGAGAAGATGAGCATGTTCTTCGAGATGCGGTCGGTCTCGGACACGATCGGCAGGTGCGTCTGCCAGTCGACGCACTTCGTTACCGTGAAACGCCCGAGCGACGCCGGCGGGTCGGAACGGAGCGTCTCCTGGATCGTCTGAATCTGCGACATGCCCTCGGCGCCGGGGAGTCTGATCTCGGTCAGATAATTCCTGAAGTACCCGTACGTGGCATAGGCCTCGTCGAGGTAATCGACGAGTGTCTTCCCATCCTTCTTCAGTTCTGCCGCAAGCTCGGAAAGCCAGATGGCCGGAACAGCGGAATCCTTCTCGCGGATGTAGTTGCCGGAAACGTAGCCATGGCTCTCTTCGCAGGCCATCAGGAAATCCGCCATGCGTCCCTCGCGGTCGAGCCGGTTCATCTCCGCGCCGATGTATTTGTACCCGACGAGGAGGTTACCGATCATCGTCACCTGATTCTTCCGGCAGATTTCCGTCATTGCGTTCGTCGTCACCTCCGTCTTGATGATGACACCCTGGTCCGGCGCAAGCGCCGGGCGACGTTTTCCGATCACATACGCCGTGAGAATGACGGCAATCTCGTTGCCGTTGAGGTACTTCCATTCGCCGTGGTGGTGCACGACGATGCCGATGCGGTCGGAATCGGGGTCGCTGCTTAAAACGATATCCGCGTTCACCTTCTTCGCGTACTCGAGCGTGGTCGTGAACGATTCGACCACTTCGGGATTCGGGATGTTGAACGTCACGTGCTCGAACCTTCCGCTCGGATTCGACGTCGCTGGATCCGCTTGGACGTTGAAACCGAGCGTCTTCAGCGCCTTGAACGCATTGGTCATGCCGCACCCATGCAGCGGCGAGTAGACGATCGAGATATCACGCGCCGTGGACAACGTCACCGAGGTGCAGGCCTTGATGTATGCCTCATCGACATCGGGTCCAACCACTACCACCAATCCCGCCTTCTCCGCCTCATCATATGAGATGCTCTTGATCGACGCGACCCGCTGCGTGACTTCATTGACGAGCGCTTCGTCGTCGGGCGGGATGAGCTGCCCGCCGAACTCGTCGAACACCTTCTTGCCGTTGTGCTCCGGGGGATTATGGCTCGCGCTGAACATTGCACCGGCGACCGCGTGGAGATGGCGGATGGCGAACGAGAGCTCGGGCGTCGTCCTGACACCGTCAAACATGTACACCTTGATGCCGTTCGCGGCGTAGACTTCAAGCGCGGCGATCGCAAGGTCGCGGCAGTTGAGGTTACGGACCGGGTTCGGCAGTGCGTCATTGAAGAACTTGTTCGAAAAGAACTGACGTACGTCATAGGTAAGCACGACCCCGCGCGTCTCCGCATCACTGCCGTACTGCTTCTTCAGGTACTGGGAATGACCCTGCGCCGACGCCCGGATGGTCCACGGGTTGATCCTATTCGGCCCGATGCCGACCTCGCCCCGACGACCGCCGGTACCGAAAGGGATGATCTGGTAGAACGAATCGAGCAGGTAGTCCCACGCACCGGAGGTGATGAGATGCGTGAGCTGCGGTACGTACGCCGCGCACGTCGGATCCGTCAGCCACTGCCGGATGAACGTCTTCGCGGCATCCTTATACTGGTCGCCGACCTTCTGGGATGCGAACCCGGCATCAACCCTGGACATCAGCGTATCGATGTCGAGTATGTCGCTGTCCGTCTGATTACGTGCATTCATATGTGCGTACACAATAAATAAACGACACACGAAGTATACCATAGGAGACGAGCGCGTTGAACCGCGGCGACCTCATCCAGATCCTATGCGCGCTGTCGATACTGCAGCGCCTCGACGAGAGGTAGAATCATGAATGCTGAATGATGGTTCTCGTATGCTTGATCAGTCCATTGAGCAATTTGTGCGTGACCATGGAATCTTCATAGAGTTCCATATACGCCTGCTCGGAAATATACCCGAGATCCCTCGAAACCATGAGCTGGCTCTGCAGTTCGGTGAGAGAACCAAGTGCCATGTGGTAGAACTGTGCTTTTTCCCGATACGATCTACGGCTAAATCCTTCTGCGATGTTCGATGTCACCGATACAACCGAACGCTTCATTTGACTCGTCAATCCGTACATCTCGTCATGAGGAAACGTGCGCGTTTCCTTATACAAACGAATTGCCAGCGAGTACCCTCGCTTCCACGCATTGAGGTCAGTAAACGAAACGATCTTCATTTTCCCATCATCCATTCCCCTTGATCCATTATTCATAATTCATACCCCATATCCCCATCACCCCATCCTCTGTCGATACTGCAACGCCTCGGCAACGTGGCTCGTCTGGATGCAGCCACTCCCATCAAGATCAGCTATCGTCCGTGCAACTTTAAGGACGCGGTGGTAGGCGCGGCCGGATAGCTGCAGCGCGTCCGACGCCGAAGCGAGCAGGTCCTTCGTCGGACCATCGAGCGAGCAGTACCGCGCGATGTCCTTGATGCCCATTTCCGCGTTCACGATGCTATCGCTTCCTGAAAATCGCGCTGTCTGAAACGAACGCGCACGGATGATACGCTCGCGGATGTCGGCAGATGCATCGGTGCTCGTGCCACCCATGAACTCGCTGTTCGGCTGGCGCGGTACGAGGCAGTGCAGGTCGATACGATCCAGCAGCGGTCCCGATACCCGGCGACGGTACCGGTCGAGCTGCGACGGCGTACACCGGCAGCGAACCTTTGGATCGCCGGCGTACCCGCACGGGCATGGGTTCTGGCTTGCGACCAGCATGAACCGCGACGGAAACGTAATGCTCTGCATGGCGCGGCTTACGTTGACCGCACCGTCCTCAAGCGGTTGGCGGAGCGATTCGAGGACGACCCGCGGGAACTCCGGGAACTCGTCGAGGAACAGAACGCCGCGGTGCGCGAGCGTGATCTCGCCCGGGCGAGGGTTCGTCCCCCCGCCGACGATCGCCGGTGACGAGGCCGTGTGGTGCGGGCTGCGGAACGGTCGCTCTGTGACGAGCGGCGTACGCGGGTCAAGCAAGCCGGCAACGCTGTAGATCCGCGTCACTTCGAGCGATTCGCGTTCATCCATCGGCGGCAGGATACCGGAAAAGGCCTTTGCCAGCAGGGTCTTCCCGGACCCCGGCGGCCCGGTCAGGAGTACGTTGTGCCCGCCAGCAGCCGCGATCTCAAGGCAGCGCTTCGCCTGCTGCTGACCGATGACATCCTTCATATCGACCTGCCACTGCGGCTCCCGCGCTAACAGCTCCCGTGCATGGTACTCGGGACATTTCTTCCTTCCTCGAACGTGTTTCAGAATTTCATGCAGCGTCGATGCGGCGTATACCGTGACATTCTTCACGAGCGCCGCTTCTGCCGCGTTAGCGGTTGGTACGATGAACCTTCGAATGCCTTGTTCTCGAAGGCTCGACACAATCGGCAGGACGCCGCCCGTCGGACGCACGTCGCCCTCGAGACTCAACTCACCGAGGACGCACAGCGACCCGTCGGCGAGCGGGAGCGGTATGCGTGCTCCGATGACCGCGAGCGCGATCGCGCAATCGAAACCGGAACCTTCCTTGCGCACGTCGGCAGGAGCGAGGTTCACGGTGATTCGCTGCAACGGGAAATCAACACCGGGTGTGTTCCTGATCGCGGAGCGCATGCGCTCCTGCGCCTCGGATACGGCGGTGTCAGGCAGCCCGACGATGAACGTATGGGGTAACCCACCCGCAACGTCGGCCTCAACCGTGACCGGAACGGCATCGATCCCGATGACAGCGGCGGTGATGATTTTCTGTATCACAATGCAGCGGCTCTGCGCCGCCGATGTCCGATTCCAGAATACTACCCCGTTGCTGCGCTGTCAACAAGAACATCCCTGAACACAAAACGTGTTCAGAAGGTTTTCTCCCTGCGCCGACGTCGTAACGGAAGTACCAGCAGTATGAGCGGAACGATGATCATCGCATCGGCGAGGTTGAAGACGGGGAACCAATTGCCGAGACTGACATAGTCGACGACGTAGCCGTGCTGCACGCGGTCAAGGTAGTTGCTGCCCGCACCCATCACCGCAACGATGAGCAGCGACGACCTTGCATAGTCCCGTGCGCGAAACAACTGCACCGCGAAATAGAAGAACACCAGGCACACCACCGGGATCACAGCCAGCGAGAGCGCCTTCGGGAACGAAATGCTGAACGCGATCGACGGATTCCGGAACAGTTCAAACCGCACGCCGCCGTTCACGGGCCCGAAGACCGTCCCGTTGAGCGCGAGGTACTTCAAAACGCGATCGGCGATGAATCCGACCGCTCCACTACCGATGATCAGGCCTGCACCAGACGAATGTTTCATGGTTTGAGCCTACCGAAAAAACCGCACAAAAGGAAGAGGCGCGTTAAGCGCCCCTTCCCGTAATCACGGGATGAAAATGTAAGGCATAACGCGCCCCATAACTCCTTGGGCTAACGTCACTCCCGTCCCGAAGGACAGACGTGGCGATCATGGCCTAAGAAGCCAGTGCTCAATGTATTCCGAGTTTTGCAATGAGCGCGTTTTCCGACCGTCCTTCCGGTGATACCTCTACGCCACGAGGGCGTATAAGAGTCACCAACTTTTATTTTGTTTTTAGGGTCTCGGAAGCCCGTTACGGAAAGTCGGAAAGCTCGATAGCCGAATACATTTACTCGGCAACTAGGCTCTTCGACCTCTCCGAACGCTCAATGTAATGAACGACAGCAGGAGTATAGCACGAAAAAACGCCCGTGTCAAACGTCCGCAGTGGATAACTGACCTACGTTACCTACTTTTTGGTACGGATAGCCCTTTTGCCTTTAGAAACTTCACGACACGTGCGTAGACCTGCTCCTTTGTGAGTTTCGTCGTGTCGAGGTAGAGATCGTAGTTGCTCTTCTTGAACGGGTTGATGCCGAACCATTTCCTGTACCGACGCCTCTCGCTCAACTTTCTACGGCGTACGTACCGTTCGAACGCGGATGCTGATGTGATCGACGGCACCTCATTTCGCGTGGTGCTCTTTCTATTCTTCAGGTCTGAAAAAATTCGTTTCGCACCGACGCGTGGCGTCACATAGAGGAAGACCTTCACCGAGTGCGGAATGAAGTGATACGAGGTGCGTCCTTCGATCACGAAATTCTTGTGGCGTCTACCGAGATTCGCTTGGTATGCATCGACTTCACGGTCCATCTCGGGATGGTCCTCGCAGTATTTTCCGAACTCATGCATGGTCATGCCATGCCGTTTCGCGGCATCGCGGAACAGTTGGCCCATGTAGTAGCGCCGATACCCGAGCGCTCTCGCGACACGCATCGCTATCGTACTTTTTCCCGAACCCGGCGATCCGCCGAACGTGATGATCATGCGTTCATTCTACCGTTTCACCGGTGAAAACGAAACCCCCACGCCAGTGTTGTGGTGTGGGGGTCGTTTCAAATGCTATTTGATACCGAGGTCGTCGAGCGGTGCGAGCGGATCGATCGTCGGTCCGTTGTCGTGAGGCGCTCCCGATCGCGGTGGTCCGCGTCGGTCGTCGCGGAAACCTCCGCGGCTGCCGCCGCCGAATCCGCCGCCACCACGGGGACCACGACGGTCACCGCCGCGGAAACCTCCGCGGCTGCCGCCGCCGAATCCGCCGCGCGGTCCGCTAACGCTTCGCCGCACGTCGTTCGCCGGATCATAGCTCGGGTCGAGCTGCTTGATCGAGAGCGAGATGCGTCCGCGTTCCTTGTCCACGTCGAGCACCTTCACCTTCACCTTGTCGCCGATCTTCACGGCGTCGCCGACGGTATTGACGCGATTCACGGACAGCTCCGAGATGTGGACCATGCCGTCCTTGCCCGGGTAGAGGTCGACGACCGCGCCGATCTCCTTGCCGCTCATGCGGTCGGTCACGATCTTCGCGACGGTGCCCTCGATGATCTCGCCGGGCTGGATCTCGCGCGTGAGGTTCTGGATCCACGTGATCGCGCGGTCCGACATTTCCTTCGAATGCGAGGTGATCATGACGAGACCTGAATCCTCGATGTCGATCTTCGTGACGTCCTGGCCGCCGCACTCGTCGATGATCTTGTTGATCGTCTCACCGCCCTTACCGATGACCTCGCGGATCTTCTCCGGGTCAATCTGGATCGAGACGATGCGCGGTGCGTACGGCGAGAGCTCCTTGCGCGGTTCGGCGATCGCCTCGGCCATCACGCCGAGGATCTTCAGCCGGGCTTTCTTCGCGGCTTCGAGCGTCTCGACCGAGACGGCATGCGGTATGCTGCCGAGCTTGATGTCGAGCTGGATCGTCGTGATTCCTTTTGCCGTTCCGGCGACCTTGTAGTCCATGTCGCCCGAGTGGTCCTCGATGCCCTGGATGTCGGTCAATACCTTGAATTTCCTGGTCTTGAGGTCAGTGATGAGACCCATGGCCAGCCCAGCGACCGGTGCCTTGATCGGCACGCCGGCGTCCATAAGTGCCAAGGTTGAGCCACAAATGGAGGCCTGCGAGGACGAGCCGTTCGAGCTCAATACCTCGGAAACGACGCGGATGGTGTACGGGAACGTCTCTTTCGGCGGCAGCATCGGCATCAGGGCCTTCTCGGCCAGTGCGCCGTGCCCGATCTCGCGCCGCGCAGGCGTCCGGATCGGCTTCACCTCGCCGGTCGAAAAGCCCGGGAAGTTGTAGTGGTGCATGTAGCGCTTCTTGCCGGAAAGCTCCATCGTGTCTAACAGCTGCTCGTCGCCCGGACTGCCGAGCGTGACGATCGAGAGTACCTGCGTCTCGCCGCGCTGGAACAAGCCGCTCCCGTGCGTACGGGGCAGGAGTCCTGCCGATGCTGACAGCGGACGGACCTCGTCGAGCTTGCGGCCGTCGACACGGATGCCTTCCTCGAGCACGAGCCGACGCGCTTCCTCTTCGAACAGTTCTTCGAGGACGTTCAATCCTGATGCGCGCTGATCCTTCGTGACCTCGTTGTCCTTCTTCAGCATCTCATCAAGTTCAGCTTCAAGCGCCACGCGCTTCTCTTTTCGAACACTCTTATCTTGTGCGGTAAGGATGTCGCGGAGTTTGCCGTTGGCGAACGCCTTCACCTTTTCGGCGATCTTCTCGCGCGCAGCCTTTTCCTCGTCGGACATCTTGAGCGAGCCGAACTCGGCCTTCTCCTGGCCTTCCTTCTTCACGACCTCTTCGACGAGCTCGATGACCTTCTTCACCCATTTCTGCGCGAACTCCAATGCGCCGAGCACGGTCGCTTCCTCGACCTCGTTGCCCGAGGCTTCGATCATGATATGTTCGTCCTTCGTTCCGGCGAGCACAAGGTCGAGCTCGCTCTTCTCGCGGGCCTCGTACGTCGGGTTCAGGACCCACTCGCCGTTGATCTGGCCGACGCGCACGGCGCCAATCGGACCGCTCCACGGGATGTTCGAGATCGAGAGCGCTGCCGACGCTGCGATCAACGCCACGATATCGGAGTCGTTCTCCTGGTCGACCGAAAGGACGGTGATGACGACCTGCACGTCGTTGCGTGCGGCTTGGTTGAAGAGCGGCCGGATCGACCGGTCGACGAGCCGCGCGGTGAGGATCGCCTCATCGGACGGGCGTCCCTCGCGCTTGATGAACCGCGAACCCTTGATCTTTCCCGCGGCGTAGAGCCGTTCCTCGTAATCGACGAGGAGCGGGAAGTAGTCCATCCCCTCGCGGACGTTCGAACTCATGACTGCGGTCCCCAAAACCACCGTATCGCCGTAGCGGACGGTGACGCTGCCGTTCGCCTGTGCGGCGAACTTACCCGTCTCGATGGTCAGGGTACGACCGCCGAGCTCGGTAGAATATTGCTGGCTCACAATGTGTTCCTTTCTGTTGTCCTGGCCAGCACGCTTTAGACTATCAGCAATATGCTGCTGGTTAGTCTATCGGTGCGCCGGTCAGGCTTGATAAGTTGTTGCTAACGAGCTAAGGCCCTGCGTCCGTGACGCAGATCCCCAATGCGCTAGCGCTGCGGTTGCTGCTCCGGCTGCCCGTGGTCGCCGCCTTGGCGGTTGAACCGGCTACGGAACGGGCGGAGCGGCATGAGGAACGTCTTCTTGTCCGCGGAGATGTCGATGAACTCGTCGGCGACCTCCTTCAGCTTCTGCGACGCTGATTCGTTGAACGCCATGACCTCGACCCGGCAGCCCTTCGTGATCCGGAGGTAGGTGACCAGCGGCGCGAAGTCGCCGTCGCCGGAGACGAGCACCACGGTGTCGAGCCGGTCGGCGAGCGTGATCGTGTCGATCGCGATGCCGACGTCCCAGTCGCCCTTCTTCGCCCCGCTCGAGAAAATCTGCAGGTCCTTCATCTTTACCTCGAAACCCTGCTTGCCTAACGCATCAAAGAACGCCTGCTCGTCAGCCGACGTCGATGACTTGATGACGTAGACGATCGCGCGAAGGAGCTTCCTGCCGGCGACCGCCTGTTCGAGGATCTTCCCGAAGTTCACGTTCGTCTGGTAGAGCGCCTTCGACGAGTGGTACATGTTCGAGCCGTCGACGAAGACGCCGACGCGCTGCTCCTTGTGCTTTGAGGCCTTGGTATCCATTACATCTTCAATTTCAACTTCTCGGCGATCGCCTGCGACGCGGTCAAGTTCTCCTTCTGGAGGTAGCGGAAAAGGCGGCGACGAAGCCCGACCTTGCGGAGGAGTCCCCGGCGTGAGGAAAAGTCCTTCTTATGTTCCTTCAGGTGGTCGGTCAGCTGATCGATTTCAGCCGAAAGAATGGCTATCTGGACTTCAGGGGAGCCGGTGTCGCCTTCGTGCGTCTTGTACTTTTTGATGATGCGGTCTTTCGCGGATTTCTCTAACGGCATGCGTTTCCTTTCACTAGTGATAATTCGCGGTCACCGAGTTCGCCCCGAGCTTCCATGTGGCGCGACCAAGTGGCCGTAGATGATATTGAACGTCGAGAGTCTACCATTCCTATATAATTATGTCAATTCCTTTTACATAAGAAGCGGGCGGGCCTTTATATTCGACCACCAGCGCACGCTGGAAAGCATGCACTGGAATTGGATGTCATACAAATACCGAGGGCGATCATTCCTTATCACCCGACGGTATGTGACGTTGCACATACATACAATGTGTCGTAAAGTACCTCCATGCCATCCCCTGCACCACAGGAACAACCTGCGCACATGACTGAGTTCAACCGAAATATTCCGTCACTTCGTTCACTCATGATTCCCGTTCCGGAATGCTGCACGATGTATGATAATGTCGTCTCCAATACTCATGGTCGAACCCCATACATGACGCCAACCACCCTTCGGTATGTAGAGGTTTGCATACATCGTATGGCAGCGAGCTGCCGTCGATCGATGTAACCCGTCCTCCGGCAAGGCTCAAGAAGAACGCCACCGCGGCGTAATCCCATAAAAACGCGCCCTTTCCCTCCATAGGAAGGTACACCGCGGCATCGGCCTGACCGGTGAGAACAGCGGCGAATTTGCTTGTCAGGCAAGGGATGCTCATGTGCCGTCGGACGGGAGCGCCCGAACCCCGACGATGAGCCTCGTGGTGCATCTGGTTCGGGCTGATTAGAATACGCGGTCCGGGTTCGTGCCCCCACGACGTCGGAAGTTTGAATTGGCCGGTGACATCCACGATGCCGCTGCGTATGCTTGCAAACAACATACATCCCAGCGCCGGGAACGAAACGATGCCCGCAACCGGTTTGCCACGCTGAAAAACCGCGATGCTAACTGACCAATAGACGCCATGCCGGACATACTCCGACGTCCCGTCTATTGGATCAACGACAAAACACACCTCCGGCTTTCGCTCATCGTATCGATCATAGTCATATCGCTCCTCGGTCAAGAGGCCGGCCTCGGGAAACGACCCATTGATCATCGTCGCACACAGCGCGGTGATGCCGATGTCCTGGTTGGTCACCACCTCGCGCTGATGCAGGGGATTAATCTTAGAGAACATCGAGATAGCTCCCCATCCCTGGAGCGCTTGGCCGCTGGCGCGCTTGGCAAGGGCAACTATGAACTGCTCAATGGCTTCAAGGTGTTCCATGTGCAATATTACGGAGGGCGGCGCGGAGAATTCGCGAGGCGGTACCTGCCGTCACCGGCCTTGGGTTCGAGGGAATATTCGAGCTGTGCATCGACTCCCCGGCGACAATGGCAACCGGCATTCGTAGCACATCGAGGGTCCGAAACGCGGCGGCAATGCCGCTCTCGGCAATGAACGATTCGAGCGTCCGCACGAGCGACATGCTCGAATGGCCGGCACCGAGGAGCACGGCAACCTCGGCAAACGCCTTTTCTGCTGCGGGCGTATTATATCTAATCGCCGATGGGAGGACCAATGCAACTGCCATACCATGATGAAGACCAGAATATGCCCCGATTGGATGCGACAGCGCATGCGCGATACTCAACCCGGTCCGGGGATACAGCAATCGCGCCGACAGTGCGATATCTTGCATCGTTTGCAGACCGGAGATATCACCATCGAGCGCGTGCGTATACGCCGCCGAAAAATTTACCAGACATCCCGTAAGACTCACTCTAGTGAGGCTCGTAGCTCGCCGCGACGTGTATGATTCTATGACATGCGCCAGTGCATCGAACGCCGTAGCCGCAATCAACGGACGCGACAACGATTCAAGCGAACGCGGATCGATGATGATGGCGTGGGGAACGAACAGCGGGCTTTCGATTCCCCTCTTTTTCCTTTGCTCCGTATCGAGGAGCACCGCGAACGGGCTTGCTTCGGCTCCCGTACCACAGGTGGTAGGCACATTGACGGTCAACGGCAGCGGACGCCGGATTCGACGGCCGTCGGCATACGATGCGATGCGTCCGCTGTTCGTCGCCAGGGTTCCGACCGCCTTCCCGATGTCAATCGCACTGCCACCGCCGACCGATATAATCGCGCGTGCATGCGATCGCCGGTACTGCTCGGCACATTCCTCAACCATTTCGAATGTAGGATTCGTCGCGAACGAGGTAAAGTAGGTCGGATGGGTCTCCGCGAGTGACCGTCGGACCCTCCTTCCGAATGCGGTCGGTTCGACCTCGGGATCCATGATCACCAGCCAACGCCGTAGTCGGCTTTCGCGAACAAGGGATGGCAGCTGTGCCACGGATCCTGGACCGTGGATGATGCGGGTCTTCAACTGAATCGACCAATCCGAGATGCTCATTGGCGTGCGGTACAATGTTGCTTGAGTGCGCGGACTAATCGTATCGATGCTGCTCTTGAACGGGTTTCAAGATACACGCGTACCAGCGGTTCCGTCCCTGACGCGCGACAGTATACCCAATCACCATTGGACATCCGATACTTCATGCCATCGTCGCAATCAGCGTGTGTACATCGGGGATACAGGGAACGAACTACGGCATCGATTTTTCCTTGAATACTTCGATCGAACGGCAGGCACAGCCGGACGAAGGTCGTCCGTCCACAGAGCTGCTCCACGCGCCGCACGAGCGCCGACAACCCGCCGGGGACCCTCGCATTGGCTTCACACAACAGAGCCGCATTGAACGTACCGTCCCGTTCGGGAAGGAACGACCCGATGCCGATCCCTCCGTTGTCCTCACCCGCAGCTACCACCGGTACGTCACGCATAACCGCCGCGGCATTGTAGAATCCCACACCGAATTCACGGTAATCGAGACGATAGTGCTGCGCAAGTTGCGCGGCGCGCCGGGTGATCGTCGCGCTCCCGAGCACCATGCCTCGCGCATGCCGGTACTCGACCAGGTAGACGATGAACATACAGAGAAGGTCGTGGGGGGACAGGAAACCATGCCGGGGATGGAACGCGACGATCCTGTCGCCATCGCCGTCATGCTCCACCCCGAATGCGGCGTGACGATGTCGCACTTCGCGAGCGAGCGCATGAACCGTGTTCGCCTGCGGCTCCGGCGCACACCCGCCGAAGTACGGATCATGGTCCGAATGGAGATCATGCACGATCACCTTCGTTCCCTCGAGCATCTTCGACAGGAGGCCGGCGGTCGTACCATGCATCGCGTCGACGACCATCGACTGTTTCCGCTGCGCGAGCAGGCGGCGGTCGATGAACGACCTCACCACACCGATATACGACGGCGTTGGATCGACGCGCGGCACGCGAACGCCAGGGACATCCTTGCCCTCTCGCTTCGGGATCATCGAGGTGATCCTTTCAACTACCTGTCCCGGCGGCGCGCCCCCGAACGGCATGCGGATCTTTACACCATTGTAGTAGTACGGATTGTGCGATGCGGTGATGGATACACCGAGGTCGTAGTTGCGTCGGTGCGTAAAGAATGAAACCACCGGCGTCGGGATGGCCCGGGACGATTGTACCGTCCGGATGCCCGCGCCGGCGAGCACCTGCGTGAGAACGCCGGCAGATCGATCGCTTAAAAAGCGGGTATCATATCCGACAAAAACGGACCGCACCCCTCCTTTGGTCTTAAGATACCGCGCGATGCCGATCCCCAATCGTCGGATATTTCCCATAGTGAACGTATCACCGATGATGCCGCGCCACCCGTCAGACGACGAACGCGAGAACAGCTCGGTGCGACCATTTTCTATACTTTTCCTCATAAATACCGTAGTATTCCAACCATGCTCAAAGCTCCACCCCCGTATCCGACCAACCTATCATTCCCAAATCCATATTACAAGCAATTTGCTGACCGTCTCCATCCCCAGAGCGGGGCATTCTTCGAGGGAGGGATCTTGAGCGATGACGACGCTGGTTGGAACAACGTGTTCGCCCACTGCCTTGTCGAGGCAATCGCAGCTGATGTGCTTGCCGAACATCTCCTCACTGATCAGCAAACCGATGCATCGGTCGACCGTCCATCACTAGTAGTCGCCGCATTCGTGCATGACGCCTACAAACGCATCGAGATGGAGCAACTACGGCAATCCCCAAAGACTCTC
>Ga0265297_10007929_pt1 | contig 14445 bp, 15 predicted proteins | sample Munlanlwell13791_FD_192502 | JGI IMG/M metagenome (GOLD analysis project Ga0265297, IMG submission 192502) | Leachate microbial communities from a municipal landfill in Southern Ontario, Canada - Leachate well 137-91 | ecosystem: Engineered > Solid waste > Landfill > Unclassified | place... | reverse complement strand
TATTTTCCTTCTCTTTTCGATTCTTCCTGATAAAAATTCGCTCAGGATAAAATCTGTTAAAGTAATTAAAATATATGCGGCTGTTCCGGTTCCAAATATAATAAGTAAAATAGTAAAGATGGTTCCGGCTTCCGATAGTTCTTTTATCAGCCCGTAACCAACCGTGGTTAGAGTTATCGTGGTCATAAAAAGGGAATCAAGAAAAGTCATTTCTTCGATTATCATATACCCCAGGGAACCAAGAAAATAAATAAAGACAAGGATAATGGCAGGGATCATGATTCTTTTGAAAAATAAAGGTGAATTTTTAAATTTCATATTTCAGATTTTGACTTAATATCGGTTTTTTTTCAAGCGCAGGCACTTTATTATTTGACTAATAATAATTGTTATTATATAATAATTTTAACTATTTAGAGGAAAGGTTTACTTTATGGAATCTTTTATTAAATTATGTAAAAGCAATAATTTAAAAATCACACCCCAGAGGAGTCTGATTTATAAAGAACTGGTGGCATCAAAGGATCACCCCAATGCAGAAATTATGTACAAAAAAGTAAAGAAAACATTTCCTGCAATTTCTTTTGATACGGTTTACAGGACTCTTCTGACTTTCTCTAAAATAGGCATTGCCGATATCCTGGCACTTCCCGGCGAACCAAAAAGATTTGATGGTAATAAAAAAGGGCATTATCATTTCAGGTGCATAAAGTGTGATAATATTATAGATATAAATGACAGCAGCAACATTATAAAAATTCCTGATAGTATAAGCCAAAAATTTGATATACTGGACTCGAAGATTATTTTTGAGGGTATCTGCGATAAATGTAAAAAAGTTAATTAATATTAAATCTAAAAGCAGGAGGAAAAATATGATTGGTGATAAAACTTTAAAAAATCTGGAAGATGCTTTTGCAGGTGAATCACAGGCAAACAGGAAATATCTTGCTTTTGCACGAAAAGCTGACAGGGATGGCTACCCCCAGATAGCAAGACTTTTCAGAGCCGGTGCCGGAGCGGAGACTGTGCATGCGCTTAATCATCTGAAGGCAATGGACGGTATAAAATCAACAGAGGAAAATCTAAAAGCAGCAATAGGAGGAGAAACATACGAATTTAGTAATATGTATCCAAAAATGATTGAGGAAGCAAAGAACGAGAATTCCGAAGAGGCGAAAATAAGTTTTATCTATGCGAATAAGGTAGAACAGGTTCATGCAGAATTATACAAGAAGTATCTGGCCAGTATTGGGAATAATCCCGACACTCCTATTTTTGTATGCCAGGTCTGTGGGAATACAGTAGAAAGCTCAGCGCCGGACAAATGTCCTATTTGCGGAAATCCGAAAGAGATGTTTAAAGAAATAGCATAGTATTGTAATAGGAAAAGCGGAGGCGGAAGATCAAAGGCACCCTTTTTATTTGCGCAACCCCGATTGGCAATCTGGAAGATGTAAGCCTCAGGCTTATAAGAACTCTTGGAGAATCGGACCTAATTGCAGCGGAAGATACGAGGACCATAAAAAAGCTGCTGCAGAGACATGGCATTTTTAAAAAAACTACGATAAGTTATCATGATTTCAGCGGGGAAAGCAGGAGCAGGTACATAATAGATGCCCTGAAGGCAGGGAAAAATATTGCACTGGTTTCCGAGTCGGGTACACCGGGTATTCAGGATCCTGGATTTAAAATCGTAAAAGAGTGCATAGAAAAAAATATCCCTGTAACCATAATACCGGGTCCCAATGCCGCAATCAGCGCTCTGGTCCTTTCAGGTTTACCGGCAGATAATTTTTTATTCGCAGGTTTCTTACCAAAAGCAAAGGCAAAAAGGAAAAATAAGCTCACTGAACTGGCTTTTTTCCCTTATACTCTAATATTTTATGAGTCACCCAACAGAATCAATACGCTGGTGGAGGAACTCATCGAAAAATTCGGCGACAGAAAGGCAAGTCTTGTAAGAGAGATCACAAAAATATATGAGGAAACCATAAGGGGATGCTTAAGCAGTATATTATCCGAAATGGGTAAAAGAAAAGTAAAGGGAGAAATAGTGCTGATTGTAGAAGGTTATAAAAAGGACCTTATTAGAAATTTTTCCGAGGAAGATATAACCGGAGAAATTATTAAGCTCCTTAAACAGGGTATTTCCAAAAAAAACGCACTGAAAGTAATATTATCAAGATATGACACAGATAAACAAAAATTGTATAATATTGCAACGAAAATCTGAGGATAATCATCATTCCACTTAAAACAGGAACAAGAAAAAGGATATTATGACGAGAGAAAAATTTTACATCACTACCGCAATTCCGTATATGAATGCCAAACTTCATCTGGGCCAGATGTATGAATATATACTGACAGATGTAGTTGCCAGGTTTAACAGGCTTATCGGAAAGGATACTTTTTTTCTGACGGGTGCCGATGAGCACGGACAAAAAATAAATAAAAATGCCGAGAAGAAAGACGTCTCTCCGCAGGAATATGTCGATGAAATGGTTACGGATATGAAGAGACTGCTGAAATTGTATGATATCAGTAATGACAGCTATATAAGGACCACGGATAAAAAACATGAAGAGATAGTCCGGAAAATACTTACAGAGTTTAAAAATAATGGCGATCTTTACAAAGGTACTTATGAAGGAAAATATTGTGTTCCCTGCGAAACGTTTCTTCTGGAATCGCAGCTTGAAGAAGGCAAATGCCCGCAATGCAAAAGAGATGTGGAATCCGTAAAGGAAGAAAATTACTTTTTTAAACTCTCCACTTATGAGGGTAGACTGATAAGACACATTGAAGCAAATCCGGATTTTATAGTTCCCGAAACCAGAAAAAACGAGGTGCTGGGAATATTAAAACAGGGGCTCAAAGATATCAGCGTATCAAGGACTGCGGTCAAATGGGGAATTCCGATCCCTTTTGACCCGAATCATTATACTTATGTATGGGTGGATGCACTTATCAATTACATTTCTGCCCTGGGTTATTGTTCGGAAGATCAGGATCTTTTTAACCGGTACTGGCCGGCAGATCAGCATCACATAGGAAAAGATATATTGAAGTTCCATGCTATAATATGGCCCGCTATGTTGATGTCCCTGGGTATGGAACTCCCAAAACAGATCGTGGTCCACGGGTGGCTTCTTATGGGAGAAGAGAAATTATCGAAATCCAAAGGTATCACTCTGGATCCGGATGACATGTCTGAGAAATTCGGAGTGGATGGAATCAGGTATTTTCTTACAAGAGAAATCTCTTTTGGACAGGATGGTTCTTTTACCTCCAAAGCTTTTATCAGGAGATATAATTCTGATTTAAGCAATGATATCGGAAATCTGGTTTCAAGGACCCTCGCAATGCTTTCAAAATACAGGAACGGGATAATTCCTAAAAAAGTTAACAATCCGGTTTTTGAAAAAAAATGGGACGATCTAAAAAGGGGCGCTTTCGGGTACATAAAAGATTTTAGATTCTCCGATTATCTTGTTAAAGTCTGGGAGTTCATGAATAATGCAAATAAATATATCGAAGATAGCCAGCCATGGGTCCTTGCTAAGAGCGAAAATGAAGAAGATCGGAAAAAGCTTGATGCCGTATTATACGAACTGGCAGAAATAATAAGACTGTCCGCTGTCCTGCTTATACCATTCATGCCTTCGACATGCCGGAAAATATTTTCTCAACTGGGAATAAATATCGGCATTAATGAAATGACTATCGAAGAAGAAGGAGTCTGGGGCAGATATGCCGGTGGAACAGCAATCAGCCAGAGAGAAATACTGTTTCCCAGGCTGGATGAAGATCAATAATCAAAAAATAAAAGCAGTGCAATGTATTTTATAGACACACATACTCATATAGATATGCTGAAAAAACTGACCCCGGAAGAGGCAGTGGCAAGATCCGAAAGTGAAGGCGTCAAATATATAATAAACGTAGGTTCGAGTCTGCAGGGGAGCAGGAAATCAGTAGAATTCGCCGGAAAATTCAGTAATGTATTTGCCAGCGTTGGAGTTCACCCCCATTATGTCCGGAATTTTGGAAATAAAGAAATTGAAGTCCTTGAATCGTTATTACGCAGTAATCCGGATACCGCTGATAAAAATAATAGAAAAAGAAACGCCAAAGTCGTGGCAGTTGGTGAGACAGGATTTGATTTTTATAGAAACTTAAGTCCCGGGACGGATATGGTAAAATCCTTCAGGGCACAAATAGAACTGGCGCTGAAGTACGATGTACCTGTAATAATCCATGACAGGGATGCACATAGCCAGACTCTTGAAGTGATAAAAAAATACACCGGTAACAGCAATTTTAGGGCAGTTATCCATTGCTTTTCAGGGGATACTAATTTTGCAATGCAATGCCTTGATTTAGGACTGTATATCTCTTTTACGGGAGTAATAACTTTTCCTAATGCAAAAAGCGTACTTGAAACAGTAGAAAAAGTCCCTATCGAGCGCCTCTTTATAGAAACCGATGCACCTTTTCTTGCGCCGCAGATAGTGAGAGGCAAAGAAAATTATCCGGGGTATGTGAGATATGTCGCTGAGAAGATTGCAGAAATCAAAAATTTAAGCATAGAAGAAGTTGCAGATACCACTTCGAAAAATGCGGAAAAATTTTTTTCCTTAAATCAAAGCTGATTTTAAATAAGATGAGTAATTATATAAGCTCTCCTTCAGTAACTGCCCGGATTTTAAAAAATTATGGAATCAAGTTAAAAAAAAGTCTGGGGCAGAATTTTTTAATAGATACAAACAACGCTAAAAAAATAGTAAATTATGCAGGTATCGATTCCCGCGATACAGTTCTTGAAATTGGGAGCGGAATAGGCAGCCTCACAGAGATCCTGATGGGTGAAGCAAAGAAGGTAGTCTGTATCGAGATAGATAAAAAATTGGCCGCTGTATTCGAGGAAATCTTCAGGAATCGTTCAAAAGGGAAAATCCAATTAATACAGGCCGATGCATTAAAACTTGATTATGGACTTATCGCAGGCAAATACAAGATAACCAAAATGGTTTCCAATCTTCCTTACAGCATTGCGGCACATCTGCTGTTAAAAATCCTTACTGAAACGGAAGACATAAAAAGATTCTTTGTGACCATACAGAAGGATATAGCCGAAAGACTTCTTGCTTCTGCGGGGGATAAAAATTATAGTTCTTATACTTTAAAGTCCAATTTTCTGGCTGATTTCAATTATTGCTTTCAGATTTCACGCAATTGTTTTTTCCCACGACCTTTTATCGATTCGGCAGTTATAGAGGTGAATAGAAAGGATAGGGAAATGCAGGAAGGCAAGAATTTCAATACGGAAGATTTTTTTAATTTTTTAAATAGTTGTTTCCTGCATAGAAGAAAGAAGCTCGTTAACTCCCTGTCCCGAAGCGATAAGTATTGTCATAAATTAAAATTAATTATAAAATTGCTCTCCGAAATCGGGAGAAGTAAGGACGTAAGGGCAGAAGAGCTTTACTTAAAAGATTATATTTTCTTATTTAAAGAATTAAATGACCTGTAAAACTTGATGTCTAATATATATTATTTATGCTATCATATAGCACGATGAAGGCGAAAAATATTTTAAAACTCAGGGCTTCGGGTAAAATAAATCTTTATTTAAATGTTTCCAAAAACGGACGGACTGATGGCTATCATGAAATAAAATCAATAATGCAGAGCATAAGCCTCTCGGATGAACTTACTTTCGAGATCTTAAAGGGAAATGAAAGTTATAATTCACAGTATAAAAATGGGATCTATATTACCTGCAATAATGAAGACATACCTCTCGACGAGAAGAATTTGGTCCACAAAGCTGCGGCACTTATTCTGGACGGTTATGATCTGAGAGGCAAATATTCGATAAAAATCAAAATAGGGAAGCATATTCCGGTATGTGCAGGATTGGCAGGGGGCAGCACAAATGCGGCAGCAACCCTGGTTGCACTGGATAGACTATTTGATCTCAAAATAGAATCGGCCGATATGATGAATCTGGCGGGTGAAGTGGGATCGGATGTTCCTTTTTGTATAAGCGGCGGGACCATTCTGGCCGAAGGCAGGGGAGAGAAGCTTTCGAAATTACCGCATCTGCCTTTTTACTGGATCGTACTTGCAACAAATGGATGTAAGTTTTTATCGGGAGACGTATATGGAAAGTTCGATCTAATAGGAGCGGAAAAAAAATCGATACATGAAGAACTCGTAAACAATATAATTAAACGTGAGTTCACCAGTTTCTTCAGGAAACTTCAAAATGATCTGGAAGATGTGGTAGCCACAGAAGACAGAGAAATACTTGCAGTAAAAGGAAAGGCATCGGAACTTGGAGCTATTGCCACGCAGATGACCGGAAGCGGACCAACCGTCTTTGCTTTTTGTGATGACCTGAAAACAGCAATAAAAGTATATGAAGGTCTTAAACCATTATCTTCCGCGGTCTTTTTATCCCACACTACGCCTGACAGCCTGGCTATCTCCAATTAGAATCTGAAAATAATCAATAACAGCGATGATCTTTCAATACATCTAATACTCGTTTGAGTTTGAATTTTAAATAATTCTGATATAAAATTTATTAGCTTCGGTGGGGAGTAGCCAAGTGGTAAGGCAACGGGTTTTGGTCCCGTGATCGAAGGTTCGAATCCTTCCTCCCCAGCCAAATAGGCTATGATTTTGGTATTCCTATCCACCTGGGCACCTTATTTAGATACTTTATATAAGTATCCCCATATTTTTCTTTGCAGTATCTTTCCTCAGAACCGGTAATAATATTTACTGAAATAAAAAATAGTATAGCCATTAATAGGATAATCCATGAAGCAGTAGCAATACCTATTGCAATTAGAGCTAAGAGACAGGAAAAATATAATGGATGTCTGGAATACTTATATATACCCTTAGTTACAGGTTTATCAGTAGGAGTAGTAATAAAACTTATACTAGCAGCTATCAACAATGTCGCTGCTAGTAAAAATATAAAAATGCCAATATAAAACCATGCTGTTCCTAGCTTAAAAGGTAGAAATATAGCATATAAAAACGCAATAGCGGTAATAATATTAGCTATATTGCCTATAACTTCATCTCTTTTGCTTAGTTTCATATCAGGTGGTGTACCTAATCTCTTATAAGCTTCTTTATTAATTATCTGACCTAATAATGGAACAAGTAAAAATACGGCTGTAAAAATCCAGGTATTCCAGAGGCCAATTTCGAAAGCTGGTATAATTTGCATAATTTAATTCCTTGAACCTTACTGTAACTATTGTCTGATGCGTACTTCATGTAATTATACTACTAAAGAGGGTTGAAAACAGTTTCTAATCTTATTTATTCTGGCCAACCAAGTCAATTATATTCCTTAATTCCTTTAAAAACTGGTTCGAAATTTCACTACCCGGGGCAGCCAATAATCTATTGGGCTAATAATTTTCTATTGTCTATTTTTAATATATAATAAAACCAACTATTTAATTAAGGAGATTTCAAAAAGACTAAATCTGTTATGAATAAAGTATTTCCTCCGGAAGGTCTGGCAAAATATTCTCTCCGTGGGCGCTTATTGGAAAAATGTTAATCGTGTGATTCCTGGAGCCAGTGATACAGACCAGATAATATCAAATCTTGCTGCGCCTGATATGCCGCCACTTTCCAAAGATCAGATGGAGGCTGTAGAAAGAGTATATGAAAATTATATAAAGGATCAAGTCCACCTTCTCTTGTAAAACCAAAAAATGTATATTGTTACCAGATTTTTAGAAAGGATTTATAATGACAGATCTCTTTTCACCAATATCAATCAAGGGTGTTAAAATAAAAAACCGTATTGTTTTACCGCCAATGGGGCGTTTCGGATGGTCTGATGTAAAAGACTTTGTGTCTGATAAACATATAAAACATTATTCTCAAATTGCTGAAGGGGGAGCTGGACTGATAATTATAGAAGCACTGGCCATAGCCAAAGATGGAAAGCTTTCAAAAGACCAGCTTGGAATATGGTCGGATGATCATATCGATGGTATCAGTAAAATAGCAGAAGCCTGCCATAGATATGGCTCAGTAGTTACAGCGCAGTTACATCATGCCGGGCTGGAAACCCCCACATCGGTATCTAAAATAGCTTCAGCTCCTTCAGACTTTAAGAGGAATGGCCGTTTGGCTGTAAAAGCCTTAAGTGTTGAGGAAATCCAGAAGATTCAGGAACAATTTGTAAACGCTGCAAAAAGAGCCAAAAAAGCTGGCCTTGACGGCATAGAGTTTCATGGAGCCCATGGGTACCTTATTGATCAGTTTATGTCTCCAATAACGAATAAAAGAGATGATAATTATGGCGGTGATCTGGCTGGAAGATCAACTTTTATTCGCCAGATAATTGAAATGGTAAAAAGCAGTACTGGAAGTGATGATTTTATAATTGGATATAGAATGGGAGGTAATGAACCAACATTGGACGAAGGAAGAAAAATTGCAAAAATTCTTGAAGACGCTGGAATTGATCTTTTACATGTATCATCTGGCATAGAAGGCGATACAATTCCCAAGCCTCCACCAGATTTTGATTATAGCTGGATCGTCTACTGCGGTACAGAAATAAAAAAACAAGTACGAATTCCTGTAATCGTGGTGTACAGAATAAAGACTCCGGAACAGGGTAAATACCTTATTGAAAATGACCTGGCTGATTTTGTTGCAGTAGGAAGAGGCCATCTTTGTGATAAAGATTGGGCAAATAAGGCAAGAAATGGTTTAAAAGTCATTAAGTGCCTGGAGTGTGCAGAATGTTTTTGGTTTAATGAGATTGAAAAATGTCCCAGATATGATTTATTATATAAAAAAAACAGGAGATTGTGACTTATGCAATATACAATATTTCCAAAACTAAATATAAAAGTATCAAGGTTCGGTATGGGGTGTATGAGATTCCCGGAAAAAACAGATAATACCGGTAAAAGCATAACAGATGAAACTGAAAGTATTAAGATGATCCGGTATGCAATAGAAAATGGAGTAAATTATTTTGACACAGCATATGTTTATAAAGACAGCGAGGCAACTGTGGGCAAAGCCTTAAATGGAGGCCTGAGAGAAAAAATATTTTTAGCGACAAAGTGTCCGGTAGATAAGGTGAAAAAACGGGAGGACTTTGATACTCTCCTGAATGAGTCTTTGAAAAGACTTCAAACCGGATATGTCGATTTTTATCTGCTGCATGGAATTAATAAAAATTGCTGGGAAAATATAAAAAAGTTTAAGCTTCTGGATAAACTCGATGACGCTAAAAAAGAAGGAAAGATAATATACAGGGCATTTTCATTTCACGATGATTTAAACCTATTCAAAGAGATAATAGATTCATATAACTGGGACATGTGCCAGATTCAGCTCAACTTTATCGGAGAAAATTTTCAGGCAGGTGTAGAGGGACTAAAATATGCTGCGTCTAAAGGCATAGGAGTAGTTATTATGGAGCCTCTGCTCGGAGGACTTTTAGCAGAAAATGTTCCATCTGATATTGTGAAAAAATGGGATAGTTCGGGGATAAAAAGGGCTCCGGCCGAATGGGCATTCAGGTGGCTCGCCAATTTTCCGGAAGTGACAATAATCCTGAGCGGTGTCAGCACCATGAAACAGTTAAAGGAAAATATTAAAATATTTGAGAAAGCTTCCCCAAACTCAATAACTGATAAAGAAGCAAAGACTTTCAAAGAAGTAAAAAAACTTTACGAACAAAAGATAAGGGTAGGATGCACGGGATGTTCATACTGCATGCCCTGCCCATCCGGCGTAAATATTCCCGGTGTCCTATGGCAATACAATAGTGCATTTAGAAGTGATCCCGAACTAATGAAAGAAGGATACGAATCATGGTTTTGTTACAACAAAATGGATGCTTCTCAGTGTATCGAATGCGGCCAGTGTGAGGAAAAATGCCCTCAACATATTGCTATAATAGATGAACTTAAAGCGGCACATAAATATTTAAAATCCAAATAAATTTTTAATTTTGATCTGCAAAGCGCCACCATGCAAGTGTTCCAATTACTCCCGCTATACTTGTAAAACAAAGAATGACGTAACTTATAATTTCCAGATGTTGACCCTCAGCTCCGCCATAAAGAGAAGGGATCATCCATGGAAAGAATTGCCCAAGACCCAGAGCGTTTATGAATTGTCCTGTTATAAGAGTGACTATCACAAAACCAACAGGCGGCAGGTATCCCCTGCCATAACTTGCAAAAAAAGCTACGATTGGACATAGCAGTATGGTAAGAACAGAAATCACAATAACATTATAAAAACTTTGCAGGGCAAGTTCCCCCGACCATCCCGGAATATGAATCATCCATCCTGCCGCCAGCCCGACAGCAAATAAAATGAGCGTAAGTAAAAGACACCAGACGACCGTTACAATTAATTTAGATAAAACAATAACATGCCGGGAAACGGGCAATGCAAGTATATCTTTTATGGTACGATCGGAATATTCTCTTCCAAAGATCCAGCTTGTTACAAACCCGAATCCTATCAGCCCTATCATGCCGGTTATTTGCATTAACAGATTAAAATATGCCGGCCAATCAGTTTGTTCCCCAAAAAAGTTTGCTTTGGTACCAAGCAGGCCAAGCCTGCTGACCAGTTCGGGATTCTTTGCGATAAATATTAAAAGGCCCATGAAAATAGACATAAAAGTAAAACCCAGAATTGTTATTGGAAATATTCTTGACCTGCGTACTTTAAGACTTTCGACCCACAAAGCAGATAAAATACCTTTCATTTTACATCTCCTCCAATTACTCCGATTGCTCTTAAAAAATATGACTCCAGGTTTTCCTCTTCTACTTTCAGCAATTTTGGCGGAAGACCAGCATATACTAATATATTTGCGATATTCTCGGGATGTCTTATTGCATCGGCTCCTTCTACTTCCAGCAATCCTTCTCTGGATACGCTAACAGAATATCCGTTTTCAAGAAGCTTTAATCTGGCGGCTTTTTTATTATCAGTATCAAGAACGAGCCGTTTCCTGCAAAGGTTCTCCAGTTCATTTGTATCTATTTCCTGTATCAGCCTGCCCTGATGGATAATTCCGATCCTTGTGGCAAGTCTGGATATCTCTCCGAGTATATGGCTTGATATAAATATCGTGACTCCATGAGTGGAAGCAAGATCTTTCAACAACTCCCGTATTTCAACAATTCCGGCCGGATCCAGACCGTTTACGGGCTCGTCCAGAATTAAAATATCCGGATTGTGCAAAAGTGCCTTTGCCAGGCCCAGGCGCTGGACATTGCCCAGGGATAGATTTTTTGCTCTCACTTCTTTATAGGGATTTAGTTTTAGCCTGGCAATAGTAGCATCGATCGATTTTTTATCAGATATATTACGCAGGCGGCGTATAATCTCAAGGTTTTCACTGACTGTAAGTTCAGGATATGAATATTGTCTTTCCAGAAGATACCCTACATTTTTCCATAAACTATTATTCCCCGCGCTGACTTTTTTCCCGTATAAAAACGATGCGCCTGCCGTAGGATGTATTATTCCGAGGAGCAGTAAAATAGTTGTACTCTTACCTGCGCCATTAAGTCCTAAAAAACCATAAATTTCTCCTCTTTTGATGCTAATCGATGCATCATTTAAAGCATGAACCTTTCCATAGTATTTTGTCAGATGGTCTGTTCTGATAATACTTTCCATAATTTATATATCTCCTAACTAACTTCTATTTTATGAGTTTTATACCTGTATTATGAAATATTTAAACCAGTATTTTATATTTTAACTGAAGTGATTTGAAAAATCAATAATTATGTATTAAAATAGTAAATATATTTCATAATTTATAATAATCAGGAGTTTTTATGAATGGATTTGAAAGAAGACGTCAACAAAAAAAAGATTCCATACTGAAAGCAGCAAAAGAGCTTTTTAATCAATACGGATACAATAAGGTCACCATTGCCGAGATCGCTCAAAAGGCTTCCGTTTCGCAGGTATCCATATATAATTTTTTCCGGAGCAAGGAAAATCTGAAACAGGTATTATTGAAAAAACTTGTAAATGATTGTTTTATTGGATTAAAGCAAATCATGGGAAGCCAGGTTTCGATAAAGTTAAAATTTGAAAAAATATTTTCACTAAAAATCAATTTATTTAAAGATCTTATAAATCATTACCATCCTAAATATATCGAGCACGATATCCATGAAGAAAAGGCAGTAGAAGAAATTAATAAAAAAATAGAAAGCCGGGTTTATGATCTTGTCGATGATGGAAAAAAACAGGGATTACTGGATAATTCAGTTTCTACACAGGCAATAGGTATCTTTCTGGAGATTATTCAATATTATTTTTCGAGCAATCCAAATGCTGCAGCAAGATTTGAGGAAAATCCGGAACTCAAAAAGGAATTACCTGCTTTATTCTTAAAAGCTATTGCAAAATAATTTGAAATCTATTAATCTCGGCTGGTTTCTTATGGCAAATTAAATTTAGTCCCCTTTGCTGGATAGAACAATTTTTTCTTTGGTGAGGAGACGGGAAGAATAAAAAACTACTGCCCAGAGAAGGAGGGCCGCAGCAGTATACCATAATAAAAACGACCAGGAGGCCAGGTCCAATTTACCCGAGGCTACTCCCAGTGGGATTCCCATCATTAAACCGAATCCGACTATAAAAGAGGGCGCTATTGCCAGATCGGGATTATTGGCTAAAGAGAAAAGGACGATAAATAAAAGTAATCCGAAAAACAAAAGAGGATTAACAAGAAAAGCGGTAATCAGCATCGGAACCGGAAAGAAAAAAGTTCCAGCAGCCGGCTTGATCGCGATAAGATTTATTGCTGCCAGCACTATTAATGTAGAGACAGTGGAAATTATAAATCCTGGGATAAAGATTGCCAGACTTTTACCTATCCAGATTTCTTTGGAGCCGAGGGGAGTAGCTAAAAGTGACTCGATATTGCCATTCACTTTCTCTTTTACAATTGGAAAGCTGGAAAAGGCCCAGATGAAGGTCATAAGGATGAAAAGCGGCAAAAAGTAAGCAATAAGGCCCATTATAAGTTCCAGCAGTGGTCTGGCTGCTTTTACTCTCAGCCATTCCTGATTTTTTAAAGTGAAGCTTGCAACCATGGCAGCTGTGATAGTGATCACTGCAAATGCAATGACTATGATCAGAAAGGCTCTGGTTTGCCTGAGCTCCTTGAAATCTCTATGAAAGACGATGCTTGCACTTCTCAAAATACGGCTCCTAACGTGATAAGACTATTTTCTCTCTCGTAAAACGCGGCTGAAGAAAAATAATTGGTATGATTATTGCAGCGGCTACCCCGAGGTTGATAAGAGCAAAGGACCATGAAGCAATATCAAGGATACCCCGAACCGCAAGGTTTATTATCAGTGGGATCATAGCGGATAAGAAGACCTGGGCTATAATATTGCCTGTGGCCGGTTTTCCTGTCAGTCCGACAAAGTAGACAAGGAGATCCATACATAGATAGATAAGGGGAACAACAAGGAAGCTGCTGACGGCTGACCAGGGATTTAAAATAAAACCTACTACAGGGACAAAATATATATAGTTGATAACAACAAGTGCTATAAGTGTAAGAAATTCCCCCAGAATCAAACCTGGCAGGAAAATGGCTATGCTCTTGGCAATCCAGATATTTTTAATCTCGAGAGGAGTAGCCAGAAGCGATTCTATATTGCCGCGAGACTTTTCTCTGGTCATGGATTGAAAGGCAAACGAATTTAAATTTACTCCCAGGCACAGGAAGCAGGTGGTATACATGATCACACCCAGATAAAGCTCCAGTTCTAATCTGTCCGGCATTCCTGTTTTCATTTCCGGAGCTATAAGAAAAAAACAAAAAGCGATTGTTATACCCAGAACACATATTATTGTTACAGTAATATAAACAATGAGTACGATCTTTAGCCGGAGGTTGTTTTTAATGCTGTTTAAAGTTATCAGACCTATTTCTCTCATGATGGTTCAACTTCTTTCAGGATAGCCTCATACATTTCTTCAAGAGACGCTTCTTTTTTTAATGCTTCCTCAATTTTTACACCCCGGCTCGCAAGAAAACTGATTATGTCCGATATTTCCGTTCCATCCATGGGTGAGAAAACAAGAGTTCTTTCCTTCTTTTCTTTCAGTCCAAAATGAGACAAATTTTTTAGTTCTGTCATCAGTGATTCCGGAATATCATGCATGGTTTCGATTATAACTGCCCCTTTGCCCATTTTCCGGCGCAAGTTTTCAAGTTCACCATAAAGCTTTATTTCTCCCCTGTCTATGAGAGCAATACGATTACAGATCCGCTGTACTTCATCAAGATTATGTGAGCTAAGGAAAATAGTCTTATTTTCTTTACGTACTATATCAAGCATAATCTGTCTTATCTCGATCTGGCCG
>Ga0265297_10007927_pt1 | contig 14445 bp, 3 predicted proteins | sample Munlanlwell13791_FD_192502 | JGI IMG/M metagenome (GOLD analysis project Ga0265297, IMG submission 192502) | Leachate microbial communities from a municipal landfill in Southern Ontario, Canada - Leachate well 137-91 | ecosystem: Engineered > Solid waste > Landfill > Unclassified | place... | reverse complement strand
CAAACTTCTGGCAGTCCTGGTCCGTTTGTTCCCGCGAAGACTTGTAATACGAGCGGTGCGTTTTTTGGAAGAAAAAAAATAGCGCCTTTCATTACCCAGGCCCGGCTTATTTCCCCGCGCAACAAGTTCTTGTCAGGTATCTCCGACGCTTTCCTTGATTTCGTAAGCCGGTTTTTCTACAATGCCCGCACAGCACTTTTAAAGAAAGAACCGCGTATGAGAAAAAAGACCTTCTTGCCATTGATCATGGTCTTATGCCTCGCGCTTGCAGGAACGGGACATTCTCAAGACGGGCCTGCCGCACCTCTTCGCAAAGGGCCGCCTCCGGACGCAAAAGTCCTCGTTTTCTTCGTGGACAGCCTCCGGCCTGACATTGTCAATAATATGGTCGCAGAGAACAGACTCCCCAATATTAAACGGCTTTTTTTCGATCAGGGCCTCCGCTTCGAGAACTTTTTCACTATTTTTCCCTCCCTGACGGTCCCTGCTTACGGTGCCTTTCTCACAGGGAACTGGCCGGATCGATCCGGGCTCAAAGCCATGTCGTTCTTTGAACGTTTCCCTACGCGCAAAAAAAATATCCTGAAAAGGATCTTCCGGGTCCGCGAGCAATTTCCCCGGTATTACGATCTGATCACAGACCGTGATAAAGCCCCGGAAATCCTGAAATGGAATAAAGCCAAAACGCTCTACGACTATCTCGGCGAAGCCTTCCACTCGACCGTAGTCCCGATCATCCCGACCTTGGCTCCGCAAGCCTGGCCCCACCTTGCGGCGAATGAGGTCAAGCGCCCCCACATTATCACGGCCGAGGTCCGGGAAATGATCGATGACATTAACGGGAAATATGCCTCGCGTTACATGATCCCTAATCAACGGGCAAAGGTTTTTATGATCTGGTTCAATCAACTTGATACCGATCAGCATGAAACGCCCGACGGACAATTCAGTCCGCAAGTTCAAAAGAATCTGGAAAACAATGATCTTTGGATCGGGAAAATCCATGATGCCCTGGTTAAAGAATCCGGCGGACGCCGTCCTTATGTTGTTTTGTTCTCCGATCACGGCGCCTACGGCGGCGAACACGGCATTTACAATCAACCTTGTTATATCGGACGCGATCTGTTCTATAAGACCCTGAAGATGAACGTTCGCGGACCGGATTACGCTATCACTTATCCGGGAACGGATCAGGAATCTTACGTTTACATTGACAATCTGGGATACGGCCAGGCTCGAATCTTTCTGCCTGTCGCCGATGGCATTTCTGGAAATTGGGAACGTCCGAATACTTTCCACGAACTCACCCACTACGGACTGGGCCCCAATCGCAAACCCGTGAACCTGATCCGGAAGCTCTTGGATATTGATCTGAAAGAGAAGAATGAATTCCCCGGAACGACCGACCCCCATCCAGTGGATCTTTTATTCGTAAAGCTTTCGGACAATCTTATTTATGTCGCTAAGCGGAGAGGTCCGGAGGCTTTGATCCAGATCGAAAACGGGAACGAAAAATTGCGCTACCGCTACAAACCCGTCCAGAATGTTTCTCAAAATGAGCACGGCGTGCTCACTTATGACGAGAATCCTTCGGAAGACCCTTTCGGTTATCTCAAAGACCCGAAATTCCGCCCAACGGACGCGTCAAAATTCATCCGGGAATATCATGATGGCAGGGAATGGCTGGAAGCAACTCATGAAACCGCTTATCCTGATGCGGTCGCAGCTGTCGGGCGGGCTTTCTTGTGGAAGCCCGAACTGGCCCCTCTGGCAAGATCGCAGGATCCGGACATCTGGTTGTCCGCAACGTCCGGCTGGAATTTCCGGACTGAGGATATTAAAGGCACGGATCACGGTTCCCTTGTCCGCTCAGCCATGCATTCGACCCTGATGATCTCGGGACCCAACATCCGGCATGGAGTCGATTCCGCCCCCCGTCACATTATTGATGTGACCCCCACATTGCTGCACTTGATCGGCTACCAGGGTGAAACGCAATTTGATTCCACTCCCATCCAGGGAATTTATGAAATCTCATAAGATTGTCGGATTACTTCTTTCATGGGCCTTAATAAATGTCTCTACGGGCTTCTCACTCACTCCTGTCGAAGACTCAGCGGAAGATATCTATTGGTCGTCTCCCATGACCGTTCATGATTATAAGAAGAATACCGACCTGCATAACATAGCGCTATCCTCTCTCTCAATGATCGAGCTCGAATTCATAAGATTGGGAGACGGCCTGCTCAATTTCACCACGCAGAGCAACAAAAGTCCCATTTCAAGATCGATGGACACCGTGGAATACGCTTATTCCAAATTGCCACAAATAAAACCAGTCCGACGATTCGGACAGCTCTGGGATGCTCTTCAGCTTCGTCAGCTTTCGCTCTCCGACGCCCGCGCGGCAAGCTCCATTCTATTTGCTGACCCCTACGGCGGCGTTACTTCCATGATTCAGGTCCGCGCCAATAAACTTATCATTCTTGTTGAAGACACCCTTTATGACGTCGACAGCGTGGTGATGGTGCCCTTCAATTGGGGTCTTTCTTCTTTGCAAGACAAACCGGCAAAAATAAAAAGCTTTGGCTTTGTTGCGGACGGCCTCGGCGCTTTACGGCGTGAGATCTTCAAGGCCCTGAGCTACATCGACCATAAAATCGTGCACTTCGGTTCCGATACCCTCTTTGGGATTAAAAAAATTCAGGATACTTTCATCCGCCACAAACTGAAAAAAAAGCACGGACATTTGCGGGTGTACGCCAAAATGCCGCTCTCCGTTTTCGAGAAAAACCGGTCTTGTTTCAGAAATAAAAAAAAGAATATCCTTGTCGGAACCGTATCGGAGTGGCAGAACCGGTTACTCCATCATCCCGGGCTTTTACCCGATAACGTGCAGCAGGCCGATCTTCCCTTTTCGGAAACCCCTCCGGCCGAAAACACGCCCCAAGAAGTGATCGTAGCCGTCGAATACAGGACATGGGAAAAAGTCCCGCGGGAACTTAAAAAATATGTGATCACGCCTGATGAAGTCGTTGAACTTGTCCGTCCCTAGAGTTCCCTTTTTTTACGGATCTTTTTCTTTTCAGAAAAGTGCTTGCAAATTCATTCCACATCGGTAGACTCCACCCCGTACCTGCAGCAATTAAATCCTCTATACAAAAGGAGCTCCATAAATGGCAACACCGCTTGAAAGATGGGTGGAAGAACAAGCCAAACTGACCAAACCTTCCAGGATCCACTGGTGCGACGGCACGGAAGCTGAGGCCAAAAAACTGATCGAGATTGGTATTAAGGAAGAAACGATCAACGGTCATCCCGTCTTTCAGAAACTGAACGACAAACATTGGCCCAACGCCTATCTTCACCGTTCTCATCCCAATGACGTCGCCCGCACCGAGCAGTTGACCTTTGTCTGTCATCCGGACAAAGAAACCGCAGGTCCCAACAACAACTGGATGGACCCAAAGAAAGCCAAGGAAAAACTCACAAAACTTTTTGACGGCTGCATGAAGGGCCGCACAATGTACGTCATGCCTTACATGATGGGTCATCCCGAATCCCCGTACGCAAAGGCCTGTGTCCAGATCACGGACAACACCTATGTCGCTGTCAGCATGCGCATCATGACACGTATGGGAAAAGAAGCCCTTGACCGTATCGGGAGCTCTGAAAATTTCGTCCGCGGTCTTCACTCTGTCGGGGACCTCCATCCCGAACGCCGTTTTATCATGCACTTCCCGCAAGAAAATCTCGTCTGGAGCCTCGGTTCCGGCTATGGCGGCAACGCCCTGCTCGGCAAGAAATGCTTCGCCCTCCGGATCGCTTCCTGTATGGGACAAAAAGAGGGCTGGCTGGCCGAGCACATGCTCATCATGGGTATCGAAGATCCGAAGGGCCAGACCACCTACATTGCGGCGGCTTTCCCCTCGGCTTGCGGCAAAACCAATCTCGCCCTGATGCAATCTGCTTTGCCGGGCTACAAGGTCTGGACCTTGGGTGATGATATCGCGTGGCTTAATGTCGGCCCGGACGGACGACTTTATGCTATCAATCCCGAGGCCGGATTTTTTGGGGTCGCGCCGGGAACGTCGATTAAAACAAATCCAAGAATGATCGCAACGCTGAAGAACGACAAATTCTTCCCCACGCTTTACACCAATACCGCGATCGACAATGACGCAAATGAACCCTGGTGGGAAGGCCTGGATGGCGCTGTTCCAAAAAACGTCACGGACTGGCAGGGTAATGCCTGGGATCCTTCCAAGGGAACCAAGGCCGCGCATGCGAATTCCAGGTTCACGGTATCGATCTTCAACTGCCCCGCGCTTTCCAGGGAATTCGACAACCCCTTGGGGGTTCCGATCTCTGCAATTATTGTGGGCGGGCGGCGCAGTAAATTGATCCCTCTTGTCATGGAAGCTCTTAACTGGCAACACGGCGTTTTCCTGGGCACCTGCACGGGTTCCGAGACTACCGCCGCAGCCGCGCATCAACTGGGAGTACTTCGCCGTGACCCCATGGCCATGCTCCCTTTCTGCGGCTACAACATGGGGGATTATTTCGCCCATTGGCTCAACGTCGGGAAGAATCTCAAACATCCGCCCAAGATCTTTTCTGTCAATTGGTTCCGTACCGACGAGACCGGCAAGTTCATGTGGCCGGGGTTCGGCGATAATATCCGCGTGATCAAGTGGATCATCGAAAGGGTCCGGGGCAAGGTTGTAGCGAAAGAAACCGCTCTCGGACTTTTCCCGGACTCGAAAGACCTTGATCTTTCCGGGCTTAATATTCCCCATGAAACGCTGGAAAAGCTTTTTGCGATCAACCCTTTAGAATGGGCGAACGAACTTCAGAATATCGAAAAATATCTTTCACAATTCGGATCCCATACCCCGGAAGCGATCTGGAAGGAATACCGTCTACTGGTGGATAAACTCGCCGCCGCGAAACACTAAAAAACGGGACTCGTATCTGGAGACTCGTTTGGGTTCCTCGTTCTGACGCATCCCGAAGCTTTTAGTCCCAAGTCCCGGCAAAGCAAGGGCTCTGCTTTAGACGCTGAAGTATTTTGCCTGCGGATGATGGACAACAATGGCCGAGGTGGATTGCTCCGGCGCCATTTGGAAAGTTTCGCTCAAGCTGATCCCGATCTTCTCCGCCGGAAGGAGCTGGAAAAGTTTTTTCTGGTCCCCAATGTCCGGACAGGCCGGATACCCAAAGCTGTAACGTGAACCCTGATACCCCTGCCGGAAGATTTCATCTTTTGTGCGCTTGTCCCGCCTATCGATTCCCAAGTCGCGGCGGACCAGGAAATGTGTAAATTCCGTGAGCGCTTCGGCAGCCTCCACGGAAAGGCCGTGAAGATAAAGATATTCCGTATACTTGTTCGCATTGAAAAGCTTATGTTCCATCTCGCTGGCACGCCTGCCGATGGTCACTGCGTAGAAGGCTGCGACATCAAGTTCTTTCCCCTTAGGCCTGAAAAAATCCGAAATACACTGATAAGGTTCCCGTGATTGCCGGGGAAATGTGAAGCGGGTCAGCTCACTTTGGGCGGACCCATCCAGCACCACCAGGTCATTGCCCTCGGAATAGCATTTGTAAAAGCCATAGATGACTTTCGGCTCCAGGATCTTCTCGCGAATTGTCTGGACCTTGAATCGTTCGAAAATGGGCTCCACATTTTCCTGAAGATAAAGTTCAAATTCGCGCGAAGTCCTGTCCCCTTGTTTGAACTGCCACTGTGCCCGGTAAAGCGCGATCTTGTTAATCCACGGGAACACATCCTGCATCCTGAGATTCTTGAGAATTCGATAACCAAAAAACGGCAGTTCTGGCACGGGATTATCACGGTGGATGTGAAATGATGGTCCCTTAATGACATTCAAAGCGCCGGGATGTGAAGACACGACCTTAGGTGACGGAGCCGAAGAGACCGAAACGGCCGTCTTGGGAGTTTTGGCCTCCTGCTCCACCGGAGCCGAACTATTTTTGATCCCTTCCATGATCTTGAGGCCGGAAAAAGCATCTCGCCCATAGTGGACCGATCCCTGATAGACCTGCGCAAGATCACGTTCCACATAGCGTTCTGTGAGAGCCGCGCCTCCGCAGATCACGGGGAGCTTTACCCCTCGCCGGCTCATTTCTTCAAGATTCTCTTTCATGATAAGCGTCGACTTCACCAGAAGCCCGGAGAGTCCGATCGCGTCCGCACGGTTCTCGATCGCCGCCTTCACAATCGCCTCAACCGGCTGTTTGATCCCGATATTAAAAACTTTATAACCGTTATTGGTGAGAATGATGTCGACCAGGTTCTTCCCGATGTCATGAACATCGCCCTTGACGGTCGCAAGCACGATCCGGCCGCGCTCCTGCCCCTCTTTTTTATCCATGAATGGTTCCAGGCAGGCTACGGCCTTTTTCATAACCTCCGCCGCCTGGAGTACGAAAGGGAGCTGCATCTTTCCAGCGCCAAAGAGTTCTCCAACCACTTTCATGCCGCCCAACAGGAATTCATTGATGATCTCAAGCGGTTTGTATTTTTTAAGAGCTTCATCCAGGTCTGCGGCAAGGCCGTCCGAACTGCCGTCGAGAATATGGTTTTTCAGGATTTCTTCGATCGTTCCGGCCTTCCCGCGGGGCTTTTCAACAGCCCCCTGCTTTTTCGAAAAATGCGCGATGAACTCCTGAAGCGGGTCTTTGCCGTCGATCCATTTGTTATGAAGAAGCCGTTTTGCAACCTCCAAATCATCCGCCGCGATTTTGAAAACCGGCACTATTTTTTTTGCATGGACGATTGCGGCATCAAGCCCCGCTTCCACGCATTCATGGAGAAAAACACTGTTCAGAACCTTCCGGGCATGCGGCGCAAGACCGAAAGAGATATTGCTGACTCCGAGAATAGTGTGAACGCCGGGTAGTTCTTTTTTAAGACGGCGAATGGCCCCGATCGTTTCGGGCGCCGCGTTGCGGAACTCTTCACTGCCGCTCCCGAGCGTAAAAGTCAGCAGATCAAAAAAAATATCTTCCGGCCGGATACCATATTGCTGGGTCACCATCTGATAGATGCGCTTGGCGATACGGAGCTTTTCCTCCCACGTCTTCGCCATGCCTTTTTCATCGATTGTCAGAGCTACCAACGCCGCCCCGTACTTTTTCGCCATGGGACAGATCTTGCGCAACCGCTCACCGCCGTCTTCAAGATTGATCGAATTGATGACGGGTTTTCCCGCGACATGCTTCAGAGCCTCTTCGATCACCGAAAATTCCGTCGAATCGATCATCACCGGCACCGTAACCTGCTGGTTGAAACGGCTGATCGCTTCGACCATGTCTTTCTTTTCATCGCGGCCGACATAGGCCACGCAAAGGTCCACGAGATGCGCGCCCTCCTTCACGGCTTCGCGTGCCACGCCCACGATCGCGTCATAATCTTCATGTTCTAGAAGCTGTTTGAATTTTTTACTGCCGTTTGCGTTGGTCTGTTCACCCACAAGAAGGGGTGCCGGCTTCTGCGCATAAGTGGAGATACCGTAAAGACTTGCACAAGCGGGCTCGTGTTTGGGTGTCCGCTTTTTGGGAACACACTTCCCCACGCGATCCACAACAGCTTTTAAGTGTTCGGGGGTGGTGCCGCAACAACCACCCACAATGGAGACGCCGAATTCTTTGACAAAACGCTCGTGGAAATCCGCAAGTTCCTTGGGGGTCAGATGATAATGGGCCACGCCGCCGACATTCTCCGGAAGCCCGGCATTCGGCAAAACCGAAATGTGCTTGACGGAATTCTCACAAAGAGTGCGGACATGCTCGGCCATCTCGGCGGGACCTGTCGCGCAATTCATCCCGATCACATCCACCGGAAACATCTCAAGCGTGGCGATCACCGCCTGAATGTCTGTCCCGAGCAGCATGGTACCCGTGGGTTCAAAGGTGACCTGGGCCATAAGGGGCAACCGGCGGCCTGTCTCCTTGAAATATTCCACCGCGGCAATGACGGCGATCTTGGTCTGGAGCAGGTCCTGGCAGGTCTCGATAAGCAGCCCGTCCACTCCCCCCGCAATGAGCCCTTTATACTGTTCTTTGTAACATTCCTTGAGCTCGTTAAAACCAATATGCCCGAGCGACGGAAGCTTGGTCCCGGGACCGACAGAGCCCATGACAAATCGCGGGTGGTCCGGCGTGGAATACTTTTGAACGAGTTCCCTGGCAAGCCGTGCGGCCTTTTCGTTCAGCTCGACCACGCGGTCTTCCAAGCCGTACTCCGCAAGAACAATACGATTCGAGCCGAACGTGTTGGTCTCGATCACGTCACAACCAACCTTGAGGAAACTTTCGTGGACGCTTTGAATGGCGTCGGGCTTGGTGACGACCAGGTATTCATTACAGCCGTCTTTGCCGCCAAAATCCTGGCTCGTGAGATTGAGCGTTTGGAGATTCGTCCCGAGCGCTCCGTCGAATACAAAAACCTTCTCATTAAGTTTTTTAAGGAATGGATGGGTCATAGGGAAAGTATACTAACACGGGAAACGGAGAACGGGAAACGGAGAACTGAAAAATGTACGACGTACGGTGCACGGAGTACGGCGCCAGCAAAAAAATCGGGGTGTGACCCCGATTTTTCTTTAGGCGGCTGTGGAGATCTCGCGTTCTGCGGCGGCGATATGCTCAAGGAAGGCCGCAACGATGGCAATGCCCTGCCCGACCCGGAATGCGGCCGAGGCAATCAGATCAGGCAGGGCTTGCCGCAGGGTCGTTGCACTGATTTCTGGAGTCTTGACTGCGGCAAAATATTGCATAAGTACAGGCAAAAGGACGATCCCGTATTCTTCCGGAACTTCACTGCGGACCACACGCTGCCAGGCCGGCACGCGTTTCGAAAAGGCTTCATCCGGAAAGAAAATACCGTAGCTGTTTTTATAAACATCATTTGAAAAGACACTATTGTCCAGCTCCCCGGCAAGTTTGTCCCAGTTCGATTCGGTGCCGTCGACCAGACGGTACTGAATGCCGTTTGAAAGATGCCGTTTGGCAAGTTCTGTCATAAGGGCCATGAGTTCCGCCTTGTTTGCTGAAATGAGCGTGGCCCGAAAATGCTCCGCTGTCCGGCCTACTTCAATGAACGGAATCACCTTATCTTTCATGTGAGCAGAATAAAAAATAACGGGCGCGAGGGCCTTCACTTGTTTCTCACGGATTGCCGTCCCAAGAGATTTAAGCGATTCATTGAACAGAGCCTTCGCCTTCAGGTCATAGCCCGTCTGATTAAGGTTTCCCCGCGTCATAATTTGTTCCAGTTTTTTATAAGAATCCGTTAAATCTTTTTTGTTTCCGAGCACCTCAGCCGCGATCGCTTTCGGAAGCCAACCGTCAAACACGTCTCTAAGTTCTCTGACCGTCTGATCCAGATTCGCCACGGCTTTTTCCGTAAACAATCGCAGTTCAGCCCGTTCTACCACCCCCTTATCGCATATCTGCCCCAGCATTCCTTCATAAACCCGTGCATCAGCCTGGGTTTCCGGCTGTACAACAGGAAGTTCGTCAGTAGATCTGGTTAATCTTTCAAGCCCGGCACCAAGAAGGTCGCGCAAATATTTCTCAAGGCTTACGTAGATGTGCATGTCTTTTGAGGTGGTGATATTGACGCCCTTGATGGTATAGTTTTTTTGAATGAGCCCGTCGAACATGGCCTTGACCTTTGCTTTTAATTCCTCCTTCGTCGGCTGCGGATGATAGATCGGAATGAAATAATCCATATCGATCGTGATGATAACGGATTTGTCCGAATCCGGGAGCAGGGCCGAATCACCTGTTTTAAAATCAGTGAGACGCGAACCTGAAAACATTTCGTTCGTATAGACCCACCAGTACTTTCCGATGAGTCCTTCTTTCTTTAAAAACTCAGCCCAGTTACCAGGATCCAATTCCTTATTTCCATTAAAATCATCCGGATGGTAATCAAAATTGATAAGTGTATAGTCCTTGGCCCATTCGCCTGATTCCGTCTTCGCCTTGACCCACTCATAAACACTATCGTGTTTGTCGGCATCGAGCACTTCGATCCCTTTCGTCGCAAACGCGCGCCGCAGTAACTCCAAAGCTTCGTTCACTGCTCCTTGCCGTACTCCAGCGCGTACGGGAACCGCTTCACCAGTTGCCAGCAGGCCCGGATCGCGTCGAATCTCGCCTGCAACAGAGATCGGGGCTTGGGAGAGCGAAGGGCCCTCAGCACGAGAGGCTGTCGGTTTCTTCCCCTGGGAACTTTTGGCAAGATCCGATGTGCTCAATTGATGGATCGCCTCTTCCAACGATCCGGTCTGAAGCGGCAACGTCCCCGTGGTTTTTGTCTTCCGGGTAAAGCGCATGACTACTTGACGATCCTGACCTTTAAAGGTCTTCAATTCAAAGTCCGGATGATGGGACAACATCTCAAAGGGCAGATTTGTATGATCCGTATAGATCAGTAATCTTGCGTTGACCTTCATTTCATTGATAATCCGGGACGCGATTTGGTCTTCATAGTCACTCCCAAAGCGGTAATAAAGGATCAGGTCCGCAGTCTTAAAATCATCCGAAAATTTATCATCCAGAAAATTGCCGCGTTCGAACGTAACTTTCCCGTCCGGGAAGAATGCCTTCAAACCCAAACCAGGCAGGTCTCCTTGGGCAATATCCAAAGCCTGTTTGCTTATTTCAACAAAATCCGGCTCATACTCGATTCCCTTGATCTTTTTGATCCGCGGGTTTAACACCGCCAGCGACAAAGCAACCTTCCCCACCCCGCTTCCCAGTTCAAGGACCGCACCAGAGTTTTCCGTTGAAGATCCGATCGCGGAAAGAATCAGCGGGAAACGGGAAGAATCGGTGGCTTCATAAGTCCCGAGTTTTGTTTTGAAAGAACGCTGCCCGGCGATCCCCACGACAGATTTACGGGCAATGGCTCTCAGTTCAGAAACTTTCCCGTAGATAGCATCAATGGCAGAAAACTTCCTTTGCATAATATCGTCGCTGATCAAGCGCATTTCGGAGCGAACAGAAGTGCTGCTTGCCGGTCTCTCTGTCTTAGAAACAGTACGAGGGTCAACCCGTGTACCCGAAAGTTTGTCCAGTGTCTCGCTTTTGGGTTTGATGATCACAAAGGCAGGGATCCTTTGGTGCGTCGCCTCAAGAGTGTCATTTCTCAAAATAACAATCAACCGGTCAAGCAATCTGATGGCACGCTTCAAAAACCCGATAACGAAAAGGTCCTGCCAGGAAAGGGCCCTCAAGAATTCGGAATGGAAAAGCTGCGAAAAACTTTCGAACTTCGTGGAATGAAGGACTATTTGTCCGACCCGTTTTTCCGGGTGATCTTGAAAATATGCATCAAGCCAATTCATAAAATGCTCCCCGCCCCTTTGAAGGGAAAAATAGCCTTTGGGCCATCCAAAGATTCCGCTCAGCTGGCTGTACAGACCGTCTTTTATCTTGCCCGCAAAGGTCGGAACGAGATCGACGTCCGAAAGGATCAAATCAAAAGGAGAATTCTCTTCCACTGCCCGTATTGCCGCTTCCAGCGTCCAAGCATGAACGATCCGGTAATCCTTTCCATACCGGTTTGTCGCTTTCTCATGATAAATCCGCTTGTCATCCAGAACTAATAAGGTCTTTGTGGTAGCGGTTTTTGAAATGCCACTTAATTTATTTTGATATGCCTGTAATTTTTCATTGGCCCGCACTTCCGAGCGCCGCGTCGGGTTTGTCCTGAGGTTCACGCGATAAGTTGCTTCATAAGAAACCGGCACGAATCTTTTTTGATGGGTTCGTTCATCGAAAACGTAGGAGGTGAACGGACGGGTTCGAATGGGCTGAAATCGCGGAAAGAAGCGAACAGCCGAACGATTAGACATCATCAAGCCGGGCTCGGTTCCATGACCATTAAAAACTTGATACTCGTCATATGCAGGGTTTGAATTGCGCAATAACTTAAAAAACTCATCGGGTTTCATGCGCACGGTTTTTTTCCCGTCAAAGACGTCAAAAACCATATAATCCATTTGGGAAATGAAAGCTTTTCCCTTCGGCGCGAGAACCCGCAGGATTTCTTCCAATAATTCTGTTTTTTTCTGAATATAACGCAGGGTTTGCCGCGTCAGCATCACAACATGAAAAGAACCTTTTTTATAAAGGCCGAGCCCCTGGTCTACATCGTGAAGCGTGACATTGCGGTGGAAATAGTCCAAAAAGGCTCTCACCGCCCCCCGGGGGCCTGTCCACGCAATATACTTGCAATAGCGGGCCCACGGAATACGGATGTCCTCGCGATTGATAAACGAAATATCCACGGTGCGGCCATAGTTTTTTAGAAGGCCGTGGATGACTTCGCCTCCGCCGGCACCGATGACAAGAATTCTAGGTTTCGTACCGGACATAAGATAGTCATCAATCGTTTTTGAAATCATTCCCTCAAACTGAAGATCTTCGTACAAGAAACCATGCAAAACATTGCCAGGTTTAATATAGGGATTGTTCTCATTTTCTGGAACAGGCTTCCGCACTTCCGAGCGCCAAAAAGGCTGATATTGATAACGGTTTGGGCTGACTTCCTCCCATTCCGGGAGAAAACGGGAAAGGATTTTCTTGGCCATGGGAAGATCCGCGCCTTTTTCGGCAAAAACAAGCAAGGGCAGCCGCCACTGAGCGGCATAGTCCATAAGTTCCGAAAATTTTGTTCTTTTACTGTCGAAAGAGGCCGCGAGACTTGCTTCATCCTTGAATTTCTCACGCACAATCACAAAAACTCCGCGGATGTCCAGCCGGTGATCGCTTTTCAGGATGATTTCATTATTCTGGAACAGTTCGGGATCAGAAGCTAACTTCGTTTTCATTTCGCGGATCACATCCCGCGGACCGATCAAGTCTTTTTTCCCCTGCTCAAAAAGAATGTTGCCGGAATGTTTTGCGCGATGGTGATCCAAGAACAGCGCAAGAGAGCTGCGTGTCTTGTCGGCTTGATAAAGGTGGTCTGCGGTCTGGCGGAGCACGGCTACGACCTGATCGTCTGGAAAATCAAGAATCAAACCGTTATTGTAATCCATCAGTGTTTTCAAATAGTCATTTGAGATAACGCTTGCCGAATAAAACCCGGCGGGCCGGGTATCAATGTTCGGAGACAAGAACCTGGAAAGCCCATACACTTTCACGGTATAAACAAAATCCGATGGATCATAACTCTGTGCCATCCGCCAGAGCCCCTTGGGCTCGGGAATAGAAAGTTCGACCGATTTTCCCGATTTCTGATCCATCTGGCCATATCGCGCTCGCCAAAACGCCTTCGCCAATCCAGCTGTTGCCGTCAGAAGACCTTCAAGCCAGAAACCGGAATGAGAACCGAAACGGATTTGAAACTTTTGAACATCCTTTAAATCCCCGATTTGCTCCCGCACTTCGGAGCGCATAGAAGAAGCGTAACCACTTCGTTTTCCCGGCATATTGACAGATATTTGTTTCTCAAAAACAAAATGGATATGCTGATAGCCCCCCGTGATGGCTTGGGGTAAAGCTTTGAGCGAATATCCGAGCTCTTTCGGGACCATAAAATAATAATGTTGGATTGTACTTTCCCGGGTTTTAAGGCTACTCAAGAAATAAGCGGGTGTAAGAAAGCGGATTTGTGTCACGGGATTCCGAAACTTCAGGATATCTTTGGAGTTTGCCTCGATCAGAAGTCCAAGCGCCTTCATACTTCCCTCCACGTACTCTTTTAAAACCGGATCCGCCGAATGCGGCAAATAAAATCTTGGTTGGAGAGCACTTATGGTAGGAACACCCTTCAGCACACTGATCTGCGCATATCCGACAGGCGTGGTTCTTGGAAGACGGGTTTCGACCACCTGAGAAGCCCTGGCAATGAAATCAGTGTTAGTGGTAAAAAGATAAGTGTCGTATACGCCGTCCTGGAGAAGAAACGAAGGATCATAAATTCCGATTCGTAAATCTTTGAGCTCAATTCCGGCAAGCTTAAGGGTTTGGGACAATGCATCGCTGGATTTCAAAGTTTTGATCCACCGAAGACTGCTCTCGGGCCCTACCTCACCTTTATAAAAAGTGAGAGGCAGTTCCGGGCGGCTCATGCGCTGCCGACGAACATTTTCGAATATTTCGTTCCCCAGTTTGTTGCCAGCCCGCACCTGAGAGACCGTCTGTGGGCCTTGGCTTTCTTTTTCTCGTTGTTTCCCTTGGATATAAAAACCATAGGCAACCGAAAATTCGTCCCGGGAGATATTCATTTTCACGAACCAATCCAAAAAATCCTGCTCGATCTCAGAATAGAGAACGGTTTTCTTGATAGTCTTTTTACCATGCTTGACTTCGTAGACCAAGGAGCGCTCCCCTTCCCCCCATTCATTATCCATTCGCAAAAGCGATGCAAAATACTGTGCTCGTTCGCCCGACATCGGATGT
>Ga0265297_10007926_pt1 | contig 14446 bp, 3 predicted proteins | sample Munlanlwell13791_FD_192502 | JGI IMG/M metagenome (GOLD analysis project Ga0265297, IMG submission 192502) | Leachate microbial communities from a municipal landfill in Southern Ontario, Canada - Leachate well 137-91 | ecosystem: Engineered > Solid waste > Landfill > Unclassified | place... | reverse complement strand
CTTAGGATCCATCGGCTCTCCTCCGACCTTCTTCATGTCGGCGATGAGCCTCTTGAGCGTCTCCTCCGGCGGACGAAGGATCGTCGAGCCGGGCGACGTGAAGTCACGGTCCAAGTAGTAGATGCGACCGAACTCGGCGAGAAGCTTGTCATTCTCTTCGGCGTAGCGTTGAACGTTGAATGGAGATGCATCTCCCTTCGCTCCTCCGTACATCAGTGAGTCAGCCATTGTGCTCTGAGGAATAGCTACTAGCACGTTTGAGGCGGTGAAAAACCGATCCATTCCGTGGCCGATCATAGTGCCGGAGAGAGGAAGGAATGGATCGTCCGTTCGACTCGATCGCGCGCGCTTCGCATCAATCGAAGGAGAAGATGCTTCGATTCGAGCGCGCTCCTCTCGCTGTTCTGTCGAAGAGATGCCGCGATACAGACGCCGAGCGGTGGCGAGCACTTCGAATGGGAAGGACATCCTTACCTAGTCGATCTCGAACGCTCTCTTCTCGATGAATGGCGCATATTCCTCTCGCCTTCGACTCGGAAGGACGCTGACTTCGTCTCGTTCGCACGTCGGCTGAGCTCGAAGTGCTCTCGTCCCCGGAGCTGATTTCGCGAGGAAGGAGCTGATTTTTGCCTCGCCGACGATCTTTTAAGTTATTACCGATCTCAAAGAGCATGACAGCCCGCTTCGAGGATTCGCTCGTCACAGCAGTATGCAAGGCGTTCTACGATGGCTCCAACGTCGCCGGGAACGGCACGTTTGAAAAGTTCATCCTTCCGCCCTCCGGAATGGACTACATCTTGAAACGCATCTCCTCCGCCGCCGACGGCATCGAAGAAGACATTGCGATCCACAAGCAATGTGAGCTCGCCTTGAGGGACATCATCAGCTCTCCTCCCGACTATGCGCGCTTCCTCGCTTCTCTTCTCACTGCTACCGTTCCAAGCCTGCCTCAACGCAACGGCCGCGCTTCTGTCAACTGGTTTGCCCAGAACGCGGCGAGGGCAATGACGACGGCCATCGAGAAGGCGCTTCGTCTCCATGAAGAGGCACGCACAGCGTGTGCGAAGATGCAGGCAACCGGAGACATGACGGAGAAGATGGCGCTTCGCAAGTTCATGCTCGAGAAGACGCAGGCCGTGAGGGAGGTCTTTCTTTCCGTCGACATCCCGACGTACACGACGCTCATCTTCCTCAACCACATCGATCGGACCGTGGATCCAGAGAAGACGCTCATCGGCTATGGCGGCGTCGTCCCGATGTCTGTCTCGGTGCCGCCGTACCTCGCCGGAAGCGATGACAAGGCTATGCCACCAGCGAAGGCTCTCTCCGTCATTCAGGAGCATATCCCACGCTTCTTCTCTTCGTCGCCAGTGCGCGTTCTCTTCGCTCTTCGCACTTGGTCTCTCCAGCTCGCGATGACTGGGAGGGCCGCCCCCATCGTCGGAGGAGCGAAGAGGAAGACGGAAGAAGTAGAGAAGGAGGCCATTCAGACGGGAGGAGTGGAGAAGGATGCGGCTCGTGCGAGGATTGAGATCAACAATCGCTTCGGTGAGACGATGGAGACGCATGTCGAGAAGCTGGCTACGTCTGTCGAGGCGATCGCACGCAATCCTTCCGTCGAGCTGATCACCTTCCTCGCCGACCCTGCGTCGCGCAACCTTCTCTCCGCCTTCGTCGACATCAACTTCCCTTCCAACGGTTACATTCCCATCCTCAGTGGCTACTACCGCACTCCAGAGGTCGAGGCGAGGCGCAAGCGCTACCTCAACTCTCTCGCCGCCTTCATTGAGATCGTCGAGAAGGTACTCGTCTCGACGGCGAAGGAACTGGACGGCGCATCGAAGAACGCCTTCACGCAGTGCAAGAGTGCAGCGAGGGAGATGATCTCTTCGATCGAGTCGGCGAACCGTGAGATGGAAGTTGTCTTCGCCAAGCTGGCGATGGGACAGATCGCTCTCGTTACGGCGGGCGATACCATGATCAGCGGAGAGCCGATCACCGTTCCTTCCTTCGAAGCAGGCGGCTACAGCGGAGAAGCGAGCTCTCATCTGCGCAAGTCTCTCGAGAAGCTGCGTCAGGCTGCCCACGCTGCGCCGACGAAGAAGGGTCTCCTCCGCGGCATCGATCAGATCGAAGAGTATCTGGCGAAGGGACCGAAGCTGTGCGAAGAGGCGATCAAGGGCCGTCTCGACGACCTCACTCTGACGTACAGCGGACTCCTCGCTCAAGTGCCCATCGAGTCGAAGGGGCTGGCGAAGAAGGTGATCGAGTTCAAGATCAACTCGATCCGCAACTTCTACTCTCTTCTCCTCGACACCGAGAAGTACTTGACCACGGCGCACAAGGCCTTCATCGCTTCGCCCGCCGTCCGCGACGAACTCTATCGCGCCATCGCTGGCTGGACACTCACCGTGCAGAGGAGCAGCACCATCCTCTCCGATCGCTTCAAGACCGAAGTTCGGAATGTGCTCGATTCTGTCTTCGAAGGAAATGCCACTTCCTTCTTCACGTTCGACGGAGCGAGCCGTGCTCTCGCTGCCCGTCGCTTCGGCTGCGACATGGTCGCCGGCGGCGTCGGAGACGTTCCCTCGCCTGCGATGGCGGCTGCCGATGACGTACGTTACGAGAAGTTCCGTCGTGCGATCCTGCAGATGATGACGTACTGCCCGCAGCTCCATCTGATGTTCGACCTCGTGAACATCATCGAGAAGACGTTCGGTCGCGAGATGGAGACGAAGAAGCTGTACGAAGGTGCGATGCACTACATCGTCTCTGCCGCCGTCGACGTCTGTCATCGGGCAGAGGCACTCGGCGTCTATACCTCGGAAGGTCTCGCCGAAGCAGGAGTCCACTTCCTCGGCGGTTATGCAGCCGGTGCCACGATCCCTGCTGCTGGAGCTCCTCCGACGATCTATCACCCAATCGGAGCATATCCAGGCGCTGGCGCAGCTGTCGTAGCCGCTCCGAACGAGCGGACGAGCGACTTCCATTCCGATCAGGTCGGAGTCTTCTTCCGCCACGCGCTCGGCCAGAAGCGGCTCGAGGACGAGCTCTTCGTCCGTTGGATCAAGTCGATCTGCGCGAACCTTCTCCTCGCTCTCGATCGCGATCGTGCGACTCACGGCGTCGAGAAGGTGAATCTGCCTGGGGCAGAGAGGCTGCTCATCGGAGGAGGACTTGAGGATCCAGTCGGCGTGACGGGCTCGAAGGACGTGATTCCAGAGGCGGTGCCTCTCTATCGCGCCTTCCCGATCATCTGCCGCGCGATCGAAGAGTATCTCTCGTGGGAGTCGGAGAAGGTTGCGTGGGCGAAGACTGACGAGCCGCGCCTCGTCGCCGAAGTGCCACGCAGCAGTCCGTACTACACCATCCTCGAAGTCGTTCGCGGAAGGAAGTCGAAGGAAGCGCTGTCCGAGACGTACATCGCACAGCTCGTCTCGGCGACGAACCATCTCTGGATCAGCGCGGCCGGAATTGCCGACCCAGACAAGCGTCGCGAGTCCATCATCAGCAACTTCTTCGACGTCATCACTAACTCTCTCCTCATTCGCATGTCGTCGGAGCAGGCGGAAGCAGACGCGACGAAGCTCATGCAGAGGGATCAGGATGCGATCAGTGGAGTTGGACACCTCGAGGACGGAGTCATGAAGATGCCGAGGGAAGGAGATGCGCACAAAGTGATCCGCAAGCGCATCTTCGACGCGCTCAAGGGCATTTCGATGTCTGTCTTCGACATCATGAGCAAGACGAGCACCAGCGAAGAGAGTATGGCCGCGGACTACAAGGCCTACGTCGAGAGGCTGACGAAGAGGATTGCTGATACGCCGAAGCAGGATCGCTTCCGCGAACTCGTCAACGCGCTGCAGAAGCCTGACGAGACGGTCGGCGACATGCAAGGCCTGTTCATGGCCTTCTCCGAGTTCGTCGTCACGCCTCTCTTCCTCCTCTCCTCGATCGTCGAGAACTTCACGTACCGGGCGGCCAACCTCTACATGCAGATCGCTCGCTGCCTGATGGCCGCGAGGCATATACCGGATCATCGTGTAGGCGATGTTAACGGCACTGGGGCCATGGCAAATGCTCCTGCGGCGGCTGTTGCGGCCAATGCCATTCTTGCTCGCCATTGGGCAACGTACGACGGCACCCGTGCCATTCATGGAAATACGGCCGGCGCGACTCATGCAGATAGGCTGAAGTACATCCTCGAGCATATGGCAAGGGCAGGATTTGGCGCGACGCATGTTGCTGTTCCTTCTGCTGCGCATTCGTGGAACGCTTTCGCTCATAGTGGATGGCCTACAGCCGTTGCGGAGCAGGCCCATCGTCTTCAACTGGCCACGGCTGCTAATGCCGCTATGGCTGCGGCCACCGCCCGTCCGGCAGGAGCTATGATCAGTGCTAACACCGGCTTGCCCGCTTATCCGGCGATCGTCGGCACGGAGAAGTTCTATCTGCCGATGTACCAGCCAATCTACAAGGCACTGCAACTTCTTCTCGATGCCTGTGGCTCTCGCATCAAGATCACGATGGGCTATGGAAGGAATGTAGCCGGCACTGCCGATGAGGCCGGATCGCGCGTCGCACATGTGGACGTCGAGAAGATGATCGGTTTCGTCGAAGACGGCCTCTCCGACGTGAAGGCGGCACTCAGCGTCTTCATGAAGATCGGAAAGAGAGAACACGTCGAGAAGTACTTCGGCGACATCATGTCCTGGAGTCCGAAGGATTCGATGAGTGACGTCGCCAAGACAGTGAATCTCGCACTTAGCGCCGTACATTGCGACTTCTACACGCTTCGCGAGTACCTGCCCGCTGCGGTTGCGTATGACTGCGAGCTTGGGCAAGATCCAGTAACGGCCGGCGATGGCGCGCCAACGGTCACAGACAACCACCGCTGGGTCGTCAACTTCTCTCGTAATAATCTTCTCCGCTCGGATATCGTCAAAGCATTCCTCGCTTATCACGAGGCAGTCCAGATGGTCATCGGCTCCCCGACTCGTTGGGGAACGATCGCAGCAGCCGCAGTTCAAGGACAGCCGGCTGGGGCAGCAGCTGCCGCCGCTCTGCCGGAACACACCGTTCTTACCGAACAGGATTGGACTTCGCTCGGAAAGAGGAAGGGCATCTTCGCTCCGATCGTCAAGATCGACGGAAGGATTGGGACTGGTGTTGGACTGATGCCGTGGAGCGAAGACGATACGACCGTCATCGAAGAAGGGTGGAACGCGGCCCCGGATCAGGCAATGGTGCAAGTAGGCGTCGCTCTCAATACGCCTGCTCTCTCCGCTGTTCCTCAGGCCGGCGCCGCCGTTGCCCATCTCGAAGCGGCCGCTCCAGAAGTCCTGAACATGGGTGGATGGGTCGCTACGACGGCAAGCGAAATCGGTGCCGCTGGCGCCAGGCCCGAAGTGGCCAATGCGTCATTCGGCACATGGGGACCAGGCGCTTACGGCGGTATCCAGGCTGTCAGCAGCGGGCCCGTTATCCAGTCTCTCCTCTACGCGAGGCCGTCCTACGGAACGAAGGCTGAGACGTTCAATCGTCTTCTCGCCAAGATGGCTTCTTGCCTCGCGATCCAGGGAGAGCAGACGGCTGTGCTCTACGATCTGGCCAACAGCATGGTCTCTCATCACGGCCTCTCCCAGTACTTCCACACGACTGAGGTCAATGTACAAGCAGGGCGCAAGACGATGTCAATCGTTTGCTTCCCGGAGGCGATCGGCACTCCGATTCACGTGGAGGGAGAGTGGTACGCTATCTACAATGGATCAGAGATGTGGAGCATTCATCCTCGAGGATCGGCGGCAGCAGCGGCAGCGGCAGCGGTGGCAGCTCCTCCTTTCCCGATTGTCGCTAATGCGTTCGGAGCGAATAGCGGTGGCAATGCGCAGACGTACAAGCCCGGAACATTCCTCTACGACACAGTCCTCGTTCCATTCTACAGCGCGGCCGTCGGGAAGATGGCTAAGCGCGTCGGTGACATGGCACCGACCGAGATGTCGAAGTACTTGGCTGCGATCCCGCAGTTCATTACCGCGTTCAAGATGCTTCTCAACCAAGTGAAGCTCGACGAACAGATCTTCCCGAACGGATCGAACGTTGCGGACCATCCGACTGGGCGCTTCATTGGAATCGACTGCGGCGACGTCACGACATTCGACATCGAACCACCAGGAGCCGGTGCTGCTGGTGCAGCGCCAGGCACTGAGACTACCATTCTCTCGACTATCCCAGGCAAGATGCGCATCGCCATCGAGGCCATCATCGAATGCCTTGCTCAGTGCTATAGGACCATTCGCGAGAAGTACGGCGTCTCCGTTCACATGGAGATGGCGAAGGGAGACTTCGATCCGTACATGACGGCCGGCAAGTTCGATGTGGCCAAGCTCACGACTCCTCTCTCCTTCGCTATCGGAACGACTCTCGTCGATCGTCATGGGCCAGTGACGCTCGCGAACTTCTGCGAGCGAGGAAGCAGGCACACGGATGCGGCGAAGGCGTTGGCATGGGCTACTCCTGTCGAGCATCAGGAACTGGTCAACATGGACGTCGTCCCTCTGGAGTCGGTGCCGTGGAGCGTGGCTCTGGCGGAGAGACTGAAGAAGATGACGACTGCTTCCTTCGATACGCTTCTGCAGCCTCTCATTACTCGCATCGCTCGTCTCACCTGCGTGCAGAATGCGATGTCTCTCTCCGCTCTTGCTTGCCACAACCCGTGGGGATGCCATTCCGTTCCCTCGTCCATCTTCCATCCACACATGACTGAGCTGCACTTCGCTTCGATGCGTGCTGGTTTCGATCTCATCCGTCCGATCTCTCTCGCCAATCTCGCGGCCGATACTGCCGCCAACCATTACATCGGAGAGGCAGTCATACCTTGGATGTCCGACGCTTACACCGTGCACTACATCTCTCTCGCAGAACGTCTCTTCGCAGCGAATGCGTTGGATGGAGCAGTTGGGCACACTGCCGTCGGAGCTTGGGCCACACCTCCTTTCCCTATCACATTCGACGTGGCCGGATTCGATGCGACGGAGGCATTGCGCCTCTGCTATTCGGCTACACCGTACACCCTCGGCTCGGGCGAGGCCCCTCTCACTCTTCTTCCGCATCGTATTCAGAGAGCAGGTATCCAGCGAATCGGTGCGCACACAATCACAGACCCTGCGATGCTTGGCCTTCACATCACGGTCCGTGGCAGGGATCTCGGCAATACATACTTCCTCGATTTTGCCGCAGCGCGCGCCGCCGATCCTTCTACGGCCGACATGGACGGAGCGTTGATCGCGGCGATCAAGCATCAGCTGGCCACCAATCCGTACGACAGCGCGTGGCTCAGCGAGAAGAAGCATCCGCTGTGGTCCGCACCGGCCTATGGACCGAGAGAGATGTATGGCGCGATGCGGTACGAGACGGCCTGGATGGCCGATCGCACGAAGGCAAAGAGTGCGATCGAGAAGAGGATGGGCTTCAAGCTCGACAATGCGAAGGAATATGACGGCGCCTTCCTCGAGTTGGTCAAGTTCTCTCCGCCGAAGGATCGCTGGACCGACGAACTCTCTTCCGATGAGCGCTACTACGCCGGCCTGTTCATGTACCTGCGTCGCAACCCCATCTCGATCGTCTCGACAATGCGGCTCATTCCCTTCGCCTCCATCTACTCCTTCTCGGAGGCGTTCGACCTCTACTTCCAGATCGGTGCATCGAGGATGGCGAAGAAGGGCAAGCAGGGTCAAGTCAACGCTCACATTCCTTCTCTCCTCACCGACCCACTCAGCCTCTCTCGTCGCTATGTCGATCTGTCGAAGGGGAAGAGGGTTGGTTATACTTGGCTGATGGCCGACGCTGAACTCTGGACGACGGCCTCGGCGCCTTATGCCACGAGGGCTGTGCACTCGACTATTAGCACTGCCGTTCCCGCCGTCCTGCGGCGTGAAGACCAGCCTGCGGATGAACCCACCGTCTCATACCAGTCTCTTCGTCCTCATCGTGACTGCACTCTCATCGACGCCTTCTACGAAGAGAAGGCGAAGTATATTCCCAGTGTCGGAGAGACGTTCGGTCTCTGCGCTCCGAACAATGCGACCGTCATCGGCAATCACTCTCTCGTCGCATTCCCTCTCTTCGCCATGTACATTCGCATGCTCGATCAGTACGGCGTCAGGCTGCGGGAAGAGCTTGGCGCGCGCCTCGGCGAGATCCGTTACGACAGGCCTGAGTCGCTGGCGCAGGGACAGAACGCGCTGATCAACATCCTCGGCTCGCCGCAGTGAGGGAAGAGGTCGTCGTCATGACCATCCACCCCTTCCGACGCCTCGTCATCACTCTCTCCACTCTCTCCACTCTCTCCACTCCGCTTCCTCCGAAAAAGAGGTAGCGCCCGTCCCCTCATTCTCTGAGGGGCGGCATCCCTTTTTCCCGTCTCTAAACGCGTGTATTGCAGCAATGAACAACCTAATCATCGGCGTGATCATGATCGCGAGCATCGCCTTCCTCGGCTTCCTCGTGACAGTAGTCGTCCTCTCTCTCGCCACGCGGAAGCCAGGCCAGTCATTCATGGACGCGAGTGCGACGACGATAGCGAGCGGATGGCGCAGCATGACGAGCGGCTTCTCGCCGGCGAAGAAGTCTGGCTACGATCTTCCTCAGACCGATCCCTTCGATGAGATGCGCGTCAGGAGTCCGGAGTCGCATTACTACGGAAGGAAGGTCGCTCGGCCGCAGCCGTCTCTCGGCGCCGTCATGAGCAGCTACCAGCGTGCAGCGCAGCCGGTCGTCTTCCCGGAGAGTGCTGTCCAGCCGAAGTCCGTTACTGATCTGAACGTCCCCGGCGCCGACGCGTATGAAGATTTCGCCGCCGATGCCCTCGGCGAGGACATTGATGCGATGTCGGGTCGCAACCTCTACGGAGAGAGGCAGTTGCCCGCTCCACCGCTGTCTGCGGACCAGTTCCGCTACTTCGGCGACTTCGAAGTCAAGCGTGGCGATCCTCTCCTCTCTTCGCCGATGACGAGGACGGACATTGGTTTCTCGAACCGCGGCACGAGCATCTTCTGAGGGGCGAGCAGTCCCGCATTCTTTTTCTCATCCTCGTCCTCGTCCTCCTCGTCGGAAGGAGACATCGTCTCATTCTTCTCGTCGAAAGGCGAGTCGAGGCGAGGAACGCTTGCCGATGGCAGCGGCTTGTCGAGAAAAATTAAATGGACGAGCCGGGATGGACGAGCCGGATCGGATGGCCGTCCTACCTCCTCACCTTCCTCCCTTCCTCGATGCCGGCGGAGGCGGCGTCTCCTTTCCTTCCGCGATCCATGCCATCGCTCTCTCGAGCGCAGTCTTGTCGACGATGACTTGTCGGAAGGGTTCGACTCTGTTGCCGAGATTGATGAGTTCCATGCAGAGGACGCCTCTGATATCGACAGGGACTGCCGCACAGAGCGATTCCACCGTGACGGGCGTTCCGTCTTGCCTGTGCTGCAGTATGAGACTGCTGAACCGCGGATTGATCTCTTGCAGCTTCAAGATAAGCGCAGCATACGCTTCGATCATGAGGCGATGCGTTTCGGTCAACTCTCTCCCGATGGCGACTGTCCTGTTCGAGATGTAGAGGACGCGATCCTCTTCCTTCGCCAGACTGCGTATGAAGGCGATGTAGTCGCCCATTCTCTGCGTGAGCTTCGTTCGTCGGAGAAGGGCCGCTGAGGCTTCTGTATTGATGATCACTTCGGCCAGAGCGCCGACTGTCGTGCTTCGATCGAAGGCGAGGGAGAGAGACTGCTTCACTGCGCGTCTCGCAACGTTCGTGGCGAGAGAAGTGTCGGCTAATAGTTCTGCACCCGATCGGAAGAGGCGCTTGTGCTCGGCAGCGATCCCCGGCACTGTATAGTAGCGTCCGATCAATATCATCGCCGCTTCGCGAATCGCTTTCTTCGCTTTGAGCTTGCTGTCCTCGGAGTCGGAGAGATGGCTCTCCTTGTAGTCGACGAGTATCTTCTCCATCCTCTCGATGCGCGACTGTCGATGCGAGTCATCGGGAAGGCGTTGCAGGCGTTCGACTTCTTTCGACACGAGCTCTTCGAAGACGAGGTTCGCAAGGGCCTTGGCCATCTTCTCGAGGTAATACGGAGCGTCGAGAAGGATGGGAGTAGTCGACGCGGCCAGCTCCGTCAGCAGTCGCATCCGACTCGACTTCTTTCCCTTCTCGAGTTGTCCTGTCGCCTGTCTCTCCTTCGATGCGTAGTTCTGCGTCGTGGTGAGGACGTAGCGCGTGACGGAGAACTCAGTCGGAATGAAGTCATGCTTCTCTTCGCTTCGAAGGCGTTCGACGATGGCGCGGACCTCGTTGTTGGAGTAGGGCCTGTACTTCTGCTGCTTCGAGAACTTCTTCATATCGTCGCTCTTCGCTTCGAGGATCATCCGATTGCACTCGTCGAGTATGGTCCACACGATCTTGATCGCGTCCACTCCTTCTCGAAGGCAGAGCAGATTCTCGAGGAGACGGAATATGAACTCGATGACGTAGTCCGGCGTCTCGCGACGGATGACGAGATAGCCGGTGATCTTAATCTTCTTCCGATCGAGGAACTGCGCCACGGCCTCATCCTTCCGCCGATCCTTCAAGTTAGGGAAGAGAAGGGTCGCGTTCACCTTCGTCTCGACCTCGTCGTGATTCATCGGCGACTTCACTCCCATGTACTGCTTCTTCATCGGCGACCAGTACGCGACGACGAACCCGCCATCGCAATCGACCGCGATGGGCCAACGATTCACCATTCCTCCGACTATAGACGCAGCCAGAGCGTTGTGGTCGAGAAGAGCGTGCAGTGTGAGACGAGCACGCTTGACAGGATCAGAGATGTCGGAGAAGTGCTCTCGTATGCTGCGAACGAAGTAGTAGTTCGAGTCGGTGTCTTGATAGACGATGACGGCCGTCGGACCGCGGAGCCGATACCACTTCTTCACGACTCTCTTCTCGACGATGAGATGTGGATCGAGGACGGCATATCCATCCGGATGCTTCCATGCATCGGAAGGAGGGCAGACGCTGTCGCCGTCTATGCCTGCGGCCTCGAATGGACCATCATACTCCGTCAGCGTGTATCCGAACTGCTTCAGTCCTCCGGACATCTCTTTCTTCCCTTCCTCCGTCTTGTACGGCCGTCCGACGTTGATGAGGTCGAAGAGATGGTCTTTCTCGACAGCATAGTCGGGAAGAATGTACTCGGGACAGGTAAGGACTCGTCGAAGGAACTCGGCTAGACGACGCGAGCACCACGTCACAGTCGCGGCGACGTCTTGATCGAAGTGCGCTGACGTATCGTTATTGCCAGTACCGTACTCCGAGTTCATGCCTGTCTTCGTCGCATTCTGGCGTGAGTTGAAGCCGCTCACATCGGCCTTGAACTTCGAGATCGCCACTTCGTAGGTGCGTTCCTCTTCCTCAGTCGGCGGCGTCGGCCCAGCCTTCTTCGACTTCAACTCGGACTCGAGTGCGGATGCCTTAGCTCCCGCTTTCGCCATGCAACCCTTCATTCTATCTCTCTCGAAGCGAAGGCCAGTCAAGAACTTCGCTTGCACCGAGTAGTGGTGGATGATGCTACCCTTGTCGTCGCGCGGCGATTGGACGAAGTATGTCTTCCATTGGATTGGCTTCCCTCCGTCCGTCGCCTCGGCCCAGAACTGCTGCACCTCATAGACCCACATCTCCCTCGTGGCCCGACGAAGGGCTTCGGAGAAGATGGCCATCTCTTTCGCTGCGCCGACGAGTGGGAGGACGGTCGTGCCCTTATCGGCCTCTGCTCTCACGACGGCGATGAGCGAATGCAGTCGAGGAATATTTCCTTCGGAAGTTATCCAGTAGCGCTCTCTCGTACGCCAGCGAGGATCGGCACTGCAGTACTGGTCGACGATGGTATCGGCATGCAGAACGACGAGACCGTATGCACTCGGATCGGTGAGCATCTTCACCTGTACCTTCGACGAAGAGCCGATATTGAATGCCTCCTTCTGCGCTGGGTACTCCGACTTGTAGTCGAGAGAGATGATGAACTGCTGCAGTCCAGGCTGAAGCGACTTCACGTCGCCGCCGCCGATCTTGCCGTCGATCTTCTTCCTTCGATAGTCGTGCGGCGGCAGCTCGTCGCAGAACGCGAACCCTCCTTCCCTTGCATAGCGAGAGAGCTGTTGGCTGACTCGCATCCCATCCGCTCTGTGGAAGGAATCGAGAAGAGTGGTGAAGGACGTGTTGGCGAGCTCGAACATCTCGACGAAGAAGTTGATCCAGTAGAGGAGGAGATAGGTCCGACATGCATCCTGCACGCAGTACTTCACAACCGTCGCGATGCCGTCCGGCTCATTCTTCCTCCATAGCTCGTACATGTCCGCGATGGCGAGGTCGTCCTTCCTCGCGTCCTTCCTCGTCTCGGGGTCCTTCACTCCGAACCACTCCAGCATCTTGTTCAGGCTCTCTCCCTCTTGAAACTCTTTCGGCCGAAGCTTGGCGAGGCGAAGGTAGGCATCGATGGTCGAACGTTGGGACGAGATCGGACGATGAAGTCCTTCCTTATAGCCGCTGTCCATCTTGAACCTCTCCGATGCGCTGAAGCGGACTCCACCTCTTCCTCCGTCATACTCGGAGAAGGCATCAACCAGCTCTTCCTCCATGGGAGTGTAAGTCTCTGCTCGCATGTACATGTACCGTGTGTCGAAGATGTCGATGTTGAAGCCGGTGAGGATGGAGATGTGATACCGTCGAAGGAAGAGAGCGAAGATGTGGATGATGTCACGCTCGTCTTCGCAGTGGATGATCGTCGCATTCGGAAGAGGACTCGAAGTATGATGCCGCGGCACGAGAGCGAGTGACACTTCAGGAATGTTCTTCCCGACGCGATAGATCGGCATGCCGACCGTCATCACTTCATCCTCCTGTACGCGAGGATCGGAGAATTTGTGTCCGACGACTCGCGAAAGTAGCGTCTCGATATCATAGGACATGACGAGGACCTCGCGGAAGTAGCTGTCTCCTCCTTCCGCCGCCTTCTTCACCGAGCCAGGCACGTACTTGATTCTTACTCCATACTTGTAGCGAATGCCCTCTGCCGCTGGATCGAAGAGCTCGTAGTTGGTGAGGGAGAGGTGGCCGACGAGAGGAACATCTTCTTGGGTCATGAAGTGATAGGGCATGCTCTGCTCGGTCAGGCTGTCTGTGAAGCGAAGAGGGAAGTGCCCTCTCTCGTCTGCGTGCAGAGTGATCTCTATCTTCGACGTCAGCCGACGACAGCCCGCCATTTCGATGTCACGTTGGTCTACGCCGCGGAGAAGAGCGTCGATGTTCGACCACGCTTCGCTGAAGACGTGGAAGGCCGCCTCTTTCATTGCCTGTGCTCCCTGCGCACTCATCGAAGAGAAGCGCAGGTATGTACGATGAAGGCCGAACTCGAACGACTCGAACCCCGGCATCTCGACGACTTCGCAATGCGTTCCACCCGTCGTGCCTTGACCCTTCTTTCCGCTCGAAGCCGCCGCGATGATCGTCTGTCGGAAGAGGTCGACGTCCATTCCTGTCGGGACGAGGACGAGGAAGTTCGGCCGCCAGTTCTCAATCCTCACTACGACGGGCGTCTTCCCGACGTGGCCGAAGACATCGATCACAACTTCCTTCGTCGTAGTGAAGACGCCTCCTTCCGCTAGTACCTTGTCGTTCGTGATGGCATGGACGAAGAGACCCGTGAAGAGGAGAGGCTTCGTCTTCTCGCTGACGGCGGCGGCGAGGAATCGATCTGCCTCGCAGTCGGTGAAGGCGGCGTCTAGCACAGCGAAGAGAGGTCCGAGCGAGTCGGACCGAAACGTCTTTCCCTTCAAATCGAGGAGGGCCGACATTCTAACTTTATCGGGGGAGGGAAAGATCACTTTTTGCCGAGAGAGGCAGAAGGCGGCGGAGGAGAGGAGGGAGGAGAGGCGGCGGAGAGGAGGGAGGAGAGGCGGCTGAAGAGGCGGAAGGCGGTGGAGGCGTCGTCGGCATCGTCGTCGACGAGATGACGGGCCGATGGACACGACTCACCTATCCTGCGGCACTCCGGATGAATATTATCTGCCGTCGAAAAGACAATGGCCGAGCATCTCATCGAAGAAAGAGAAGGAGTCGTTCCATCGGGCGGACGTCTCGTCCGCGAGATCGAAGAAGAGCTGGCTGGCAATCCACATCGTCCTCTCCATTACTTCGATCAGTATGACTACACAGTCGGGCGAAGCGGAGCGAGGATCCGCGAGAATCGGGCGGAGAGAGCGATGGCCGCGGCTTCGCCCTACTGGCCAGAGACGGCGGGACTGCCGGGTCGAGACTGGGCGGCATACTCGCCGATCGATCCTCTTGCCAAGCATGAGCCACCTCTCTCGATGCTCACGCAGCCGCAGTCCATTCCAATCTTCGAGGCGGGTCCTGCGCTCCGTC
>Ga0265297_10007925_pt1 | contig 14450 bp, 12 predicted proteins | sample Munlanlwell13791_FD_192502 | JGI IMG/M metagenome (GOLD analysis project Ga0265297, IMG submission 192502) | Leachate microbial communities from a municipal landfill in Southern Ontario, Canada - Leachate well 137-91 | ecosystem: Engineered > Solid waste > Landfill > Unclassified | place... | reverse complement strand
TGATATCTCTATCAAATCCAAACCGGCTTCTTCGGCCTTCATTAAGGCCTCACCGATAGGGAGGATACCGAGGTTTTCGCCTGAGTCTGTTATGACTCGAAGCTCAGTGGCTCTTATTTGATGATTTATTCTTGTTCTGTTGGTACTCAATTTATTCCTTTATAAATCCAAATTCCGAAGATTATCGAAATAGAAATTTACTTTTTGTTTATAACATATTTTGTATTCTTTAGCAACGATTTCTCGGTAGCAATATCAGCAATAATAAAGCAGGCGATTCCAAGGAAGATACTCGCCAAAACGTCGGACAAATAATGGGCGGATAGATATATCCTGCCTATTATGACAAGGGGGAAAAGTATAGAAACGAATAATATAAAAATTACTTTTTCAAAGGGCTTTTTTATAAGCGGTGCAATCAAGATTATTGAAGACAAAAGGAAAACCACAGCAACTATTGAGTGAGCGCTTGGAAAACTGTAACTTGTTTCAACGATCAGCCTGCTTATCGGTCTCGCTCTTTCCACAATTTCTTTAAGAATCATTTCCGAGGCGATTGCGAGGAAAAAGGAGGAAATAAATAAATAAAGGTGTTTCTTTTTTCTTCTAAAAAATAGAACAAGAGAGAATATTGTAAAGATAAAAACTGAACCTATGACTCTTGAAAAGTTCGAAATGGTAATCATCAACTTATCTAATGATGAAAATCTCAAATGTTTTGCATAGGAGGCCGTTTTCATATCAATGGAATGAAGGATGGAATTATTTGTCAGAACAGCGGTTAAGATTATGAGAAAAAAGATTAGTGACAATATTAAAATAGTATTTTTACGGTTCATACTGACGCAATTATAGCAAAATAAAAAAAAGCCCCAAGCTCCTTACGGAACCTGGGGCGGGGAAGAATCCCCTCAACGTGGACAATAGACTCGGGTGACGCTGTAGCAACCCGGGCGGCTGACCAACACTTGCGGTTGGTAACACCCACCACTGACGACGACCTTGCGGACGACCTTTTTGGTCGCCTGCTGGTTGCCGTTCACGACCACCACCTTGTTCCCGGCGGGAACGTTGATGACCTGTGGTTTGGACGCCTCAGCCCTGGCCTTGGCGACTTCGACGTCACGGTCGGCGTTGATCTTGGCGATCTTCACCGCATCACCGTGAGTGGCGAGGTTGTTGATCAACCCCACACCGAGCGCGGTGGCGACGACCGCCACCGCGTTCCCATTGAGCTTGGTCTGGTGACCATGCTGGTAGGGACGGCGGTACTGAGCCTTCGCTTCGGTCGCCGTGGTGGCGATGAGAGCGAAAAGACATAAAACGACGAAGAACTTTTTCATGGCACGACTCCCTTAACGGTTTTTTAGTGTCAGAAATCTTACTACTAGTATACTCCTTTTTAAGGAATTTGTCAAGAGGAAATAAAAAGGACCGCGACGAAGTCGCGGCCCCAAGGCTTTTAGCTCATTCTCCTCCGATTTCTCGGTAATCAGAGCCTTTTTTGTCGCTGGCGAAGGGATTCTTCATTCCGGCGATATCGAAGTGTAAATGCGCACCCCGACAGTTCCAGCCAGTGTCGCCAGACTTGGCGACAACTTGGCCAGCTCTCACAACTTGTCCAGGTTTGACTAAAAACTTGGACAGGTGGCAGTAAATACTCTTCACACCACCAGCATGAGAGAGCGTCAGCACCCAGCCGGAACGTGGGTTCCAGACTGTTGAGACCACGGTTCCATCGGCAAAGGATTTAACCGGAGTTCCCACGTTTGCGTGGAAATCCAGAGCGTTATGTCGCTTGCCGTGCAGGCCAACAGGATTTGAAATATACCCATTGACCGGTCGAACGAAGTTTCCAATCGTTCCGCTCCCTTGCCGATAGCTCGACTTGCGGGGAATATTGGCGAACTTCACTTCCTGTCTCGGAATCCGGGGCAGGGCCTTTTTGGTGTAAATGCGATCCGGCACCTTGTACTGGACCACACGCCCGTCCGAAGTCCTTTCTATCACTGTCAGCCCAAACGCGTTGGGCGTTGAGATCAAGAGGACGACAAACATCAGAATTCTTTTCATGCCGTTCCTCCAAAGCGAGATGACCTTCTACCTATAATAGTAAAGTAAAAATTAAGTTTTGTCAATGATTAAATAAAACATAAATTGTGATATAATTTTCAACATGAAAAACTCACAAAAAGGTTTTATTGTTCCTCTTTTGACCGCAATAATAGTTTTGTTGGTTGTCGGAGGAATCTCTTATATTTATTTAAATAAGAATTCAAAAACATCGGATGTTTCCAATAATACAGTAGCAACTAGTACAAAAATAAATAGCTATACACAAAATGTTTTTGGTATAAAATTTGATTTTCCAGAAAGTATTAATTCTGTTAAATCTAATTTTTCTAGTCAGTATTATTATGGAGAATCTGAAATAAGCGAGGAAAGAGCAATAGAACTATTAAATGCATCTGGTACAGGAGCTGGCTGGAATGCAAATTTATTTAATAATTGTTCGAATCGGAATACACCCTATTGTTTTGGAATAGGAATTGGAATTTGGCCAAAATCAACAAATGCTGAATTTAAAAATGAAATCATTAATCTAGGTGACGAGGAGCACAAAGTTTATCTTCAATCAAACGAATACAATCCTGGTAACGACACGATCAAAAATTTTACTTCTGGTACTCGATATACAAGCTATTTGGTTGTCAACAATTCAAGGAATTTAACAGTTAGCATATCTTTTTTAACAGGGAAAAGCCAAATTGAACCATTGACTGACACGCAAATTAAAGAAGAAGAATCATTATATAATTATCTCAAAAATACTATTGTGCCAGATATAATTAAATCTATTAAAGATACAAATACTAAAAAGTTTTTACTAAGGGAAGAGCCTTTGATAGATGCGATTCCTTAATTAAATTTATGTAAATTTTAAAAACAAAAAACGCTCATTGGAGCGTTTTTTGTTTTGTGGAGATGGGCGGAATCGGTCTCGAGTTACAAAGTATTTTTGACGGGAACGCCGTCAAAAACAAATATATTTTGCTCGAATCAACATCCCAAGTTTCTAATTCGCTTCGCTCATAAGAACTTGCCGGCCCGTCTCGTAGTCGCTTTGCGACATACTCCGACCGTTCGATTCCGCACGCGAGCAAAGCAGTTTGCTCGCTTCATCTCCACTTCAATTAATATAAAAACTGCACCCAAAAAAAGTGCAGTTTTTATATATTCTCGTGGAGATGGGCGGAATCGAACCGCCGTGCAAATGATTGTTTCGGATATTTCTACAAAGTTTAGTTGTTTTATTTTTGTCTTTCGACAAATTTAAGATTTCAAACTTTAAAACGACAAAATATTTGAAATCCGATTCTCTAATTTCATTTTGCTCCGAGAATTAGCAAAATATATTCTGAAAATATAACACCTAAGCCCACCTATCAGACGTCAGAGGGCAGGGCGTCGCCCAAACTTAAGCTCGAGCGAAAGCAAAAGATTGTACTCCAAAATATGGAGAAACAAGAGCTGTTACTTTTGAAGAAATGGTTTTAGCATTTACTTTTCCTTGGTAGATTTAGGAGTTCACAAGGTTGCTCCACTTTGCATATGAGAAACGGGACCAATTGTCTAGGCCGATCATCCCCATTTTTGTAGTATAAGGTATAAGGAAACAAATTTCTTATACTTATACTCATCACATATACTATTATTTTGATTTCAACGTCCTGTCTATCTCCCGGGCCGACTCGCGTTTCTTTATGGATTCACGCTTATCGCTTTTCTTTTTACCGCGGGCGATACCAAGCTCCAACTTGAGCTTATGACCAATATTATACACTGAAAGTGCTATTATTGTCAAACCGTTCTTGTTTTCGAGGTCGGAAAGGCGTGAAATTTCTTTTTTTGTAAGTAGAAGTTTTCGGTTTCTTCTTTCGTCGTAGCCTTTCGGAACATTTTTCGGCTGGAGGGGAGTGACACCAGAGCCGATTAGGAAAGCTTCACCTCCGCGCATTACGGCGTAAGCGCCGTCGAGGGTCATTTGTCCGGCTTTAATCGCTTTAACTTCAAAACCAAGCAACTCAATACCCGCCGTGATTTTCTCAAGGATTTCATAGTTGAAATATGCTTTTCTGTTTTCGGCGAAATTGGCCATAGGTGAATATTAGCAAAATAGGGAAGAATTGAGAAATAATAAAGGATTAAAAGAGTTTTGTTTAATATTCACTTAATCAAAAAATAATGTTATATTAATGCCCTATGGACAATCAAAAGAACAAAAAAACTAATAAAAAAACGTTTGGAAAGGGGAAGTTGCCGGAGATAAAAAATAATCCTTTTAAAATGTTTTCAAAAATTACCAATGCAATTTTAATCATTCTTTTTGTTTCAGTTTTGTATTCTGCTATGTTTACCGGTTCGGAAAAAAAAGAGAAGATCTCTGTTTCACAATTGGCCTCCGATATAAATGCGGGACTTGTACAAAAAGTTGATGTTAAGGGCGATGACCTTACAATTACTTATTCAACTTCGACAGGAAGCACGACTGAGGCCGTGATAAAAACTTCAAAGAAAGAAGAAGGTGTCGGACTCACTCAAACATTGGCAAACTACAAAGTTGCTGAGGATAAACTAAATTTGGTAAGTATAAATATTCTTGATGAATCAGATTTTAAGTATTGGTTTTTGAATATTTCTTTGTTTGTTTTGCCGCTTCTTCTCATTGGTGTTTTTGGTTGGATGCTTTTGAAGCAGATGAAAGGATCGGGTGTTCAGGCTTTTACTTTTGGTCAATCAAAAGCAAGAATTATTCTTCCGACTGATAAAAAACAAAGAGTTACTTTTGCTGATGTTGCCGGATGCAAGGAAGCAAAAGAAGAACTTGTTGAGGTTGTAGATTTTTTGAAAAATCCTAAAAAGTTTTTTGATATTGGTGCGAAAATTCCAAAAGGCATTCTTCTTATGGGTGCTCCTGGTACTGGAAAAACATTGCTTGCTAGAGCTGTCGCTGGGGAAGCCGGAGTTGCATTCTTTTCAATCTCTGGATCAGAATTCGTTGAAATGTTCGTGGGGGTCGGAGCTTCACGTGTAAGAGATTTGTTTAAAATGGCAAAGTCTGCAGCACCAGCGATTATTTTCGTTGATGAAATCGATGCAGTCGGAAGAGTTCGTGGGGGTGGAATGGGTGGTGGAAATGATGAAAGAGAGCAGACCTTGAACCAAATTCTTGTGGAAATGGACGGTTTTGAACCTACAGAAAAAGTTATTGTTATGGCTGCAACAAACAGACCGGACGTTCTTGATCCCGCACTTCTTAGACCGGGAAGATTTGATAGAAGAGTAACAATAGATTTACCAGATAGAGATGACAGAGAAGCAATTCTCAAAGTTCATTCAAAAGAAAAGCCTTTTGCCGAGGATGTTAATCTTCGTGTAATTGCAGAAAGAACGCCAGGATTTTCTGGAGCTGATTTGTATTCTCTTATGAATGAAGGAGCAATACTTGCCGCAAGGGAAGGAAGACAAAAAGTTTCTCAGTTTGATTTGATTCGCTCGATTGAAAAAGTAATGCTCGGTCCTGAAAGAAAAAGTCACATTCTTTCAAAGAAGGAAAAAGAAATTACCGCATATCACGAAGCCGGACACGCGCTTGTTTCTTCTGTTCTTCCATACGCTGATCCTGTTCACAAGGTTTCAATAATCGCTCGTGGAAGAGCCGGTGGATATACTTTACACTTACCTTTTGAAGACAAAAAACTTCAATCAAAGAAAGAATTTTTAGATGACATTGCGGTATCACTCGGAGGATATGTCACAGAAAAGATGGTTTTCGGAGATCTTACGACTGGTCCATCAAATGATCTTCAAGTGGCGACAGCTTTGGCCAGAGATATGGTTACAAAATATGGAATGTCAGATAAGTTTGGTCCGATTGCTCTTGAGGGCGAAGGAGGCAGAGCAATGTTTGGCAAAGGCGTTGATGACAAGGAATACTCCGATAAGGTAAATGCCGAAATTGATGCTGAAGTTTCAAGAATTATGAACGAAAACATGAAGAGAGCGGAAAAAATTATTACTGATTACAAAAAAGCTCTTGATGCGATTGCAAATAAACTTGTTGAAGTAGAAACCCTTGAAAGGGAAGACTTCGAAAAATTGCTTATAGCAAGCGGAATTACTCCAAAAAAGAAATCTGACATAGAACATCAAGCATAAAAAACGCCCTGTCGGGCGTTTTTATTTTATTTCTAGATTTTTTATTGCTTCAGCAGTTGCTCTTCCGGTTATTATTGTCTGAATAAGAGCTGCAACATATTTTTTATCCTCCTCAAATTCTGACGGATGAATTCCAGCTTCTTTCGAATATTTTTCAATCAATTCATCAGCTTCTTCATCAGTAAGTTTTGTAGATAATTCATGAATACTTTCTTCCGCTTTTATTTTAAGACTTTCTGCCGTTTCTTTACCAGTAATTCCAAGTTCTTCATATACTCTTGCCATCTGCATCGCGATTACAGCTTTGCTCAACGTTGCATTCTTTTCTGTTTTGCTTATACCTTCTTGGCTCATATTTTTATTATTAATTAATTTTATTAAGCAGCGACCTTTTCCTTTTTACTATTGTAATCACTTAGTAATTCTTTTGCTGTCATTTCGCTTATCTCTTTTAAACGCTCCATTACATCCTTCGCACTTAAATTTTGCATTTCGTCATAGAACAGTGAGATCAATTGGCTTTTTTCTGCATCGCTTAATCCTTCGCTCTTTGCCCCACTTATCAACTTTTCTGCCATATTACTTATCGCCATATCGGGATGATCTTCGTATAAAACATCGCTTATTTCATTAAATAGTCTTTTTGTTTCTTCCTCTTCTTTGGATCTTCTCAATATTTCTTCAGCGATAGGAAAATCGGTTTTTTCTGGTTCGTTATTTTTAATAATTGGTGATTCAAAATTGCTCATAGATTTATTTATTACTATTATATTATACCAAATAATATGGTATATTGTCAATATTATACCATAATCACTGGTATTGGAACAAGGGATTTATTGCGAAAAACCATATTTTAAGTTAGTATTTTTTCACATGCGCGTGTAGCTCAGTTGGTAGAGCGGTCGTCTTATACACGATTGGTCCCAGGTTCGAGTCCTGGCACGCGCACACGCATTAAAAAACGCGGACTGCTCCGTGTTTTTTGCTGTATGTACGAGCCGCAGCGATATTTTTGTTTGAACGAAGTGAAAGGCAAAAATCGCGAGGCGGGGTCGCGAAAAATTTCCGTTAGGAAATTTATTTGTGACTACAACAATAATTTGACTTGCTTTTTTACTGGGGGGGATAAAATTGAATTGGAATTATTAATTAATTATTTTAAAAAATGGAAAAAATAAATACCTTAAGCCCAGAAAGATTAGAAGAAGTTTCAAATATAATAAAGGGTCTTATCACTATGGTTGATTCTAATGAATTAAAAGAAGTTGAATCAGCCCAGCCTGAAAATTTGAATCAATATGAACTGAAAGATAAAAATGGTAATGGAATAACTTATATTCGAGATGTCACTGGAAATCTAGCTCATCCAATTGAGGTAAGAGATTCAAAAGGGAAGCTTATAGCCCAATCATGGGATGGTAAAGAATGGTCAGTTGATAAATATATAGAAAATGGAGTAGATTTTGCTCTTTAATAAAAAAACCGCCTTATGGCGGTTTTTTTTACTCAAAATGTATTTCCTCAGTTTTTCTGTGAGAAAGTTTTTCATTTATTAAAGGATATTTTTTCAATGTCTCATCTTGTGATAAAAGATATTCTGCTTCTGAACGCGCAGCTTCCACCATCTTTAAATTTTTGATTGCTTCCATACCTATATCAGAGATACCCCATTGTTTTTCACCGGAAAGTTCGCCAGGTCCACGAAGTTTTAAATCGAATTCGGCAAGTTCGAATCCGTTTGATGAATTTTTAAATGCCTTTAATCTTTCGATTGTTTTATCAGATTTTGTTTCGGCAAAGACGTAGCAATATGCCTGATGGTTGCTTCTTATAACGCGACCTCGGAGTTGATGAAGTTGAGCTAGTCCGAATCTTTCGGCACCTTCAATAACAATAATCGTTGCGTTTGGAACATTCACTCCAACCTCGACGACGCTTGTTGCAACAAGAATATGAATTTTTCCGGCCTTAAAATCACTCATAACTTTTTCTTTTTCATCCGGAGTCATCTTTGAGTGAAGAATTCCTATTTCATAATTCTTAAAAATATCTTTTTTGAGTCTTTTTGCTTCTTCTTTAACCGATTTTGCGATAATGGCCATTTCCTTCGCTGGATCAGGTTCATTTATTCTCGGGCAAATTATGTAGGCCTGTCTTCCTTCTTCCAAAAATTCTTTTATTTTTTCATAGACGGATTCTCTGTGACCCGGCATTACAATTTCCGTGATTATCGGTTTTCTTCCAGCCGGCATTTCGTCGAGAAGTGACAAATCCAAATCCCCAAACACAGTAAGTGCGAGGGTGCGAGGAATCGGTGTGGCGGTCATAGACAATAAATGCGGATTTAGCCCTTCTTTTTTTGCGAGTTTTTGCCTTTGTGCTGTGCCGAAGCGATGTTGTTCATCGATAATTGCAAAAGCCAAGTGTTTAAATTTAACAGATTTTTGTATGAGAGCATGAGTTCCGATTAATATTGGAATTTCTCCGTTTGCCACCCATTTTAAAAGTTGAGATTTGGATATTTTGGTTGATGATTTCGGATTTACTTTTGATGGAAACTTTCTGCAATCTTTTCCCGTGATTAAACCGACTTGAATCCCGAGATATGTGAAATATTGGATGAATGACTCAAAATGTTGTTTTGCAAGAATTTCAGTTGGAGCCATATATGCGACCTGCAAGTTTCCGTAATTTTGTCCTTTTGGACAAGAAGTAACAACAGAAAAGGCGCAGGTTGCGGCTACGGCAGTTTTTCCGCTCCCGACATCACCTTCAAGCAGACGCGACATTGCGTGACCTCTTTTAAAGTCACCTAGAATTGTTTCGATTGCTTTATGTTGTGCTCCCGTGGCTTTAAATGGAAAACGATTCATAAAACATTCGATATCTTCTTTAGTTTTTTCGATTACGTAAGATGGATTCTTCTGCCAAGCTATTTTATCTTTCTTTTTTTGCAGTTGAATAAAAAATACTTCTTCAAAAGAAAATCTTTTCCTTGCTGAAACCGCGTGTTCTTTTTTTAGGGGAGCATGAATCCAGATAATTGCAGTTTTTATGGAGGGTAGATTATATTTTTCTAAAATATCTGCGGGGATTGGGTCAGAAATGGAATCAAGAATTCCAGATTTTAAAACTTTTTGAATAGAATGATAAAACCAATTTGATGTGATTCCTCTTGATTCCGGATAAATAGGGTAGAGAGAATGTTTTTCACCATCCTCGCCAAAGAGGGAATCTCCGACGCCAATTGGTAATTTGTTTACGGTTTCAATCTTTGGATTTGAAAAATAATGCTCGTTCTTCCTTTCAGATACTTTTCCTTCAATTCTAACAAAAGCGCCCTCATGAATCATTTTTGCAATGTAGGGTTGATGAAACCATACAGCCTTAATTTTTCCGGATTCATCCTCAATCCAAGCTTCGGACATTGGAATTTTACTGCGAAAACCTTTGCTGGTTTTAAGTTTTGATATTTGGCCGAAAACGACAGCACTTTCACCCGGGTTTAAACTGCCGATATTTTTCTTTTCGGACGTATCCCCGTATCTCGTGGGGAAATGATAAAGGAGGTCCCCAATGGTTTTTAAACCAAGCTTTTTTAGAGCAGTTTTTTGCGTTTCAACAAGGCGAAATTCTTTTTCGATAAGGGAATCGAGTTCCATGGAAGTATTGTAGCAAAAACGGAGACGATTTTCTTATTGAATTTTTCTAATTCTTATGTCGAGAGGAGAGAACACTTTCGGTGCTTCAAGATCGATATTAATATCATTTTTTGTTGGAGAGTTTTTTGCCGAAATATATCCAATTTTATCTCTCAATATTTTTATTGTAATTTCATTTTTAAGTATCTTTTCATCCAGTTTTGATAAATCAATCAGGTTTTCTCTATAGTTAAAAGATGTGTTTTTTCTGAAATTTCCATCACCGTAATCAATGCCGATTTCACTTGCTCCAAGTCCGGATAAAATAAGATATTTTTCCGAATTCATGTTCTCTGGTAGTTCAAATTTTAGATAATATACTCCACCAGTTATTTTTTTAGAATCAAAAGTATTCCAGGATTTGCCGTCAGTGGAATACTTCAAATTTTTTACATCTAAGTACGGGTTTTCAACGTTAAAATTGAAAACTTTTGTTTGGTTGTTAAAAGTGTCTCCATTAAATTCAAATTTTTTCCAAGAATACGGAATTGTGAATGAAATTTTATTTGAATAAATCAACTTTCCTTTTGTGTCATCAGTGGCGGAGAACTTATCTTCAGCAAAATCATTATTTAAAATGATCGGTCTTTTTGCCTCGATTGGAAACGCAATTTTGTTTACAGATTGTTGTTTGAAACCGGAGTGTGTAGTGTATTTTGATGAAATATTTATTTTAGGATTAGATAATATCTGGGATGTGACGGGGAGGGAAACATTCTTTGATTCTCCCGCATCCAGGTTTCCAATTACAATCTCATTTTCCCCAATGAACAAGGAAAGATTTTTAATGTTGTACGGTCTTATGTTTTTAATTTTTAATTTTATCTCTTTGTCACTGTTTGAAATGACCTTGTCCTCAGCTTTAATTTCTAGGTCAGAATAAATTTCCTTCAAAGATTCTAATTCATTTTTTTCTTTATTATCTTTATCCCATAAGCCTCTTGTATCATCTGGTTGCTCGGCTTTAAATGGGTCGTTGTAACCATTTACAACTGGTTGCGCCCAGTTGTCATGAGATTCGAAAAACACAGCTCCCAAAGCTCCAGCATCGAGTAGCTTTTGCCAGTAATCGTTTATTCTTGAAATTCTTACATTTGTTGGAAGTACTTCCCAGAAAGCCACAAAGCCTCCAAATTCGCTAGCGTAGAAAGGTTTGTCGTTGTCTTTTAGTATTTTAAGAGCTTTTTCCCAATAAGTTTTTCCTGTATCAAGCATATTTATACCGTTCACATCCACGGGATAGTTTGCGTAAGTAAAATATGTTGAATATGAAGAGATTTCCGGAGAGGAGGAGGCGAGTGCTTGTTTTATAAACGAATTAATTTTTGGAACCATCTCTGTGTTGCTATCTTTTCCAAGCTCCCATTCGTTACCCAAACCATTTATCAATACAAAAGGCGACCCCTCATTACCCCTTAACATTTTATTGTATTTAGAATGATAGGATTTTTTTGATAAATAACCGTCAATATTAAACTCATCCCAAGTTGAATTGTCGGGCTGATTAATAATCAATAGATTATTTTTTTCTGCTAAATATCTTAATTCATCATTGGCGGAATGATAGAAACGTACGGTGTTTGCCCCGGTTTCTTTTATTTGTTTTAGACCTTCATCCATGGTCAATCCAGTAAGTTTTCCAGAAAATGATGGAACAATCCCTTTGATTAAAAACTTTTCACCGTTTATAAAAAGTGAGTCGTCTCTTATTTCTTTGAGTGAAGTTGAAAAATACTTGATTTGTTCGCAACTGACATTTTTATTTTCTACCTTGAGACTAATTTTATGTTTTTCCCAGCCGAGCGGTAGGGAAAGGGAGCTTGAAGCAACACCTTTATCCTCAATTGTGCTTTTAGAAATAATTTTGTCATCAAGATATGTTTCAATATTGGTTTTTTCACCCACTTCGTAACTATTCAAAATCTTAACTTCAAGTGAATCGGTATTGATTATTTTTCTTTCAATATCGAAGTCTATTTTTGTTGTTGAGGATGGTTTAATAAGTAATGGTTTCCAAAGGAACTTTTTTATTTTTCCGCAATTATCAAAAGCTAGTAGATCATTTGCTAAAAAGATTACTAGAACAGCACCAACAAACCAAAAAGTCTTTTTGTAATTTGTTTTTATTCTTTTTCCTGTGCCAATTGATTTTTTCAGGTCCTCGGGAACAATTTCTTCAGAAACTAAATTTTTTCTTTTTATTTCAGTCCAGTTTGATTTTCCAAGAACATAATCGGTAAAACCTAAAAGACAAGAATATATATCTAAAAACATAAAAATTGGATAAGTTGGGAGCAAAAGAATATTTTTTAAATTTTTTTGTTTGAAATATGCAATTCCGGAGGCAATCGTGAGAAGGGGGGCAAATATTAGGGAAATATAGAGAGGAAAGAGGGCTTTTGATAACGGAAATACTAAAATAAAATAATAAATTTCTGACCCAAGGGTTTTGTATAGCCAGTTTCCCAATATTGAGATTTGAGGAAAAATCCAAATAAAGGCAACAATAAAATCTGCAATTAGGTTGTTTTTTTTCTTTTTAAAATAGACAGTGATTGATAAGGATAGAAATACGGAAATAAGCAATATTCCCCAAACTACGTTCGAAGTGTATTGAAGGACATAATAGATTCCATAAGTGTTGAGCAGTATCAAGACAAGAATGGGAACAAAAAAGAACTGTCCATGGAAAAACAATTCAGTTTTTTTTCTAAGAAGAAGGTTGCTTTTTAGAATTTTTAAAAAATGATCAAAAAAAGTTTTATTATGCCCTGCGCTCCAGCGTCTTCTTCTGGCAACATAATTTTTTGCATCGGGAGCCACTTCTTCATATGAAGAAGATGTTGGGTTATAAGAAATCTTTTCGTTATCAAGCTCAAGATCATAAGACAGGTAAGTGTCTTCAGTCAGGGTTTCGGCGAATCGGTGTTTTTTCAGCAAAACCGTTTTAAAAATACAAGTAGTACCAGTAAAAAAAACCGAATGAAAAGTTTTGTTCAAAACACTATTTACGACTTCATTTCCGATATGGTTTTGAATAGAATCCCAGATTTGAAATAAACTGCTAACAGCGAGCGGTTTTCTTCTGCTTTGAACAGCGTTTGTTTTTTCAACTTCCATTTTTTGAAGGGAAGAAGAAACCCAATTTGATTCAACTCTATGATCGGCATCCAAAATTCCTGCATATTTCGTTTGAATTTTTGGGACAAAAAAATTTAATTTATCTCTTTTGTTTTGAAAATTTGAAAATGATATCGTTGCTTTTCTGTTTGAGTTAGAAAAAAGTTCTATTGAGTCATCATTTTTTATGGCTTTTGAAAATTTTTTTAATAGTGGTAGAACGACGTTGTCATTTTTGTCATTGACGATGATGACAATCTCTACGATGCCTGAATAGTCTTGTTTTTCTACCGTATTCAATGTATCAAGTATCGCTTCTCCTTCATTGTGTGCGGGGATTAATATTGAAATGTCGCCGTAATTCTCTATGCTTTTTGTTGGTTTTTCTTTTTTTACAAACCATATTGAAATAGCAAGAAATATAAAAATAAGTCCATAAATAGACAGATAAGTCGTTACTGCGAGCGATAGCACCAACAAAAAAATAGTCATTTTTTAATTCTACAAGAGCGCGGTTATTTTACAAACAGAAAATAGGGTTAGGATCTTTATGTGACCCTTTTATTATAATTAATATTATTGTTATAATTATTTCATTAATAAATTAATATTAAGATAAATGGAATTAACAACAGTAGATGTTCTTGTAAGAATCTTCGTAGCTATTTTTATCGGTGGTATATTGGGTCTCGAAAGAAGTTTGGCAGGAAAGGGGGCAGGTATCAGGACTTACGCGATGGTTTCTCTCGGTTCTTGTATTTTTTCTATAATATCTTTAGTTGGTGGTGTCGTTGGAAACCCTCTTTATCTTGGAACTGCGATTATTACTGGTATCGGTTTTATTGGTGCTGGTTTGGTTTTATTCCAGACAGAGAGTCATAGGATTACTGGTATTACTACAGCCGCAGGGCTTTGGGTTTCGGCTGGTTTGGGTATGACAGCGGGTTACGGACTATTTAAGCTTGGAGTCATCGCGACCGTTGCAGCTTTAGTTATTTTTACAATCTTTTGGTTTGTAGAGAGGGGTCTCCAAAGATTTTCTTATAAAGTTGAGGATACAAAGAATAATTAATTTAATTATTATAATTGAGTAATGTTAAACAACCTATTTATTTTTTTGACGGCTTTATTTGTTGTTATTAAGGGTGCAACTTTGTCGACGAGATATGCCGCAAGACTGGCCGACAATTTTAAATTTTCAAAATATGTAATAGGTTTTATTGTTATTTCAATCATTTCTATTTTGCCGGAAACTTTTATTTCCATTAACGCAGCGATTCAAGGTGTTCCTTCTTTTGGGCTTGGAATGCTTTTTGGATCGAATGTTGCTGATCTAACTTTGGTTATGGCCGGAATAGTATTTTTTACTGGTAGAAGTTTGAAAGTTGAAAGTAGAATTTTAAAAAA
>Ga0265297_10007924_pt1 | contig 14451 bp, 14 predicted proteins | sample Munlanlwell13791_FD_192502 | JGI IMG/M metagenome (GOLD analysis project Ga0265297, IMG submission 192502) | Leachate microbial communities from a municipal landfill in Southern Ontario, Canada - Leachate well 137-91 | ecosystem: Engineered > Solid waste > Landfill > Unclassified | place... | reverse complement strand
GAGCGTTATTGAAGTCAAGGTTATGGGAACGTTTCCTGTGTTCCTCACCGTGAGCGTTACTCTGGCCTGGTGGTTTGAATCAAGCACTATGGGGCTTGTGGGGCAGTCTATGGAAAGTGCCGCATGGTCAGTGCATATAATGTTGACAGGGCAAGTGGTTGCGGTTATTGTTCGCTGCTGGCCGCACACTGTGGCTGTTCCTGATGCTGTGAACGTTACTGAAGTTGGTATTGAACCTGAAAATGCGAGAGTTCCTGTTATCGTGGCCGAGCCATGGGCAGCTATTGTAATTGGGAGCTGGCCCGAAGTGAAAGTTCCTCCGTTCACTGTGATGGGATTAACAGTTATGGGCACATCTCCATTGTTCCTCAGGGTAAGCTGAACAGTCGCCTGGTGGTTCTGGTCCAAGGTTATTTGACCCGGGCAGTCTATGGAAAGTGCTGCGGTTTGAGTGCAGCAATCCTTAACCTGAATGCCCATATTAATCGTGGTTGTGTGCGAGAAATGGTCGTAAAGAGTCGTTTGGTCGGAAATCTGGGAGCCGTCCACCAGCATATCCTCTTTGGCTCCAAAGAAGCACGAATAGGTTGCTGAGACGGGCAATGTGTACGTTCCTACAGGCTGGTCTGCTGGAATCGGAACTGTTATCGTTGTGGAGGAAGATGAGATGCTGCCGGTCACGCCGTTGGCTGAAAATTGGCCGCTGCAGAATGCGGCTACCTGCCCTCTTCCATAGATATTGGTGGCACCGTTCGGCTTATAGGTTATTGAACGGATAGACGAATAGCTTGCACTTGACACGACATTATTGTTGCAAGGCGCGGGATCCCCCTGGTAGCCGCAGACATCTGCGCCCGCATAGTTGTTGACGCAGCGGTAAGTGGACGTCCAATCGCTTACATATTTGCAGTTGTCGTAATACCAAATATAGTTGTTGTAATTGCTCGAAGAAAGCCAATTTGCGTAGTTCCAGCCCATCACGCCGCTCCCGCTGGCCTGTGTGTTCGTCGGGACGTACGAGACCGCGGAAAATACGTTGCCGCCCCATTGGAGGGGAAGGGTAAGGATAAGCTGCGCATCGCTGCCTGCGCAATATTCGGTTTGGTCCTGGCTTGCAGAAATGTCTGAAAGCAGGTCGGTGGTAAGGTCCACCTGGACGTCATTGCTGTTGCCCGCCCTTCCGCTGGAGAACGTATGCTGGTACGTATCCGCGGAAACAATGGAAAAAGCAATCAAAAGCGAAAACAGCAGGGTTGTTTTGTTCATGGTCAAGCACCGTACTTCCTCTTTCTGCCCCTAATATTTTTTATTCCTTTTACTATCGTCGAGGGTATCAGGGACTGCAGCGAATACGCCTTCCCTTCATCGCTGTAGTACGTGAATCCCAGCGCCGCGGCGAGGCCCGGGGTCATTGCTAGAGAAGCGAGGGATAATGTAAAGCCGACCCGGCTTATTTTTACGCGTCCGTAGCCGCCTAAACCGTTGGACGGGTCGAACATCAGGCCACCTCCTGCTGCTATTGAGTTGGTGATGCCGGCCATCACTCCAATGTATGGAGATGGAGTTTTGTTCGATATTCCTGCACCTGCGCTGAACGTCAGTCTGTTTCCGATATTGCGCTGAATATCTGCGCCTCCGAAAACAGTGCCCTGCGAACCGAATATGTACCCGCCATAGAACGTGCCGGTCCAGTCCCCGGAAAGCCGATAGCGGGGGGACTCGAATTGCATGCTGGGCATCACAAGGAACTTGCTGTCTTTGGCTATTCCGGATGGAAGCCACAGCGGCCCGACTTTGGAGAGCTTCATGGGTATGCCTACGTTGAGCGATGTGCTCATCGACCAGCCAGCCGGCAAGCCCATCCTGAAGATTTCGGCGCTCAGGAACGAGTAGCCGAGTATTTTTTGGACTACGAGCTTGTTGGATTCGATAATCCCGCTGAATACCCAGGAATTGCCCTTGTCGTATCCCTCGACGCCGAATTTCTCTATGGTGTATCCGGTTTCGGTCTTGGTTATCACCAGCTTCAGGTAATCGGATGCAGATGTGGAGCCTAGGGTAACCGAGCCAAAGGCATCGTTGATAAAGAAGGTTTGTGATTGGCCAATCTGCGTGGGCAGTTTGTCCTTTATCATGGGCAAAACATTGCTGTCAACCATTTCAATAAGGCGGTTCTTTATCTCCAAGGCAGTGCTTCCTCCCTCGCCAGCCTGGGTTGGGATTCCCCAGGCAGTGAGCACTTTTGCAAGGCTGATTACTTTTACCCGTTCGTTAGGCAAAGCGCTTGGGTCATATATTATGTTCATGCGGGTATTGAACTCGGTGCTGGACATTATCGGCGGAAATATGACTGGCAGCGGGGCTGATGCGCGCAGCGTGCGTATTGAAAGCGGAGTTGTCCACTGCTGTTCCCTTAGAATCAATTTGTCACGACCGATTCCAGGAATGGTTTTGAGCGCCTCATTTGTGACCACGTTGGTCCTAAGGGACGGGCGCTCCGGTTGGGGCGTGAGCTTGATTTCAAAGCCGTTCCCCTTGGCGGTTATATTGTACATTGTGAGCACTACTTTCTGGTCTCCATTCTTGAAAATCCAGTGCTTCCTGTCCACGCCGAAGCCCAATGCGTAGTTTATGCCGGTGTTGAAGCCAAGCAGCTTTTGCTCGCCATCCAGCACTGCGATGTAATCGCTGGGGCGAAGTTTTTTCCATTCTAAATCTGAACCTACTGCGTACGTTTCCCCTTTCTTTGTGCCAAGGGTTTCCATTATTTTTCCGTCCCTTATCAGGACAAATGTCAGATTGGAGGCAGATAGGTATTCCTGCATCCCGTTTCCCGGAGTGGACAGCATCTGGCGCAGAATGGCAGGAGTAAGTTCTGGTATCTTCGGCAGGCCGATGCCCCTCGGCCCTCTAATCGGAGTTGAGATGGGCTGGGTCAATCGCAGATTGATCTGCTCTATGGTCAAATCTACCGCGCCGCTGTACTCCTTGTTGATTTTTGCGAACTCTGCAACGAACCATTTTGTGATTTCAGTCTTCTTCTGTTCCGCATCATAATTCGGGAAGAGCAAGTCGACCTTTGCCTTAGCGACATCGAAAACAGTCGCGTACACCGGGTTAGAGTCGACAGCACGGGTTATTTTATCGTAATTCCAGCTTCCCAATTCGCGGCTGTAAAAGGCGAGAGCTCGGTTCATCTGTTCTGCGTTCACTGTATCAGAAGTCAGGCGGAAGCGAGCCTCTCCGTACTGCGCCTTAATGTCTCCTTCAGGCGTAACAGTGCCTTCCTTCATCTGCTTCCTGAAGCATTTCATTTGAGTATCAAGTGCGCCGGCACCGAAAAACAGGGCATCGCACAACTGGTTGGGTGTAAGATCCCAGAGCTTGCGGCTGTTTAACTGCACCGTCCCAGCCAAATTTTCTTCGCGGATTATTTCCGGAGCGGCCATCTGGGCTTGCAGAGTGGAATCTAGCCTGCGCCCTCCTTGGGTTGTGCCTTTCAGAACCTTGTCTATCCCTTCCTCCAACGAGCCAACGATGGTGGATGCAGCAGTAGATGGAATAACTAACCGTGCGGCATCTTTGGACATGAGATACGTCCAGCTATCAACATTCTGCATTGCGGCGTCCAGAATCTGGGCTGCGTTTTTATATTTCATGAACGTTGTTTGTATCGTTTGGCTCGAAAGAGCCAGGAACGCCGCTGTGGCTATGGACTGGTCGCTATAGCCGGATGCTTTCAGCATTGTGAACAACCTGGAGCTCTTGAAAGTCTCGGAAGCAAGCAGTCCAGAAACCGCGTTCTGCGCAGTCAGTTCTTTCTCCAGAGGGAGACCAAGATAGGAAGCCAGGTCGGCCATCGCAGATGCAGTTGCGTCCACATATTTCCGGTTCAGTCCTTCGACCAGGTAGTTCCTCACGCCCTGGGCCATGTACTCCCTTTCGGTTTCCGAAGTTCGCAATTGGCGCGGGAGCTCCGAGAAGCTCTTTTTCAGGGTGTTTCTGTCAGGAACGTAGCTGGACAGCGAATCCAGGAGCACTTTTGCCGGATTGTCGCCCGGCTTGGATCGGATGGCCAAATCGCTGAGCGTTGGAATCAGGTCCAACGCAGCCCAGAATATCTCCTCTTTCTTGTACCCTTTCTGCGCGAGGCTTTTGAAAAATTCGCTCCCCTGGACGAGGATTTGGCTCTGCCTCGCTGATTCGGTTTCGAACATGTGCAGAACCGAATCCGGCTGCACTCCGAAAACCGAGGCAATCGAACCCAGGGAATCGACAAGCTTGGCTTTCCATCTTTCACCGTGTATTGTTGTCGCCTGCTCGAACTGCTCCGGGAGGAACAGGTAGGCCAGCAGCTTTTCACCCTTATTGCTCAGATTAAGGCGAAGCCCCTGCGGAAGCAGGGAATTGTACGATGCCAGAACCTCATCCTGCCATTTGGACAATTTCGCTGTTCTTTCCGCGTCGCTCATTTTCCTGTTTAGTGAATAATCCAGGAGCTGCCTCATCAGAGTTTTGAAAATGATTTGGTCCTCGGGTTTTTTGCTGTCGCTTAAATATCCGAGCTGGGGCAGAAGCGGGGCTGTTGCCAGCCTTATCATTTCTATGTGCTTTTTGCCCGATACACTCTGGGTGTAGCCTATGTAGGCAAGGGCGTTGTCCCCAATATATTTCCAGAGGTTGGAGTCCATGAATGCAGTTATTGTTTTTTCAGAAACAGACAGGGGTGAAGAGATTATTTGCTGGCCCAAGTAGTAAATCAAGTACCTTTGGAGGTGCATTATTTCCTCAGGCTCGTCCATCTTGCTTCTGAGCTTTTTCTTGAACCTTTCATCGCTCAGCGCATCGGTGTATTGCCCGGCCCTTTTTGGAGCGCCTTCGATCCAAGTTCCAATCGTTTTTGCCAAGCGATTCAGGTCGTCGGTTGAGTAGCTCTTGTCTTCGGATATTTCCCTGCACTTCACCATGGTGGCCAGAAAGAAAGATTCAAGCTCGCTCCTGTTCGTGTTTAAAGCATCGTAGACAGACTTGGCCCTGTCCTCGGTTTTTTGCAGGGAAGTATTCACTCTCAGATGCGGCTTGAGGAATTCGATATAGTCTGCCTGAAGCCTGGACCACTTGGGATCACCGGTTTGCTCTTTCAGCTTCGAGAAACCCAATTCAGCCATGCCCATTATCGCAACGAATGGGATGTTCGGCTTGTTCGTCTGCCCCTCTATATAGACCGGGCCCTCAAACTTTGTCAGGTGCCTGTATATCACAGTCCCTATTATTTTCGCCTGCTCCCTTGAATCCGTTACGCCTGCGAGGTTTTCTTTCAGGATAAGGGAAGCGCGCATGCATCCTGCAAGCGCAGCGATGTGCATCTGGTTTGCTGAAGCGTCAAAATTCTTGTCGAATATGCTCTTTATGCCGCTCACGCCTGTGAATGAGTATTCCTCCATTTTTGCCCGGAATTGCACTAAAGTAGAAACATTCATTTTTGTGCAAAATTCGCTACTAAGATTTTGCGGGATTCCAAGCTTATCCAGGAACGATTTCAATTCGGATTTTGATGTTTCAACAAACGGAACTACGGTAGCTGAAGGAGATGCAGGGATTGTGTTTTGGGCCATATTTCCACCTTTCACCTATTTATTATCACTATTAGACTTTAAAAACCTTAACAGAATCAGCGCGAGCACTATTATGCCCGCGAGCGCTGCAATAATCGCATAAAGCGTGCTTTGCTCGTCTTCCTTTTTCTGCTGTTCGGCCGGGACCTCGGGCTGTTGCGCCTGCGATTCCTGCGTGAGGTTCACTTCGGCGCTCGCGGATCCCCCGTTTGAATCCACGACCCTGAGCCCGTAGGCTCCTGTGCCGTTGTGCCTCACGGAATACAGCTGGGGAAGCATCACTTCGTTCTTTTCCACATCGTTGACCTGCTTCCCGTCAACGAAAATCAGGAACGTGAGGTTCAATTTTTCGTAATGGTTCCCGTCAACGAGGAAGATTATCTCCCCGGGCTGCCTGTTGGCAGACACGTTGAGCGAAAAGGAGGTTGAAAAAAGCAAAAGCACCAGCAAAGCGATGATTTTTCTCATGCGCTTACATCGTTGTTCCTATTTTTAAATATTTATATGCTGTGCTCTTCGAGCAGCGCCGGAACGACAACATCGTAATCCATCTCCAGCTCCTCCCTGAGTTCGCCTCCGTGCTCCCCGTGCACCAGGAACACCTTCTTCAGCCCCTTCACCCCTTTTATGAACTGGAGCAGCTCGTTCCTGTCAGCGTGGCCTGAAATCCTTATGTTTTCCACCTTCATGCGCAATTCCATTTCGCGCTCCCCCACGCGGACCCGCTTCTTCCCTTCGAGGATTTCCCTCCCGAGCGTGCCCTGGGCCTGGTAGCCCACTATGATGAGCTTGTTCTTCGGGTCCGAACACATGCGCTCCAGGTATATGAGCGCAGGCCCTCCGAGGAGCATCCCGCTCGTGGTTATTATTATCGCGGGCTCCCTGAAAACGTCCTCGCGGTTTTTCGTGCGCGGGACATGGAAGAACCTGCTCTTGAAAGGATCATCATCAGAGGTGAGTATGCGCATCTTTATGGACTCGCTCGCGTAAATCACGTTCTGCCGGTATATGCGCATCGCCTTCAGTATCATCCCGTCAATGTAAATCGGGACCTTGGTGAGCACTCCGGAGCGCATGTAATCTTCCAATGCGAGGAGTATCTCCTGCGCCCTGCCCACTGCAAACGAGGGGATGAGCACGAATCCGCCATCTTTGAGCGTTTCATTTATGCTGGTGATGAAGCGGAGCATGGACTCCTTGGCGCTCGGGAGCACGTCATCCTTCCCCCCGTAAGTGCTTTCCACTATGAGCGTCTCCGCGTGCACGCCGCGCTGGGCGCCCTCGAGAATGCGCGTGTTCCTCATGCTTATGTCCCCTGAGTAGAGTAATTTTTTCCCGTCTTCCTCAACAAGGGTCATCGCGCTCCCGAGTATGTGGCCCGCGTTCAGAAACGCGATGCTGAAATCTGCCCTGAAAGGCTTCCCGAACTCCTGGAGCCTTATCTTCTGCATCAGCTCGTTGACTTCGCTCTCGCCGAACTCGAGCTTCTGCTCCTTGATTTTCTGTATCTTTAGGTAATCCGCGAGAAGCACGCCCATCAAATCCCTGGTGGGCTTGGTGGAAAAAATCTCCGGGCGCGCGAAGCTCCTCGCGTACATGTGCGGGAGGAATCCCGAGTGGTCCAGGTGCGCGTGGCTCACCACTACGTTCCGTATCTGCCCTATCTTCTCTTCTGGGATGAGCGGGCGCTCGATTTTCTCGCCGAGCTTTATCCCGGCGTCCAGGAGCAGGTTTTTTTCCCCTGACTCGAGGAGCGCGGAGGACCTGCCCACCTCCCCCACTCCGCCGTAAAACGTAACTTTCATAGTCTAAGCTGACCCCTGCACGTACTCCGAAACGGCCGAAAACGCCGCGAAGCGGAATTTTAGGCCCTTCTTTTGCGCGCCGCCCTCCCACATCCTGTGGGAAAACGGGCTAGTGCAATCTTTCTGCGAAAATATTGTGTATGGAAATGTTTAAGAAGTGTCTCTGAGAACAAAAAGCATGGAAAACGGCGCTTCCAGCGAAGCCAGGACGCGGATTTACGAGCTCATCATCTCGCGTTACAAGGAACTCATAGAGCAGAACGAGCACAAGAGCGTCTCCGAGCTCAGGGAGAGGATATCGCCGTACAACGAATTCATACGGAAGCTCAACGAACGGCTCTCGGAGGATTTGAAGCCATACGAATACGAGAGGGACTTCGAAAAGGCGGTGCGCAACTGCATCAACTACATAAAGGGCATAGAGAACGTGGAGCCCCCGGTGAGCTTCTGGATAGACTTCGAGACGATGGACCGGCTCAAGGCAGGGGACGTGACTGACCAGGCGCTCCTTCTCGCATCGCTCCTGCGCTCCTTCGGCTCCCCCACCGCGAAGGTGCTCATAGCCAGGAGCAGGAAAATCTACGTGGGCTACGAGTGGAAGGGCGAACAGCACATAATCAATCCGGAAAGCGGCTCGCTCCTTTCAGGGGAAGACGTGCAGAAGCTGTTTCTCGAGGACCCGCTGGCCTACGCCTTTTCGGATTTCTATTTCGAAACCTACGGCGAGGAATGAACTCCGGACAGACACCTCTGTAGAATAAGCCTTGGGCCCGCGAACACGCAAATGGCCCGGTGAAGGGCTCTTCAGCATCCGGCTATGTCTTTTTCCAGAAGCTGGAGGTGTTCCAGGTAAGTATACGCGGAATCATGGGAAAGCGCCTGCACCTTCGCGGTCCGCAGTATGTCGAGCACCCGCTGCCTTTCCCCGTCTTCGAGCTTCTTCAGGTGCCTGTCCCTCAGCGCGATGCTAAGCTCGATTACGCGATTCAACCTTTCGGTGCTGAACTCTTTCCTCCTGACGGTGCTGTCCAGTTCCTGTATCATTTCGACAGCTTCGTTGTTGGCTTGCATGTTCCCACCTCGGATTGTTCACCCGCTTTAAAATCTATTGTGATTAATATATATCTTTTCCACTTTCTACTGTGCTAATGTACAGCATTTTAAAATTTTATTGTGTAAACGTATAAACATGGGATTCGAATACGACGAAAAAGATGTGGGCATTTTACGGTTGTTGGATGAGAACGCGAGGATGCCGTACCGCGAGATAGCCAAGCGCGTGCGCATGCACCCCAACACGGTCATAGAGCGCATGAAGAGGATGGAGGAGGAAGGCGTGATAGAGCGCTATGCGCCGGTGCTGAACTACAAAAAACTCGGCTACGGGATAATAGCGATAATCCAGGTGGATGTGGAGGGGGACCCGCACAGGGTCATGAAGAACATAGGTAAGCAGAGCTTCGTGCACTACGCCTATGGGACCACTGGGGAATACGACGGAATCGTGGTGGTCATCTGCAAGGACATCGAGATGCTCAATTCCATAACCGGCGAGATTGCGGTGGTTCCGGGGGTGCAGAGGGTCAATACCAAGATAACGCTTGAGCAGTTCGGAGGCAACGGAAGGCTCAGGCTTTGAAATAATACATTTTTAAAACTAAACCTCCTATAGGAGGTGAGGCGATTAGCCAAGGTGATCAGATGACCACGAAACTCTCAAGAATGTATGGAATGGACATATTCAGCGATAGCGGAAAGTTCATAGGCAATGCGCAGGATTTCATCCTCGACACCGAGACCGGCGAGGTAGTCCGCGTGCTACTTGAGCCGCTCCCTTCATCGAAGGAGGAGGCCAAGAGGGTGCTCAGGGAGAAAAGCGTAATGTACAAGAACGTGAAGTCTGTTGAGGATGTAATTGTCGTTGCCAAGGTAACATCAGGCGAATAGCAATGTCCAAGAAGGTGCTCAACGCGCTCAGGTTCATAGCCGCCGCGATAGCCGGCTATGCGGTCTATTACATGTGGAGCAGCATCCGCATGGACGATGACTGGACCATATCCGTCGGCGTGGGCCTCGCGAGCATGGTGATAGCGTTCCTCCTCCTGTTCTTCATGGGCAAAGGAGGGGGAAGCGACTAGCGCTCCCGCATTCTTTCGAAAAATCCTTCTGCTTTTTTTCTCGATTTTTCATTGCACTCAATCGCAACCACGCCTTTTTCCGGCTGTCCGTAGATTATGACTAAACCATTAGGGCACAGGCGCATGAAAACCAGCGCCGCCAAATCCTCTTCCCCATGCACTTTGAGGGCGCCCCCTGTTTTCAGCACGAGCTTCGCGCTTTCTTCCAGCGATTCAGTTATGGTCCCTGCCGGGTTTTCGCAAACCCTGGGTTTCTGGTATTTCCGCGCCAATTCGTTCTTTTCTGATTCAGGAAGCGGGCTTCTTCTCGTGGAGAAATCGTACACGGAAACGAAAGGCTCTGCTTTTGCCCGCAGGAGCGCGAGCACCACCGCGTCCCCCACGGCGACTATTCTCTCTTTTCCGTACATGGAGAGAAAATGCTGGAAATCCATCAGGGCGCCCAGGGGCTCCCTCAACTCGGATTTCACATGTTCAGGCACAATCATGAGGCACATTTCAACCGAATAGATTTATACTGCTTTCGCGGAAAACAGCATTCATGGGCTTTTTGGCTGACCGGGGTTCAGGGGGCGTTGGAGCCCCGAAAACGCGTTACGGCGCCGCGCGAGGAGGTTTCGGCGGCCTGAGCAGGAACACGCTTTTTTTCGGGGTTACGAGCTTCCTCGTGGAAGTGAGCAGCGAGATGATAGACCCCATAATGCCCCTCTTCCTCATGAACGTGCTCAAAGCCGACGCAGTGGTCATAGGGTTGATTGAAGGATGCTCTGAAGTGGTGGTTGCGCTCATGTCCGCAATCTCCGGCTACGTCAGCGACAAGTTCGGAAAGCACAAGGCGATGAGCGTTTCTGGGTATTTCATATCCGCGTTCATGAAGCTGTTTTTCGTTATTGCCGGAACCTGGCAGAACATACTGGGCCTGCGCATAGTGGAGCGGTTCGGAAAGGGGCTCAGGGGAGTCCCCAGGGACGTGATAATGGCGCACAGCGACAGGAAGGAGATGCTGGGTAGGGCATTCGGGTACAGGAAGATGATGGATGCGTTCGGGGCAATTCTCGGGCCGCTCATTGCGGCAGTAATTATCGCTTTGCTGCTGCCCAGGTTCGGAGAGGAGCAGACTTACAGGAGCGTATTCCTGCTCGCGGTCATTCCTGCTGTTCTCGGGGTAGTAATTTTATCCAGATTCGTGAAGGAACTCCACGTGAGGAAAATGGGCGACGGGAAGGAAGCCCTGCGGAATGCGTTCGGAAACCGCGGCTACAAGAGCATGGTGATTGTGGGTGCGCTGTTCGGAATCGCGCAATTCGGGAACGCGTTCTTCATATTGAAGGCCCAGGACATAACCGGGAACGTGCTGATGACGCTGTTCGGATATATCGTATACAACATAAGCTATGCGCTGTTCGCGCTCCCTGCCGGGTTTCTCACCGACAGGCTGGGGGGAAGGAAGGTGATGGCGCTGGGCTATGCGCTGTTCGCGCTCACCGTGCTGGGGTTCGCGTTCTCTACGGATTACTTGTTCCTGGTGTTTTTCGTGACTTTCGGCATGGTTGCGGCGATACTTGATACCACCCCAAGGACTTTCATAAGCAGGATTAGTGATGACGGGAACAAAGGGACGTCAATGGGGATTTACCAGGGCATTACCGGTTTTCTCCTGCTCCCTGCCAACATAATCGCAGGCCTGCTGTGGAACGTGAATATCCTGGGGTTCAGGGGGACTTTCGTGTTCTCGTTCGCTGTGAGCGCGCTGGCCGCGCTGCTAATGCTTGCAGCGGTTAAGATGAAGCGGGATTAGAGTTCGTACGCGCCTTTTTCCGTGCCGATTATTATTTTCGTGAATTTCGTGAATATCCCGTTCTCGAGGACTCCGGGGATGCTGTTGAGCATTGATTCCAAAGTTGACGGATTTTTTATCTCGATTTTCGCGTCTATTATGAAATTGTTGTTGTCGCTTATTATCGGCCCGACTTTGCCGGTCCCGACCCTTATGGTGGCCGGGTATCCCAGTTTCGCGAGGGTTTTTATCACGAACGGGGCAGAGAATTTTATCGCCTCCAATGCAACGCTGGATTTCGGGCCTTTTGCAATTTTGGATTCGTCGGCTATCACTATGAAGCGCTCGGCGTTGTATGCGACCACCTTTTCCCGGGTGAGCGCCGCGCCTCCGCCTTTGATTATGAATTCCTTTGAGACGTAATCCGCACCGTCCACCGCCACGTGTATTCTGTCCACCTGGTCAGGGTCGCACAGGTAGCGGGAAAGGCCATATTTTATCGCGAACATCCTTGCCTCGAAGGAGGTGGGGATGCACGCGTCTATCTTGAACCCTGCTTTTTTCTTCTCGCCGAGCATGCGCACGAATTCGGCTGCGGTTGTGCCTGAGCCCAATCCGATTATTTTGTTTTCTTCCATCATTTCCAGCGCTTTTTTTGCTGCGTTTATTTTTTGAAGCATGCGACCATCCCTGATAGGGTATGCAAATGGAGTTTTATAAATTTTCACTGCGGATTTATATTGCTATTAATGGGCTCATAGCTCAGCAGCAGAGCACTCGCCTTGCACGCGAGGGGCCGAGGGTGCGAAACAGTTTTCGGTTCCGGGTTTCCGGTTTTGGAAACGACGCATGTCCCTCTGAGTCCATCCAAAATCCTTTTAATATGGGGCAGTTAGCGATTTGTTTAAAAACACTTTGTTGTAGAATATAGAAATATACGGCGATAGCATTAATGCTGAACCTGGCCTTGCATGATGATTTTAAAATGTAGAAATGCACTGCCATAACGTTATTGGTGAAACCGGATTTATCAGATGATTTCATGGAGAAAAAACCTATAGGAAGCAGGTGCGCAGACGCAGTTCGTCTAGCCTCAGGCCCTTCAGGAACGAACGCGAGACCTCTTCCAGATATAGTTAAGAGTGCAAAAGAACTCTTGGAAGGACCGCACGGTTGCGGGGGCAGCGGAGTAACGCCTGGTGGTGTGCAAGACACTAGGGGAATGAGTTCCAGCAACGGTCCGCTGACGTCCACAAGGAATCTTAGGGTGCTCGTGGTGGATGATGAGGAAATCATTACAGGCATGCTGGGTATCTTCCTCAAGAAAATGGGCTATAGCCCAACTGTTTGCAACGACCCACTCCAAGCGCTTGAAATTTTCAGGCAAGGAAATTTCGATGTTGTATTAACCGACCAGACCATGCCGGGGATGATCGGGTTGGATATGATACGAGAAATGAAAGAGCGCGCGCCGAACATAATATACATACTTATGAGCGGATATGCAATTGGGAACACCGATGGGGCCACTAAACAAGTAGGCGCATTCATGAATAAACCAATCTCGCTTCATGTATTGTATAGAACCATAGAAGATTTGTGCAAACGCCGAGAAACGAACGGGACATCACTTCCTAGCCCTTAGCAAATCCGCTTTCGTAACTATTCCGACCGCTTTTCCGCTTTTTATTATTAGCACCGCATGATTGTGCCCCAGGAGTTCGAGCAGGGTTTTGTAGGCCGCGCTTTCCGGAACCGTGGGAAAGGATTCGCCCATCACTTCGCGCACCTTCAGCTCAACTACCGGCTTGTGACCTGAGTAGGAGGATAGGAAGCGCACTATGGAATCCTCGCTCACGCTTCCTATTAGCGAACTGCCTTCAAGCACAGGCATCTGGTCTATGTTCTTTTTGCCCATCGCGCCGAGCACCTCCTTCAGGCGCTCTTCGGGCTGCGCGAAAACCACGTGCGGGCTCATCACGTCCCTTGCCTTCAGCTCAGACGCGTGCTCCAGCCCTTCAAGGGCTTCGAATATGCCTTTCACGGTGTTGTAGCCCGGGTCTATGAAGCCGGATTCTATCTTCGCTACCGTGCTCTGCGAAATCCCGGCCAAACGCGCGAGCTGCTTCTGGGTTATGCCGGAGCGCATGCGCATCTTCTTTATCTCTGAAAGTTCAGGAAGCATAGGGCTATTACTAAAGGAATAAATTTAAAGTAGATTATTCGCGCGTTCTAACGGCCAAGAGCAACAGCAAGATTGCAGCGAGTATCGCAAGTGGGGCGCATGGTCTAGTTTCAGTAGGACCGTCTAAGAGGGTCATTTCTGTTACCCCGGCGCCGCCGCACACCGGGCCGAACGAACCACCTGTCCTCGCAAGATAAAACGTGTAGCTCTTGCCCACGCTTGAGCTGCTGAACGCAGGCATATCTTCCACCCATTGGGTTTGCAGGCCGACGCCTCCGCCCGGGATTTTAAGCTGGATGTAATTCCCTTGAATAGGGGCGCCTTTTGCATAATTGAATATCGTGACATCCACGTAGGTGTAGATGCTGTTGTTCTCCCATCTGGATTCCACCTTTGTTATGCCTCCGTCTATTATGTACTCGGAATTGTCCTGAATGAAAGTTGAGTTGGAGCATTGCGCTACCAGAAGGGCTGATGAGGGGCTGGAATCGAGAATCAGGAACGAAAAGAATAGCAATGCAACGAGACTGATTTGTTTTTTGTCCATGTATAGGTGTTGGTAAAATCTATTTATATTGAATTTCATTTTGCTGGGCGCGAAGCAATAATGTTATTAAACCCATGAGCGCAAATATGCTCCCTATGGGGGATACAAAATTCATCATAGTGGCAGGCTCGATAATGTCCGGGCTTGGAAAGGGGATTGTGACTTCTTCTATCGCGAAAATCCTGAGCATGAGGGGCTATGCCGCGTTTCCGCTCAAGTTCGACGGCTACCTGAACGTGGACTGCGGGACGATGAATCCGTTCAGGCACGGCGAAGTTTTCGTTCTGGATGACGGGACCGAGGCTGACATGGATTTCGGGACCTATGAGAGATTTTTGAATACAAGCTTGCCGGGCGGCGCGAGCATAACAGGCGGAAAGCTTT
>Ga0265297_10007923_pt1 | contig 14453 bp, 17 predicted proteins | sample Munlanlwell13791_FD_192502 | JGI IMG/M metagenome (GOLD analysis project Ga0265297, IMG submission 192502) | Leachate microbial communities from a municipal landfill in Southern Ontario, Canada - Leachate well 137-91 | ecosystem: Engineered > Solid waste > Landfill > Unclassified | place... | reverse complement strand
AATCAATACCGAGATCTTTAGAAAAACGTCCGAAAAAAGATTTTAACATAAGTATTACTCCCCCGCCCAATCTTAACTTGTTTGAGACTTTGATTTATAAGAAATTAAGAAGAATTCCAACATTGTGAGAACGGCTATGAACAAAGAAATTACCCACCAATTAAGTATGTGCTTGCTTTGAAAATATAAAATGCCTGTTAGAAGAGTCGCCAAAAGAATTGCTTGCCTGAATGACTTTGCCGCTTGCCGCGAGACTATTTCATTTTGTCTTAAAAGCCAAACCCTGAAAGCCAATCCGCCTATTGAGAGCGTGCAAGCTATGGCCAGAAGCAAGCTCACATAAAATAAAAAGAATACGCCAAGCCCGGCTTCATCGGGATTGATATCAAAAATAATAAAACCCCATGTAAGCCATGCTAAACATGAACTTATTGACATTAAAACTATATATTGCCTAAAATTCATAATTTTAAGAGCTTACAAAAGCCAGTGCTTTGTATAACTATTTTAGCAGAGGGAACCATTTATAGCAATATGCGAATTTTTTCCACCGCCCCTTCAACTTTGAGCTTTGTATTGATAAAATCTATAAGACTTTTTTCATGTAATTTTAGCTCGGATCCAGCTGGAGCGCTTGTGGCGGAAATTGCCAAAACGGCATTTTTAAAATTTGTTGGTTTTAATTTTGAAGCGAGGTAAGAGCTAAATGATCCGTTTATATATTGTTCGGCCAATCTTAATATTTCCAAAGCGTCCGCCTGGCGGGCGATTCCAATTTCTTTAACGCGGGTTTTTAGTAGTTTTCCCAATTTTTCCATAGCGGCATTTATTTCTTAAACTCGCAAATGTTTTTATAATCGCAGAAGCTGCAATTATGTTCTTCCGGCAAAGGTTCAAATTGAAACCTTTTTATATTTTTTATCGTTTCAGCTGTTTTTTCTTTTACTTTTTCCAATTCTGATTGAGATGGTGTAAATTCAATCGGCTTATTGTCCATAACGTAGAATAAAACTAATTTTTCCGGTTTTAAATTCAAAATATCGCGGCATGCTAAGCTGTATATTAAAAGTTGCTCTTTATTTTCAGGCTTTAATTTGTCGTCTTTGGGTTTACTGCCCGTTTTATAATCCCAAATAGCCACCGACCCGTTTCCCAGATCGTCAATCCTGTCTATTACACCCTTGAAAGATTCATCTTCAAATTTTAAAACAAATTCTTGTTCAAGATAAAGCGGATTGGGCGGAGTTGCTTTAAGCTCTTCATAATATGTTTTTAATGCTTGCCATCCCCTGTCTTTATTCTTTTTCATTTCCTCTTGAGACTCATACCAGTCGTCAATCCAGCTTTTGTTAAATATTTCTTCCAATTCTGATAGAGCTGGAAAAACTTTCTTCTCTTCTTTATTGAAAAGATTAGTTTGTGTTTGATTATTTGAGCTTTTTATTTTTATGAAAAATTCTTCTAGGGTTTTGTGAATGCTTCTGCCAAGCGATGCTTGAAAGCCTTCTTCTGTCGGAATACCAAGTAAAAATCTCATTTTATATTGGTAGGGGCATTTTTCGTAAGCAGTGATTTGACTGTAAGAAAATTGTTTTGGCAATGAATACCCCACCCCGCTCTCCGAGCTACGTGGGACAGGCTCTGCAAAATCTGTATTGCCGCTCTTTTTTGTTTTTTTTATTTCCACCATTGGCGCGATAAGATTCATTTCGTACAAAAATCTTGATGGCTTTTTGTCACGCGCTCCGCCATAGTCTTTGGCGCAAGTTAAAAATAATTTTTCTTTTGCGCGAGTGCAAGCCACATAAAATAATCGGCGTTCTTCTTCCAAATGAATATCACCCTCGGGAATAATTTCTTTAACCAGTTCTTTGGGCAATTCAATCGGGTCGCGTCGTTCCGTTGTCGGAAAACGCTTGTCTACCATATTGGCGACAAAAACATATTTGAATTCCAATCCTTTGGCGGAATGTATGGTCAGTATTTTTATCATTTCCGGCCCTTCGTCAGCATCGGCCGGAAGCGCGCCCGAATCGCCGGATTCCAACTCTAAATTCATAAATTCCATAAAGTCTCGCGTCAGAGCACTTGCTTCTTCGGTTTCAAAATCCTTTATTTTTTTATGGAATTTTTTTAAATAATTAAATGTATTTAGCTTTTCAACGCTGTCCGGTTGTGAATTTAAATATTCCAAATACCCGGTATCTATAAACATTTTTAAAAAAATCTGCGAAGGCTTTTTAACCTTTGCTTCGGCCTGCATTGTTTCAAGAAAAGCAATGATTTTTTTTATTGTTTTAATTACTGCTTCATCTTTGGAAAAAGTTTCTATGTGGCGGCAGGCTTCATATAAAGAGATGGCTTTTTTTCTGGCATGGTAGTTTATATCGGAGATATCTTCCGGTTTCAGATTCCATACGGGTATTAACAGAAAACGAAACATGGCGTCTGATTCTCTATAATTATCCAAGAGCCGCATAAATGACATTACTTCAATAATAATTCGTTTGCTGTAGAGGCCGCGAGAGGCCAGGAATTGATAAGGAATGCCTGATAAATCCGCTTGGCGCATAAAAGGCTTGGCGGACTCATTAGCGCGCACTAAAATGGCAAAATCATTCCAACTCACATCCGGATCAGAATGCTTAAGGCTCGCGATTTTTTGCATTGTGGCGCGCACTTCGTCATCCAAACTCTCTTCATTTATCAATTCCAGATCGCCTTTATATTTAGTTTGGGATTCTAATTTTTTGGACAATTTATCTCCCAGGGCGACTTCTAAGCGATTGGGATTATTCAGTTTTATAAAATTATAAGAAGCGTCCAATATGTTTTGACCGGAACGATAATTTTTCGTAAGAACTATTTTTTTCGCGTTTGGATAATCTTTGTCAAAAATTAAAATATTACTCATGGAAGCGCCTCTAAAACGGAAAATGGATTGATCGTCATCCCCTACCACGGATAAATTATTTTTTGGCGCCGCTAAAATTTTTACCAATTCGTATTGAGCAAAATTTGTATCCTGAAACTCATCCACTAAAATATATTTAAATTTATTTTGGTATTCTTGCAAAATCTTAGGCCGGGTTTTAAAAAGTTTTAAAGTGTAGTTTATGAGGTCGCCAAAATCCAGCGCGCCTTCATCCAGAAGCAGTTGATTGTAAACATGGTAAGCATTGGCGATTTCATTTATTTTTTTCTTCTCATCTTCCATTAATTCCGCACTGTCGTCGTTCAATTTTAAATTTTTTGCGTATTCCAAATATTCCGCCGGTGCCACCAATTCGTCTTTGGCGCGGGAAAAATGAGTTAAGAGGGCGTGTAAAAATTTTGTTGGGTTTCCCATCGGCCTGTAATAGTCTAAACCAAACTTGTCTATGTTTTTACGAACAAGCATCCATTGTTCTGTGGAGGATAAAAGTTTGAATTCCGGCAAGCCAATTTCAATTCCGTGCGTCTTTAAAATACGTTCGCAAAAAGAATGAAAAGTGGAAATCCACAAGTCAACATAGCCATAGGGCAAAAGGCGGTCCACCCGTTCTTCCATCTCCCCCGCCGCTTTGTCGGTAAAAGTTAACGCCAAAATCTCATCGGGCTTTGCCAGTCCCTCATCAATCAGCCAAGCAATTTTTTTAGTGATAACCGTCGTCTTTCCGGTTCCCGCTCCGGCAATAATTAAAAGCGGGCCGTTTTTATGGGCGGCCGCTTCAAGCTGTTCCTGGTTTAAATTATCCAGCAATGGATTTGGCATATAATACGATTTTAGAGCAAAATCAATTCAAATTCAAATCTACGATATTATTTTTAAAGATTCTTTTTTATTTTTGGCGTATAGCTTACCCCACGCTACTATTAAAGCATGGTATTCTTTAAAGATTTTTACTGATTTTGGGAGCTGGGTTTCAAAAAAATGGCGATATTCGTCATAGATTTTAAATTCTACGCCGCATTCTTTACATAATCGACGAGTGTAAGTGTCAATTACAAAAATTGGTTTATTAAAAGCATATAAAAGCATTGAATCAGCGGTTTCTGGACCAATGCCCCATAAAGCCGTAAGCTGTAAGCGCAAAGCTTTAAGCGAAATTTCAGACAGGTTTTTGTTGTTTATCCAAAATTCGGAAAAGATACGAAGTTTTTTAGCCTTTTGATTATAGTATCCGGCGGACTGAATTAGTTTTTCAAGATTTTTGCAGGATAAAATAAATTGTGGTTCCAGTTGTAGGGATAACCCTAGGGTTATCCCTACATTAATTAAATCACATAAAGCTTTTTCAACATTTTTCCAAGCTGTGTTTTGGGTTAAAATCGCTCCCACGCATATTTCAAAACTATTGGGTACCTGGTACCCAATAGTAAAGTATTGGCAAGATTGGGAGCTTTTATCAAAAATCGGCCACCATCCCTGGGGACCAAAATATGCTAATAATTTTTTGTAAATTTTTTGAACTTCCATAGCAGTCTCTTCCGGCAAGCCGGGGGTTGTTATACGGGGCATATTATAAATTTACCAGAAAATAAAAAAATCCCGAAATGGGATTTAGTTTTGTAGATTTGGCGCTTTTTGCGGTTCAGAGCGAATCAGTTTCATTATGGGTGTTTTGCAATTTGGGCACGAAACAATAATCTCGTCTAATTGTTCGGGCGTTAATTCTTTTTCCTCTGTATTCAATGTGACCATTAGCTTCTGAATAACGAAGTTATGTTGGCAATGATGGCAAATCAATTGCAAAACTTCTTTCAGGTCAATGGTTATGATGTGTCTAAACATTGCAGTCCTCTTTTTTCACTGGTTGTACAACGCTATCCCCCGCTTCAAAGTATCCAACGGGAATATGGCAGAACTGGCACCTGATAGATAAACGGAGGTTTTTTGCTGTAATTGCGAACCCGTTTGCGATACTGAAGACAATGTAGAAAATTATATTTATTTCTGAGCAATGATTGCATCTGAACACGAGTGGATGACGCGCTAAATCAACGCTAAAAATATTTTTTTTCAAGGTTTATATCTCCTGCTGTATTATCTCATGTCCAATGGTTGTCACTCCTGAAACAGTAGAAAGAACTAAGATCACTTCTATGTCAGGATATTTTTGTATAATGAGTTTTGCCGCTGTCTGTAAATCGTCTATTAATTTTTTTCGTTCTTCTTCGGCATTGGCGAAAGTATTGGTTTTAAGATAAGCGCCACATTCGGTATGATTATTTAAAATTATTTTTCGGACACCGTGAAGGCTGTAAGAGATTTCCACTCCATCCAATAAGTGGATTGTATAGGCTGAACTGTTTGGTGATACCAAATCTTTTGCACCGCCGGCGATAGTAATCTCGTCATATTTTGTACCAAAATTATCTTCCAGCCATTTTGTTATGCCATTTCCCTCTTTTAATCTCCAATCCATGCATCTTATTACCAGATAGTTACAATTGTGGCTCATATTTTTAGCTCCTTTTGTTTTTTGAATGAACCTAAAGGAGACGTTACATTATTTTTTAATTTTGGTCAAGAGTGATGTTTTTTCCTCCCGCTTTTCTGCGATGGTAAACTTTGAGGCGCGACATTTCGCGTTCCAAGGCGGCGGCGGCTTCGGCAAAACCAATTTCTGATTCGTGGCGTTTTTCTTCTAAAAGTTTTTGGGCGCGCTCTTTGGCTTTTAATATTTCTTCTTCAATTAAGCTCGCGACCATTTCGGCGGTGTCGGCCAAAATGGTTATTTTATTGTTGTTTACCTCAACAAAACCGGTAGAAACGGAAAGATATTCCTCTTTATTATCTTTTTTTAACACGATTTCTCCCGGTGAAAGCGCGCTTACTAAAGGAATATGGTTTTTGAGTATGGTAATTTCGCCCATTTGAGTGGGAATTGTGGCGCTTGATACATTGTCTTCAAAGATTACGCCCTCAGGAGTTGTAATTTTGATGTTTAAAGACATATTTGCTGGATTCCCGAATATTGCCTATGCTGTCGCTTTGGCCTTGGGAATGACAGTTATAAATAATTATTTTTTATTTTCTTCAATAACTTCATCAATTGAACCTCTCATATAAAAGGCTTGTTCCGGAATGTCGTCCAATTCACCATTTAAAATCATTTTAAATCCGCGAATAGTATCGGCTAAAGAAACATATTTGCCCGGCCTGCCGGTGAAAGTTTCCGCCACAAAAAGTGGCTGCGACAAAAATTTTTGTATTTTTCTGGCGCGAGAAACGGTTGTCTTGTCTTCTTCTGATAATTCTTCCATACCCAAGATGGCAATAATATCTTGCAAGTCTTTATATCTTTGCAAAACTTTTTGTACTTGGCGGGCAACGTCATAGTGATCTTGACCCACGATTTGCGGATCCAAAATTGTTGAGTTGGAATCCAATGGATCTACAGCTGGATAAATGCCTAGCTCTGTAAGTCCGCGGGACAATACTACCGTTGAATCAAGGTGGGCGAAGGTTGTTGCCGGCGCTGGATCTGTTAAGTCATCAGCAGGAACGTAAACGGCCTGTACGGAAGTAACTGAACCTTTATCTGTTGACGTGATGCGCTCTTGCATTTGTCCCATTTCTGTTGCCAAAGTCGGCTGATAACCTACGGCTGACGGAATGCGTCCCAAAAGCGCTGATACCTCGGATCCAGCTTGAGTGAATCTGAAAATATTATCTACAAAGAAAAGCACGTCTTGTCCGCCTTCATCGCGGAAATATTCAGCCAAAGACAAGCCGGTTAAGGCGACTCTGGCGCGGGCTCCCGGCGGTTCGTTCATTTGTCCAAAAACCAAAGCGGTTTTATCAACAACTCCCGAGTCATTCATATCTTTCCAAATATCGTTTCCTTCGCGAGTTCTTTCTCCTACGCCGGCAAAAACTGAATAACCGCCGTGTTCAGTGGCAATATTGCGAATCAATTCCATAACAACAACGGTTTTACCTACGCCGGCTCCGCCAAAAAGGCCAACTTTTCCGCCTTTCATAAACGGGCAAATTAAATCAACAACTTTTATGCCGGTTTCAAAAATTTCCGTTACGGTTCTTTGGCTGGTGAATTCCGGCGCCGGACGATGAATCGGATAATATTTGTTGGCTTTTATTTCACCTTTGCCATCAATCGGATTTCCTGTTACGTCCACCATTCTGCCCAAGGTCTCTTTTCCGACCGGAACGGAAATCGGCTTGCCGGTATTTTCAACTTCTTGTCCGCGTGTCAATCCGTCAGTTGAAGACATGGCGATTGTGCGGACCAGATTGTCGCCCAAATGCTGTTCTACTTCCAATACCAGATCCGGACCGTCAGATTTTTTAACTTTTAATGCCGTAAAAATTTCCGGCAACGCGCCTGTAAATTCCACGTCCACAACCGGACCGATAACCTGTTTGATTTTTCCATTAGTCATATTTGTAATTTTTAAATTTAGTTTTATTAATTAGTTATTCCAAAGCCGCTTTGCCCGCTGAAATTTCGCTGATTTCTTGCGTGATGCCAGCTTGTCTTATTTTATTGTATGCAAATTTGAGATCGCGCACCATCTCGTTTGCCGAATCGGTTGCGTTTTTCATTGCCACCATTCTTGCTGATTCCTCCGAGGCGACAGATTCCAAAACCGCTTGAAATATCTGAGTCTCTACAATTTTTGGAAGAATCATATTCAATAATTCATTCTGTTCCGGTTCAAACAAATATTCTGTCATTTTTTGAGATTCTTTACCGGATGACGTTGATGAAGAGACATCACCCAAATCTTCATCTTGTATAATTGGCAATAACTGTCTGACTCTGGGTTTTTGCACTAAAGTTGAAACATAGTCCGTATAAGCAACGTAAACGTTGTCATATGTTCCGTCTATGAATTTATCCATCGCCATTTTGGCAATCGGTTTTGTTTCTACAAATTTTGGGTTGTTAATTAAATTTTCAAAAACTGCCGTTACGCTTAATTTTTCGCGATAAGAAAAAGCCTCGCCCTTCTTGCCTAAAATTATAAAATCAAGGTTTGTTCTTTGTTTGATGAATAATTTTATTTCCCGAAACATTTGCGCGTTGAATCCGCCGCACAATCCTTTGTCAGAACTGATTAGAATGACCATTGATTTGCCTGATTTTTTTTCTTTTGTATTTAGAAGAGGGTGCAAATCATCTTCTTTTATTTTGCTGATATTTCTAATAATTTGCCACGCCAAATTACTGTACGGTCTGGTACTGATTACGTTTGTTGTAGCTTTTCTCATTTTGGCAGCGGCAACCATTTCCATCGCTTTGGTAATTTTTTTGGTGCTTGAGATGGATTTTATTCTGCGTTGTATGATTTTTGTTCCGGCTGGCATAAATTAGAGTCTAGAATTTAGGATATTGGACGGCTATGCGACGGATTTTTTAAAATCCCCGATTGCCTCTTTTAATTCTTTTTCTATTTCTTCGGTTAAAGCTTTCTCAGTTCTGAGTTTTTCCAAAATCGCACCTCTTTGCGCATCTAAAAATTCATGGAATTTTGTTTCCCATTCGGCAACTTTTGCCACTTCCACATCATCTAAGTAGCCATTAGTCACGGCATAAATAATTGCTACCTGGTTTTCCACCGCCATTGGCGCGTATTGTCCTTGTTTCAATATTTCAACCGTTCTTTTTCCTCTGTCAATTTGTTGTTTTGTTGCGGCATCCAAATCGCTTGCGAATTGGGCAAAGGCTTCAAGCTCTCTGAATTGGGCAAGTTCCAAGCGCAATTTGCCAGATACTTTTTTCATGGCTTTGATTTGCGCGGCGGAACCGACACGAGACACTGATAAGCCGACGTTGACTGCCGGTCTGATGCCTTTGTAAAATAAATCACTTTCCAAATAAATTTGTCCGTCAGTGATTGAAATGACATTGGTAGGAATATAAGCGGAAACGTCGCCGGCTTGCGTTTCAATGATTGGGAGAGCGGTGAGAGATCCTCCGCCTTCTGCGTCGGAAAGTTTCGCGGCGCGTTCCAAAAGTCTTGAGTGTAAATAAAAAACGTCACCCGGATAAGCTTCGCGTCCCGGCGGGCGGCGTAAAAGCAAAGATACTTCGCGATAAGCCCAAGCTTGTTTTGATAGATCGTCATAAATAGCTAAAACATCCTTTCCTTGATCCATAAAATATTCGCCAATCGCGCATCCGGAATAAGGCGCAATATATGAAAGGGATGCTGGATCTGATGCGCCGGCAACAACGACGATTGTGTGCTCCATGGCTCCGCATTCTTCCAATTTCGCCACAATGCGGGCTACTTTTGATTCTTTTTGGCCAATGGCTACATAAACGCAAATCACATTTTTGCCTTTTTGATTGATAATGGCATCAATGGCGATTGCTGTTTTACCCGTTTGGCGGTCGCCGATTATAAGTTCACGTTGCCCGCGGCCAATCGGAATCATGGCATCAATCGCTTTAATGCCGGTTTGAATCGGGGTATCCACCGATTTTCTGGAAATTACGCCCGGTGCAATTTTTTCCACAGGGTAATATTTATTGGATTTTATCGGACCCTTGCCATCTAAAGGCTGTCCCAATGGGTTAATGACGCGGCCAATTAATTCATCAGCAACCGGAACGGATAAAATTTTTCCCGTGCTTTTGGCAATGTCGCCTTCTTTGATGTGTTTATATTCCCCCAAAACCATTGCGCCAACTACACCGTCTTCAAGATTCAAGACTACGCCAAAAACATCATTTCCAAAATCAATCATTTCTTGGGACATGCAGTTATTTAAGCCGTCCAAGCGGACAATACCATCGGCAACTTCCAAGACTGTGCCGATTTTTTCTTTTGAAGCTTCTGGAGCAAATCCCTCAAGCTGTTTTTTTATGTGGTCAATTATAACATTCTTATCTTTCATATTTTAATTTTTTAATTGGTTATGTAATTTATTTAAATTATTTTTAATGCTTGCGTCAATTAAATTATCATTGTACTGCGCAACAAATCCGCCGATCAATTCTTTGTCAATCTCTGTTTGCAATTCGTATTTTTCCAGATTTAAAGACTTTGCAATCCGTTGAACAATTTTTGTATCCAACTCGTGAGCGCTTCTGATTTTTAAACCGGCTATATTATTTTCGGAATTATATATTTTTTCAAACTGTTTTATTATTTTTTCTATTCTGTCTAATTTTGATTTTTGTTTAAGAAAATTCAAGAACGTGAAAATTACGGAATCCATATCCTTTCCCTCTTCTAAAAGTTTATATAATGTTTCAGCGTATATTTTATCAGCGTTGGTTTTCATAACGGCGTACCGTATAATTTATTTTATTTCTTCAAGCGTTCTTTCAATCACTTTTTTATCTACATCCGCGCCTGTATTTTTTAAGATTTTTTCCGCGGCTATTTTCACCATATTTGCTACCTCACCCTTTATTTCTTTAAACATTAAATCTTTTTCTGTCGCCAGTTGTTTTTTGCCTTGCTCTAAAATCGCCAAAGATTCCATCTTGGCTTTATTTGAGAGATCTTCTCTTATTTTTTCTGACATTTCTTTAGCGGCGGCAAGAATTTTTCCGGCTTCATTTCGCGCTTCCTGTAGAACTTTTGCTTTGTCAGCCTCGCTTTTGAAAAGATTTTTTTCAATCTCTTCGGCGTGCTTTAAGCTCTTGTCAATTTTTTCTTTGCGGTCATCCAACATTTTTAAAACCGGCTTGTATAAAAATTTATAAAGCACAGCCATTAAGACCAAAAAGTTTATTATTTGGGCGATTAAAAGTTTCCAGTCAATTCCTAATTTTGATAATAATTCCATATAAGCTATAAGCTCTAAGCTATAGGTTTTAAGAAATTTCTTAAAACCATGCTTATCGCAATAGGTTTAATCAGCGATATGTCTCAAGCCGCAAACTGGTTAAAGCTTACGGCTTATAACTTACAATTGATTATACAAATTTTATAATCAAAGCTACTACCAACGCGTAGATGGCGATAGCCTCGGTGAACGCGGTAGTCAAAATCATCGCGGTTTGAATCTTGGATGCCGCTTCCGGATTTCTTCCAATGGCTTCCATGGCTTTTGCAGCCAATTTGCCGATTGAAAAAGCCGGAGCGAGTCCACCGATAGCGATGGCGAAAGCTGCCGCAATAGATTTCACAGCGTCCAAATTGCTGAGTAATCCGCCGGCGGCTTGTACTGCTTCGTTTTCCATAGTTTTTATCTTACTGCTTACGACAATCTTTTTATTTTTAATGTCGGCCTTCAGATATGTTAATTATAATTTTTATTAATGATGTTCATCGTGCGCAATTGTCGCTACTTGCAAGAAAACCAGAGTCAGCATGCAGAACACGAGCGCTTGTATAAAACCAACAAATATCTCCAGGAACAAGAATGGCAATGGTACCAAATACGGAACAAGAAATAATACAATTGTCAAAAGCACTTCCCCGGCAAAAATATTTCCGAATAATCTAAATGAAAAAGATATGATTTTTGCAACTTCGGAAATCAACTCCAAGATGCCAACGAAAAATTCAATTGGCCCTTTAAAGTTTATAAACTTGCCCGCGTATTTAAATACGCCAAGGGCGGCAATGCCAAAAAACTGAATTGACACTACCGAAATAACAGCTATTGCCAATGTAACGTTCAGATCAGCGGAAGCCGAACGGATGAATGGCACCAAAATTCGTTCCCCGTGATGTTCTTCCCAAATGCCGATTGTTCCCAGTCCCGGGACGATTTCCAGCCAATTTGACAGTATGACAAAAATAAAAATCGTCGCAATTAGCGGAAAAAATTTTTTCGCTTGGCGACGATCGCCGGTAACAGATTCTATAAAATCCAACAATTTCTCTATTACAAGTTCAACAACATTTTGCAGGCCCTTAGGAATAACTGCCAATTTTTTTCTCAAAAGAAAAGCTATGATAAATAAAAAGGCAATTATAAACCACGACATTAAAAGCGTGTTAGTAACTGCGAACCCTCCTATGTGGAATATTGGCTCAGCGGCCAATGATATATTCATATAATTATTTATCTTTGTTTTCTTTGTTATTATCTTCTTTTTTATCTTTTTTGTCAGTGGGGATATCTTTCATGATTTCTGTAGTTTTTTTAAGAACCCAGAAAGTTGATACTATGAGAGCTATGAATATCCCGGTTAGTAAAAACCATGGAGAGCTGTGTAATTTTCTATCAACAAACCTTCCAATTAAAGCTAAAATTACCAAAGGTATTGCAATTACATAGCCAAGCTGTCCCAAAAGCGAAAGAGCTTGTCTCCAATTTGATTGATTTTTATCGGGCATAATTCTATTTTTAAAACGCTGACGCTTGGTATTTTAACAAGTTATTTAAAATTAGGCAAGCCCCTCGTATTTTTGAAAAAAATTGCCGCGTCTTCTTACATATTATTAGAGAAAACAAAAACCCCGAAACGGGGTCTTGTAAAGCGGTGGTTAGATTAGGTTGAAAAAGTTTTTTGCCGTTTTGGTTGTGACCTCGGCTACTTCTTCAAAGTCAAGATTCTTTATTTCAGCGATTTTTCTTGCTACATATTCAACGTAAAGGGGTTCGTTTCTCTTTCCGCGGTATGGTTCCGGTGAAAGATAGGGCGCGTCGGTTTCTATCATGCATTTTTCAAGCGGAATATTCTTAACCACCTCTAGTATTTTTTCTTGCGCCGCAAGCTGATTCGGACGCGGTTTAAAGGTGATAATTCCGGTAAATGAGATTAAAAATCCCAAATCCAGGTATTTTTTAGCGTCATCCCAATTACTGGTAAAGCAATGGGAAACTCCCCTTCTTTTCAAGCGGCCGGCGTCAATATATTCTTTTAAGATAGCCGTAGTGTCGTCATGGGTATCACGGCTGTGAATAATAACAGGCAAATTTAGTTCATCTGCTAAATCCAAGCCTTTTCTAAAAACTTCTTTTTGCTTATTCTTTATTATTTCAATATCAATTTCTTGCGGATTGTATGTATAGTCCAGCCCCATCTCGCCGATTGCCACAACTTTTTCATTTTGAGCAAGGTTTTTATAAAAATTGTAATCCCATTTTTCTTGGCGGCTTTTAAAATTAACACCTAGCTCCTGTTCGTCAACCTGCATTTCAAACAAATGCGCCGGATGGAGTCCAACAGCGGCAAACACGCCTATTTTGTGTTTTTTTGAGAGATTTACAGCTCGCTCACTAGTAGTGCTTTGGCTGCCAACATTAATAATCCAGACGTCATTATTCAGGGCTCTTTTTATAACTTCGTCATGGTCGTCTTTGTAAGCGCCAAAATTTAAATGGCAATGGGTATCTATCAGCTTCATATTTTTTTATTATTCCACGGTTCCAAACGTTTGACAAATTACGATAAAGTTTATAGTCTATAAAAAAGCCGTTTTGGCAATTTTGTTCCTTTAACAACGTGAACAAAGGAGAAAACAAATGAAAAAACTGGGTTTTGCCTTGGTACCGAGGAAGCCAAGTATAGAAGAAATAGTCAAGTATTGCAATTGTTTGTATGAAGCGTATCCGGATGCTCCAATATTGATAGCCATGCAAGAGAGAGATGGAGAGGATATGGAGCAATTGCGTAGAAGTCCAAATGTTGATTTATTCACAACAAAAGGCAAATTGGGCGTTGTGGGCTATGGCTACGATTTAATGGCCCATGCTCGGGCGATGGAAATTAATTATCTCTTTTTCAATACCGGACTGTGGCGATACGATGTGGAAACATTTGTTAAATTCATCAAAGATTCTGGTAGATGCATTGGTAATACCGCACACTTAATTATTGGTGTTCCGCCAATTTTGCATCCAAATAAATCTGATCAGATAGATTTGCAACAACTGGAGAAGCCCGCGATAAGGCAAAGACTTTTAGTTGATTTGTTTTTGAATTATGCCGTTACAACCGCTTTAGATATTGGATTTACTAATATTAATGCTGGTATGTTTGCCGTGAAGCGCGAAGCTATAAAACATCTCATGGGTGTAACAAATTATGACGACAGTTCATTGCTCTGTTCTCAGATATTTTGGCATACACATCGTAGCGACAATAACTTTACGATAAAAGAAGTTGGAGTCTGCAAGCTCCAGCTGGAGAACTTGGGATTTGACATTAAAAAAGCGGTGGATGAAATAAAATTTATTTTTTTAGCAAGGCAAAGCGTTGGCAAATGGGTTGATCCAAGTGCACTGGTAGCGTCTTTCTTTGCTGCAAAGAAAGATTGGAATAGATGGGTTAAAGAGGTTGTTGACGAGGATTGGTTTCATGATACTTTAATCCCCAAAATTGAAGAAAGCCTGGGTATAAAGCGTAAAAATTAGGAGTCCTAATATAGTTCATCAAATGATGAACTATTTTTTTAACCAATTTATAATTTCGTCAGCTGATTCCGGATATTTATTAAAAATAGACATGGCGTGCCCAGCATCTTTAAACTTTTTGAAGATTATTTTTTCGGGATTTGAATTTTTCAGTTTTTCGGCCGACTCAAAAGAG
>Ga0265297_10007922_pt1 | contig 14454 bp, 10 predicted proteins | sample Munlanlwell13791_FD_192502 | JGI IMG/M metagenome (GOLD analysis project Ga0265297, IMG submission 192502) | Leachate microbial communities from a municipal landfill in Southern Ontario, Canada - Leachate well 137-91 | ecosystem: Engineered > Solid waste > Landfill > Unclassified | place... | reverse complement strand
ATTCATATATACAGCAATGCCAAATATTCAATTGCGCCTTAAACAAAAGCCACAAATCTTTATATTAGTAATATCTTTAGCAGGGGCCAAGACTTGATTTGAGCCGCGGTGTGCGGCGAAAACAAGGCTCGGCAGGACCAGCTAAAGATTTCAATTGCAACAAACTACACACTTTGCTATTATTATGTAATGAATAAGCTGAAGGTAGCGGTAATCGGCGCTGGACATTTGGGCAGCATTCACGCCAAAATTTATAAACAAATCCCCGCTTGTACCCTGGTAGGAGTATGCGATACTAATCCGGCAAGCCTAAAAGCCGTTTGCGGATCGTTGCGCGTTCCCGGATACAGCGATTATCATGAACTCTTTGGCAAAATTGACGCTGCTAGTATTGCCGTGCCTACGCTGCTGCATCATCAGGTAGCGCGTGATTTTCTTGAAAAGGACATGCATCTTTTGGTAGAAAAACCTTTTACCGTGGACCTCAAGCAAGCAGACGACCTGATTGAAATAGCTAAAGAAAAAAACCTTATCCTGCAGGTAGGCCACATTGAAAGATTCAACTCCGCTTTTTGCGCCACACAAAAAATAATCCAAAACCCGAAGTTTATTGAATGCCATCGCCTTTCCGTATTTCCCAACCGTTCATTAGACGTCGGCGCAGTGCTAGACATCATGATACATGACATTGATATTGTTTTAGGGCTGGTGAATTCACCGCTAGAACGGGTAGAATCCGTAGGCGTAAATGTACTTACGCCTTTCGAAGATATCGCTAACGCCCGCCTGACTTTTAAGAATGGATGTATCGCTAATCTTACCGCCAGCCGGGTCTCCGACGAAGTAATGCGTAAGATCCGCATATTTCAGAAAGATACTTATATCTCCCTGGACTATAAAAATGCCGAGGCCTCGGTGTACCGCAGGATCCAGGGTAAAATTAGCAAAGAACGCCTGCCCATTGAAAAGGAGCAGCCTCTACAGAAAGAACTGGCTTCGTTTGTTGATTGCGTAATCAACAAAAAGCCCCCCTTGGTTTCCGGGCCTGTCGCCAGAGAAGCCTTGGCCGTAGCTTTAGAAATCCAAAATCAAATATGGCACAAATAAAAAAAATATTTATTGTTTGCGGCGAACCTTCCGGGGACCTATTGTCCGGAGACCTTATCCAAGAGATAAGAAAGCTTAACCCGGAAATTCAAGTCTCGGGGGTCGGCGGTTCATACCTAAGAAAATCCGGCGCAGAGATTTTTTACGATATTAAAGACCTGTCCGTAATGGGTTTTTTTGATGTCTTAAAGAAACTACCCAAGTTCTTTAAATTAAAACGAGCAATTCTTGAGAAAATAAATACTGACGCAATCGATGCTATAATCTTCGTTGATTTCTCCGGTTTCAACCTCCGCCTGGCCAAGGCGATCAACAAACGCATACCGACTATTTACTACGTAAGCCCGCAAGTTTGGGCCTCAAGAGAAAATAGGGTAGGCTACATAAGAGATTTCATCTCCAGGATTATTGTGCTCTTTAAGTTCGAGGAAGAATTTTATAAACAACGTAAGATAAAGGCGCACTGCGTGGGACATCCTTTAATCAACCTGGTTCACCCAAGCTTAGGAAAACAAGAGCTGCTTAAGAATCTTCAGATTAACCCATCCCAAAAGGTTATTGCTCTGCTTCCCGGGTCCCGTAAACAGGAAATCAAGATGATTCTGCCATTAATGCTTAAAGCTGCACAGCTTATCAACAAGGAAATTCCCAATACGCAATTTGTTATCGCTAAATCCCCTAATTTAAATACGCTGATATATCAAAAAGAATGCAAGAAATATACTCTGAATTTAAAGATTATCGACGGTAAAACATATGATTGCCTGAATATCGCCGATTTCTGCCTCGTATGCTCAGGTACGGCAACGCTTGAAACAGCAATTATGCAAAGACCTTTTGTAATTGTCTATAAAATGGATCTCTTAAATTACCTGCTTTACCGTCCACAGATAAAAATTCCTTACGTAGGCATGGTCAATATTGTAGCAGGCAAAGAAGTTGTCCCGGAGTTTATCCAGTTTAACGCCAGGCCTGAAATGATTGCCCGGGCAGTTTTAGAATTCCTGCGAAAACCCGGACAAATCAAGCAAATGCTCGAAGATTTAGATTACGTAAAAACCAATCTCGGTTCGCCTGGCGCAGCCGAACGTGCAGCTAAGCTCATTTTAGACTTCCTTCAAAATAAATAAAACAGCATAAATTTACAGGTCTATTAAATAGAGTGGGAATTTGCCGACTTTATTCGTTCATCTATCGGAGGGTGGTCGAAAAAAAAGAATTTAATCAGCGGATTAGGATTTCTATCGGCGAGATTTTGTGCTGCGAGTTTATCCATTAAAGAAATAAATGATTCTTTGTTCTGGGTTGTTTTAAGCGCAAGAGCGTCTGCCTGCCTTTCAAACCTTCGGCTCACATATGCCTCTATAGGCTGCATAATAATGCCAAAAATGAGAAAATAAAGAAAAACCATCGGTAGGCTGGCTAACTGTGTAAGAGAACTTAATCTAAACACCCCTAAAAGATAAGGGCTGGTTATAAAAATAAGATAAAACAACCCTAGGGTTAACAGGGAGTTTAAGGCAATTAGCTTTAAAATATGTTTGAGCTGAAAGTGCGCAAACTCATGTGCCAGTATTGCCTCAACTTCATCATGATTATATCTGTCTTTTAAAGTATCGGCTAAAATAACGCGTTTGGTCTTTCCCATCCCGGTAAAAGCCGCATTAGCCTTAAGCGTCTTCTTACTGAAGTCTATCTCAAAGACATCCAGTAGTTTAATCTGCATTTTCTGGGCCAGGCTAAATATCCTCTGGCGTAAAGCTTCATCTTCCAGTTTTTTATATTTGAAAAACAACGGAATAATCAGAACCGGGGTTAATTTGGCCAGGATTACGCTAAACAGAATCCAGAAAATTGAAATAGCCAACCACCACTGTTCAATTTTGATCAAAATCCAGTAGAAGCCCGAGATCAAAATTAAGGAAATTACATACCCCAGTATGCCTGATTTTAGCTGATCCTGCCACCAGGAGCCTATCTTCTGATTAGACAGATTAAACTTGTGCTCCAGGGTGTAACCGGCGTAGAAATTAAGCGGCAGGCTCAATAAATAATAAAAAAACAAAATAATTAAAAGGAAGAGGGCGATCGATAAATATCCAGGCAGGTTAAAAACCTTGATAAAATTCTCCAAGGAAATACATAGCCCTGACCCTAAAACAATTAAGATCAGGGCTATGCTATAAAACGTATCAATAATATTTAATAAATACTTTTGGCTGGAATATCTTTTGGCCAAATCAGCCATCTTCACTTTTTAACTTCTTTTTTCGCTAAAGGTGCAACATTAACGAATGTGCGTAAGCTGCCATGGCTGGTCTTTTTACGGGTAAAATAAACTTTTCCCGGATAAGCTGCAAATAAAGTACCTAATCCCCGGACACCTATGCCTGCTTTATAGGTATCGATACCACGCACCAGTATCTCTCCGGTCTTAACCAGCTTCCCGCCGCTTGATTTAACTGCCTTATCTTTTTTGGGAGTCGAAAAACCACCGATCATTTTAATTTTCCTCCTATATTTTTTATCCAGTAAACCCCCTGTGAGCGCTTACAAACAGGGGCCTCCTTGCAAACAAGAAGTAATCCTACCACAAATCAATTAATTAAGCAACACCTCTTCGTCTTTGTCAGGGATACGCACATCTAACCCTTTTTGGGTTAATATATCAGAAAGAATTAATGATTGTTCGAGTTCTCCGTGCACCAGGAAAATACGTTTAAGCGGCAGGCAACCGGAAACAAAATCCAATAGTTCGGTCTGGTCCGCATGCCCGGAAAAGGAATTAATCACTACCACCTCGGCATTAAGTTCATATTCTACACCGAATATTTTTACAAAAGGGGTTTTCTCCACTATCCTTCTACCCAGGGTATCTTGAGCCATATATCCAACGACCAGGATCATATTACGTGAATCTTCAATATTATTCTGCAAATGATGCAGCACCCTTCCGGATTCACACATGCCGCTTCCAGCAATAATAATCATAGGGCGTTTATCAGTATTTAAAGCCTTGGACTCTTTTTGTTCGCGGATAAAACGCAGGTTTAATAACTCAAAGGGGTTATCTCCTTTATTAAAAGCCTGGCGGGTTTTCTCGTTTAAAAAATCCAGGTGGTAATTAAAAAGGTCTGTAATATTCGTGGCTAACGGGCTATCCACATAAATAGGAACCAGGGGGATGAGTTTTTCTTTAAGCAGTTCATTCAGAAAATAAATTACCTCCTGCGTACGCTCCAAGGTAAAAGAAGGAATAATAACCTTACCTCCCCTTTTGACCGCGCGGGAAACCGCCTCCCTTAATTTTGACTGCGCTTCATCGATCGGCCGATGCAGTCTTCCGCCATAAGTAGATTCCATAATCAAATAATCCAAACCTTTAGGGATCACCGGATCATTTAATAAAGGCAGGTTCTTTCTTCCCAAATCCACAGCATAACCTAAACGCAAAATTTTCTGGTCGTCTTTAATATCTAGAACAATGATTCCCGAACCCAGGATATGCCCTGCATCAAGAATAGTGGCAGAAACATCTTTGGCAATACAAAACTTTTGGTTATAAGAAATGGAACGGAAAATCTTGGTGGCCCTGGATGCTTCCTTGGCCGTATACAAGGCCTTACGCAAGGGCAAATTCATGCGCCTGTTGATTTTATTTACATAACGCACATCTTCTTCCTGGATCTTCCCTGAATCTACCAACATGAGATCTGCCAAGTCTTTAGTCGCCGAGGTAGTATAGATCTTGCAACGCAAACCCTGCTTAATCAGGTTAGGAATGTTTCCGCAATGGTCGATGTGCGCATGCGATAATACCATTGCCTTAATCGTACGCGGGTTATAATGGAAAGTGGTGTTGATTGCATAAAAGGCGTCGCGGTGCCCCTGAAATAAACCCCCATCAAGAAGTATCTCCGTGTTACCTGCCGTAATCAAATGGCTTGAGCCGGTAACAGTCTTTGTGCCCCCAAGGAATTTTATTTTTACTGACATAATTAAAAATAGATCTTAAGCATATTAAACAATGTAAACTACAATTAATATAATATAGATAGGGTTAAATAGCAATAGAGTTTTAAGGAAGAATACTTTCAGGTTACAAAAAGATTCCGGGAAGAGAACTTCCCGTCAGTGGTAAGATTTACCCCCAGGCGCTTTAGCCCAACCTCATCCCCGGGAGTAGGAATATGCGTCATATGCACCTCACACCCCTTAAGCTCGCCTAACTTATTCATTGCCAGTTCCGCGGTATGATTTGTGGTGGCGCTTATAGCCAGGGCAATTAAACACTCCTCCAAATCCAGGCTTTCTGAATCCTGCCCCAAAATCCCCTCTTTGAGCTTGGCTATCTGACTTATAATATGCGGGCTTAAAAGCAGGATTTCATCCGGGATATGCGCTAATATTTTTACCGCGTTCAAAATTAAACTCGAGGCGGCATGCATAAGCTTGGAATTCTTACCTGTAACAATCTGACCATCGCTTAGCTCAATCGAAGCTCCGCAACATATACCCTCATTACCCTGACCTTTTTTCTCCGCTTCTTCCGCGGTTCTTCTGGCAAGTTCAACCACCAGACGGTCGGTAACTTTTACCCCCAATTCCTCCATAAGCAAGGTTACCCTGTCTACGGTTTCCTTTTTTTCAATACCCAGGGCATATTCACTATTATACCTGAAATACCTGCGGATCAGTTCCTGTTTTGCCGCATCCTGGACCGCCTTGTCATCAACAATCCCGAAACCCGCGCGGTTAACCCCCATGTCTGTAGGAGAATTATATGTGGGAAGGTTATAATCCTTAGCGTATATCCTGTTCAAAATAAGTTTAAGTATCGGGAAACTCTCTACATCGCGGTTATAGTTAATAGAGGTCTTGTTGTATTTATTTAGATGAAAAGGATCAACCAGGTTAAAATCCTGGATATCGGCCGTAGCTGCTTCATAAGCGACATTCACCGGATGTTTAAGCGGCAGGTTCCATATAGGAAAAGTTTCAAATTTTGCGTAGCCGGCGTTAATGCCGCGTTTATGTTCCTGGAATAACTGGGAAAGGCAGGTAGCCAGTTTTCCGCTATTCGGCCCCGGGGCAGTAACCACAACAATAGGATTTTTGGTTTCAATATAATCATTTTTACCAAAACCCCTATCGCTGACAATCGCGTCAATATCCGCAGGGTATCCATCAATAGGATAATGCAGATAAACCTTTACTCCGCGGTGCTCCAGTTTATTCTTGAAAATAACTGCCGAAGATTGATTGGCAAAACGCGTAATTACAACCGCTAAAATATCCAATCCCCATTTTCTCAAATCGTCGATTAGCTTTAAAGTAGCTGCGTCATAAGTAATCCCAAAATCTCCACGCACCCTCCCCTTTTCTATATCGCCGGCGTATATTGAAAGCACTATATCTATTTTGTCTTTTAGGCATTGCAGAAGCCTTATCTTAACATTAGAGTCATAACCCGGCAGTACGCGCGCGGCATGATAATCATAACAAAGCTTACCTCCAAACTCCAGATAAAGCTTATTATCAAATTTCTTTACCCTGTCAAGGATAAAAGCGGTTTGGTCTTTAAGATATTTTTCGTTATCAAAACCTGTCTTTTTAATCATCTTCTGCCTAATAATTGGGCATATTATAATACAAACTTTGCCTTTTGTAAAGAAAATCGGGGATAGACTTACTTACCCATCATATGTAGAATAGAAATATGGGGTGTGCGCCATGAACTCCGCGGCGCAGGTATCAACCAGCTTGAAATCCGGGAAGATATTCATAGATTTCCTTAAAGCATAAACCTCTGCCTGGCTCAAAGACAAAAGCTTGGCCAGTTGTTTATCGCTAAAACCATACTCCTTGGCCTTCCTGATCAATTCAGCTGAAAGGTTACGCTTATCCTTAAGCAAATCTTTTTCGCAATCAATAATCTCTTTTATGTTATACAAAAACCATCGGTCAATCTTAGTTAATTCATGAATTTCTTCAATATCCAGGTTAACGCGAAATGCATCTGCTATATAAAAAATCCTATCTGCGTTAGGTTGCCTTAGTTTCTGATAAACCTTATCTAAAATACCATCTTCAATTTTGATATTATCCAGGTCGCTAAAAAGGATGCTTTCTAAACCGGACTTTTTAATCTCCAGCGAACGCAGCCCCTTCTGCAATGCTTCTTTGAATGTGCGGCCGATAGCCATAGCCTCTCCGACCGATTTCATGGAAATCCCCAGGCTGCTCTCGGCTAAAGCAAATTTCTCAAAAGTAAACCGGGGGATCTTTACCACACAATAATCAATAGCCGGCTCAAAACAAGCGGGTGTTAAACGTGTGATATCATTGGGTATTTCATCTAGGGTGTATCCAACGGCAAGCTTAGCCGCAATTTTAGCGATAGGAAAACCCGTAGCTTTTGACGATAGCGCTGAGCTGCGCGAAACCCTCGGGTTCATCTCAATGATAACCATTCTCCCGGTCTCAGGGTGCACTGCAAATTGTATGTTTGAACCGCCTGTTTCAACGCCAATCTCGCGGATACAAGCAATAGCGGCATCGCGCATCAACTGGTATTGTTTATCGGTTAACGTCTGGATAGGGGCCACCGTAATACTATCTCCGGTATGTATGCCCATAGGATCAAGATTTTCAATAGTACAAATAACCACTACGTTATCTTTTAAATCCCGCATTACCTCCAGCTCAAATTCTTTCCAGCCCAGCACAGATTCCTCAACCAGGATCTCGCTGATCATGCTTGACTCAAGGCCCCGCTTAGCTAAAACCTTGAACTCTTCAATATTATAAGCGATTGACCCGCCTCCGCCTCCTAAAGTAAAACTAGGCCGGATAATCAGAGGAAAACCTATTTTTTCTGCAACAACAAGCGCCTCACTCAAATTATAAGCCCGACCACTTTTAGGTAAATCTAAACCAATTTTTTCCATCGCGGACTTAAATAACTGACGGTCCTCGCCTTTTTTAATCGCTTTTATATTAGCTCCAATAGTTTCAACCTTATATTTTCTTAACACTCCTTTTTCTGCCAATTCTACAGTGGTATTCAAAGCAGTCTGGCCTCCAAGAGTAGGCAGAAGTGCATCCGGCCTTTCTTTGGCAATAATCTTCTCTACCGAATCAGCGGTAATCGGCTCGATATAAGTCTTGTCGGCTATTTCAGGATCAGTCATGATTGTCGCTGGATTAGAATTTACCAGGATTATTTTAAAACCTTCTTGCTTTAAGACCTTACATGCCTGAGTGCCGGAATAATCAAACTCGCAGGCCTGGCCTATAACAATGGGGCCAGAACCAATAATCAATATTTTACTGATATCTTTTCTCTTAGGCATAGCTTAATGTTTTCGTTTCTTAGATTTCTGCATTAACTTTGTAAATTCGGCAAATAAATATTTGGAGTCGTGCGGCCCGGGAGAAGCTTCAGGATGAAATTGCACGCAAAATAACGGAAGCTTCTTATGGCGCAACCCTTCTAAGGTGGAGTCATTTAGATTTACATGAGTCAATTCAACATCTTTTTTATTCAATGAATCTATGTCCACGCAAAAACCGTGATTCTGGCTGGTTATGGAAACCTTACCCGTCCTTAAATCTTTTACCGGATGATTTGCTCCGTGGTGGCCAAACTTAAGCTTGTAAGTTTTTCCCCCTAAGGCAAGACCAAGTATTTGATGCCCCAGGCAGATTCCAAAGATAGGAAGTTTACCGATAAGTTTGGCTGTTGTTTCAACCACATAATCTACAGCCGCAGGATCACCTGGGCCGTTAGAAAGCAACAAGCCATCAGGTTCGGTTTCAAGAATCCCCTCAGTAGTTGTCTGCGCAGGCAATACCACTGAATTACAATTATTGCGCGCCAATTCTTTTAATATATTGTATTTTACCCCACAGTCTAAGACTGCAACCTTATATTTAGCATCTTTAGACCAGGCGTAATTATATTTTCTGGGAATACTGACCTCCTTAACCAAATCTATACCAATCAACCCGCGGCAATTTTTAGCCTTCTCAATTAAGCTGGCCTCATCGGGATCCTGCGTAGAAAGGACTGCCTTCATTGCCCCCTTTTCCCTTATATGTAAAGTAAGCTCCCTGGTATCAATACCCTCAATCCCCAAAATATTGTTTTCTTTTAAATATTCCCCTAAGGACTGTTCTTTTTTCCAATTACTGGCTATCTTGCTATACTCCTTTACCACAAAGCCTTCCAGAAAAGGCCTGCGGCTTTCTGCATCCTCTTTATTAATTCCATAATTCCCCATTAAAGGATAAGTCATCACTACCATCTGGCCTTTATAGGATGGATCCGTAATAATCTCCTGGTAACCGGACATACTGGTATTAAAAACAACCTCTCCGGTACGTTCACCGCTTGCGCCAAATGAAACGCCTCTGAATACTTTACCATCTTCTAAAACAAGCAAGGCCTGCATAATTATTTTCTTTCAGCTGCAGCGCGGATAAATTCCCTAAATAGGGGGTGCGCTGCATCGGGCTTGGATTTAAATTCGGGGTGAAACTGCACGGCAATAAAATACGGATGGTTTCTTAATTCCACGATCTCAACCAGGTTCTTGTTTTGATAAATACCGGAAAAAACCATTCCTTTATGCTCAAGCTTCTTGCGAAATTTATTATTAAATTCATACCTGTGGCGATGCCGTTCAAAAACAAGGCTTTTTCGGTAAACCTTAGCAGCCAAAGTATTCTTCTTTATTTTGCATGGGTATGCGCCCAGGCGCATGGTTCCCCCCAGATCCAAAACATTCTTCTGTTCAACTAAAAGGCTGATCACGGGATTCTTGGTTTTTGGTTTAAATTCTGTAGAACTGGCATCCTTTAAACCGCAGACGTTACGCGCAAAATCCATAACCGCACATTGCATTCCCAAGCAAATACCTAAGAATGGAATTTTGTTTTTCCTGGCAAATCCAATAGCCTTTATCTTACCTTCGATACCACGTCCGCCGAAACCTCCGGGCACCAAAACAGCTTGGATGCCATTAAGCATCTTTTCCGGGCCATATTTTTCAATATCCTCAGAATCAATCTTTTTAACTTCCACCTTTATTTGGTTGCTGATACCTCCGTGTGTAATCGCTTCATAAATAGATTTGTAAGCATCCTGCAGACCGATATATTTTCCCACCACGGCCACCTGGACTATCCCCTTAAAAGAAAACAGGCGCTCCACCACGTTATTTTCCCATTCCTTTAAGTCGGACGGCTTAGAAATAAGGCTAAAGTGGCTTAAAATTATCTCATCCAGTATCTGCCCCTTGAAAACCAGGGGTACCTGATAAATTGATTCCACATCACGCGATTCAACAACCGCTTCTTTTCTCACATTGCAAAATAAGGATATTTTTTCCTTAACTTCATCGGAAAGCGGTTTTTCCGTCCGGCATATTAATATATCCGGCTGAATACCGATTTCGCGTAAAGTCTGCACGCTATGCTGCGTAGGTTTAGTCTTTATTTCATCCGCTACTTTTATATAAGGAACCAGGGTAAGGTGGATATAAAGAACATTCTTTTCTCCGGCATCCAACTCAAACTGCCGCGCCGCCTCAAGAAAAGGCAGGCTTTCAATATCCCCCACGGTCCCCCCAACCTCAACCAGCACAATATCCGCTCCGCTGACCTCAGCAACCTTTTTAATCCTATGTTTTATTTCACTTGTAATGTGAGGAATAACCTGGATTGTTTTGCCTAAATAATCACCGCGCCGCTCGCGTGATATTACTGCATTATAAACCTGGCCGGTAGTAGCATTATTAAACCTGGTCATTACCGCCCTAGTAAACCTCTCATAATGGCCTAGGTCAAGATCAGTCTCTGCGCCGTCATCGGTAACATAAACCTCTCCATGCTGATAAGGATTCATCGTCCCGGGATCAACATTTATATAGGGATCGAGCTTCATCAATGTTACCTTTAATCCCCGGGCTTCCAGAATCTTGGCAATAGAAGCAGAGGCTATGCCCTTGCCTAAGCTAGAGATTACTCCGCCGGTTACAAAAATGTATTTAGCCATAAACTCACCCCGTGTTTAACTTGTAGCCCCATTAAAAAGGCGCTTAGTGCCGATAATACGGCCCTAAACGCCTTTGTTTGTATAATTATAACACAGCTAATTTGATTGTCAAATTCTTTTCTTTAGGTATAAGGGGCCAAGATGGGTATTTCCCGCTAAGCTAACTGCAGATACTCCCTGCCCTCTTTCCAGGGGTTAAGATAACGTTCAATACTTAAACTGTTATCTTGAATCAAATCAACCAGGCGCCTTTTATCTTTAGGAAAGACTATTTCAACTTTTGGCCTCCGGATATCAGACTCATTCTCATCTTTGACTAAGGCGATACTTCCGTCATTTAACGCCACTACCGAACCAACCGGCCAAAAACCCATAAACCTAAAAAACTTATCCAATAGCTCAGGATCAAAAGCACTTCCCCTGTCTTTATTCATGATATTGTAAACTACATCCGGGGAATAATCCTGCTTGTATCCTCTCCTCTGCGACAGAGCGTCATAAACATCACAGATAGCGACGATTGAAGAAACTATATGCTGTTTTCTTAACAAAGGCATTCGCGGATATCCGGAAGAGTCATATTTTAAATGATGCTCAAAACTAACTACCACCGGCAAAATTCCCAAACTATCGACATATTCAAACATAAACTCAGCGCCCAAAACCGTATGACTCTTAATACGGTTAAACTCCTGTTCGCTAAGTTTGTCTGGTTTATGTAAAGTTTTGCGCGAAATATACAATTTTCCGATGTCATGGAAAAGCGCAGCCACGCCGATATCCAATATATCATTCTTCTCGAAACCCAGGCGAGAGGCAAAATACATGGCAAAAATGGAAACATTGAGCATGTGCACATAAATCTCCGCATCATACCTTTTTACCGTAGCTAATTTTAAAAGCTCTTGACGCTGAGTACCTAAACTATCAATAATATTATTTAAGGAAAATTTAAGCCCTAGCGGGTCAATCTTTTCAGAATTAAGCACGCTAGATAAAACCTGGCTAACCCTATCCATAGAAGAATTATAAAGTTCAAGTTGATTACCCGCAAGAATATCATTTTCTTTCCTTCCGTCAACTTTCAATTTTCCTATGCTTATATTTTGCACTCCAATATGAACCAATAATACCTGGGGATCTGTTTTAAAATCCTCTTTCGGGCCGGCGAGAAGGCCTACGAATTTACCCAGCTCTTCTTTGCTTAATCCGCTATAAAAAGCAAGCCTTTCAATATTTCTTTCTTTTAGATACAGGATCGCTGATCTCAAAAGCTTGCCTAAATCAAAAAGAATTTCTTTTTCGAAAGCAAGTTCATCCCCCACAATACCGATAACCATCTCCTGGCGTTGCGCTAAAACATCCTCAAAAGCCGCATAAGCTTTATCCAGAGATTTCTGAAACATGGGATGCATTGTGCCATACATCTTGGCAGTTTGAAGACAGGTGAGCAATTCCTTAAAAGCTTTTTCAACTTTAGCTAGCATTCCACTCCTTTAATATTCCAACCGCCTTAATACGTAATTCCCTATTCCACAAGAATTTCCTGCGGCTTAGTTGCCTGATATAACTAACCGCCTCAATAAACCGTAAATCAAAAGCAATCTGCATATTCTCGATAAGAAGCTTATTTTTATTTCCTAAAAAGCTGTGGATTCCAAACAGCAAATCCAAGGCATATTTTTTTGCTTGTGGGTCCAATATCAAGACAGAAAGCAGCCCATTTCTAAGTAATAACGAATTCGTATTGAACTGGCGCGTAAGAAACGCAATATCCACCTTCTTTAATTTACGCATGGCTTTTAATGATTCAGATTTAACCAATTCATTAGCGGAAAGGTAGATATGTTCTAATACACTCAGGGTTACAGGAGTATCAATCTGGCCTAGTGCATCGGTTAAACTGCCGAGAAATTCTGTATCCTGAATTTTTTGATTCAATTTCTCATAAAAATCTTTCAGGTTGCCCTGAAACAATCTTAAAAATAAACCCAAAACCTGCTTATTTGCTTTATCGGTAGCAAATATTTTATCCAGGTATATACTCGACTCCTTACTAGGAGCGGAAATCATTTCCAAAAGAAATTCCTGCTCAGAAACAAGGAGGCCGTTTAAGGCAGCGTTCTCAACAAAAGAAGAATAACTTTTTTCGAGATCAATACACGCCTTTATGCCATCTTTCTTCCTTTCAAGCAACAGGGCCCAAATATCTTTCAGCAAAACAACATTATTCTCATCGAATATACCAGCCAGCTCTTTCTCTAAAATCTCCGCTGCCAGCGTCAGGGTATCCGGGTTCTGGTCAGTCGCAAGTATGCCTAAAACTATATAACGGTAATTTTCCTTGAGTATTTTATGGTCAAAGATAAGCTTGCCGGAAAAAGTTATTCCCTTAATCAAAGATTCAAGTGTATTACGGTATACCGCAGACAAAGGATCGTCGTGGGAGGTGCTTAATAAATTCCTTATTTTCTTTACCACCCCGGGGTTATCTCTTAAGTCCTGCGTTTCATTTATCTTATTGAAGAATTTTTCGGTGATATTGAGGGAATTTTTCTGTTCGGAAATCTTGGAAAAAAGCTGCAGGCTCAAAGTATCAAAATTATCCTCCTGCATGAACCCTTCCTGCAGGAGGGCGCTAAAATCATCTTGGCTTAAACCATTAAAAACCGGTTTAAGCCTTGCCAGTTTTTCCTGGCTAAGGGATTTTTTATTACGCAAGAGCCAAAGAAAAACATCTTGCGTACACTTATCAAACTTCTCCTTATTCTTGCCTCTTAAACAAGCTAAAAACTCATTTACTTCAGAAGAGATGCCTTCGGCATCAAGAAGATCTTTTTCGCTAACCCGGTTAATAAACGAACCAAAATCATCCGCCAACTGCCCCAGCTTAACCGCATCATTGCTGTGCGCGGCATATTTAAGCATATAACCCCAGACATCAGCACATTCCTGACCTTCTCCATGCAAGAATGCAGAATAATCCAACTCCTCTATCGTAAAATTATTAAGTTGCTTTTTATCTAAAAGCGCATTAATCCCGCCGTTTTTAAAGATATCTTTCTGTGGCAACGAAACCACAGAAAGAAGTTGGATTAATTCTTGAAGGGTTACCCCATTCCTGATTTCTATATTCTTAATTTTACGCTGATGTAGCAGGCGGGCTAACTCGTCATAGAAACCGATTCTCGTAAGGACCTTCCCATCAACTACAAGCCCTGAATTAGTTACTCCGATTTTAAGTGGATTTAAGACAGCAAGGATAAGTTCAAGCTTAAGTTTAAAAT
>Ga0265297_10007921_pt1 | contig 14454 bp, 7 predicted proteins | sample Munlanlwell13791_FD_192502 | JGI IMG/M metagenome (GOLD analysis project Ga0265297, IMG submission 192502) | Leachate microbial communities from a municipal landfill in Southern Ontario, Canada - Leachate well 137-91 | ecosystem: Engineered > Solid waste > Landfill > Unclassified | place... | reverse complement strand
GGTGGTGGTTGGGGAGCGGGGAGCGTTGCGGACGGGGGGGGAAAATATGCGGGAGGACTTGAATAACTGGTTATCCTAAATATGATAGGGGTAGAAAAAAATGCAAGTCCGACGCCCCAAGCCCCAGGGGTGTATGACAGTTTTTTCGGATGATGTTGGGGCCACCCTTTTGGAAAAGGGTGCTCCCCAAACCCCTTCCTAAAACGTTTGGATCTTAAACCGGAGGGGCGCTTCCGCCACAAGCTTTTCTGGCAAAATAAAAATCAGAGAAGAGTGCTTGTGGCGGAAGCGCCCCTCCGCGTTAAGGCACAAACAGGTTTGACGGAGGGCTTGGGAACCGCCTTTCCTCAAAAGGGGGTTCCCAACCAACAAAATTGTCATGCACCCGCCCCAAGAGGATGCCGCCCATGCCGCCCATGCCGCCCATGCCGCCCATGCCGCCCGTCCGCCAGTCCCGCCCGCTCTCCGTCCTGCTGCTGGCCGCGGACAGCGGCGAAGGCGCCCTGGGCGATTTTCTCGACCCGCGGCTGCGGGAGCGTTTTGCCGCGGCCGGCATTCAGTGCCGTTCCTGTTATGTCGCGGACCTGCGGCGGGCCTGGCTGGCCCATTTTCAGGTTGTCGTCCTGCTGCGTTCTCCGGTGCCGGGGCATGCCCTGGACGACCTGCCCGAGTTCCGTCGCAAGAGCTCGTGGCTGAAGGAGTTCGTTCGGACCGGTGGCAGCCTGCTGGCGATGTTCACCGAGTGCTACGGCAAGACCGAGGGGCCGCTCAATGAGCTGCTGGCGGACTGGGGGCTCCGCGCCTGCTTCAACCGGCTGGAACCCGCCCCCGGCGCCACGGTGGCGGAGGAACGGTTCCCGCGCTGTTACGAAAGCCGGATCCTGCCGTTCCATTGGGTTGGCAACCCGTGTTTCAGTTTGGCCGGCGCGGCCGGGCTGGGGCTGCTGGTGGAGGCCGGGCACGGCACGCAGCATCTGACCCTGGTGGCGGATCCGGCCGGCCCCGTGGCCTGGCAGCCGCTGCTGCGGGGCGGGCCGGAAATCGTCAGCCGCACCTACCGCGGCGGCGGCAACGGCTACCACAACTCTTCCGAGGCCGACATTGCGGATCCGGTCGTCGCGGCGGCGGCGGAGATTGGCCGCGGGCGCGTGGTGCTGTTCCCCGCTTCGGCGCCGTTTTGGCTGGTGAACGGGTACATCTGGCGGTTCCAAGGGTACCTGCTGGAACAGCGCGGGGGCGCGGGGTTCCGCTTCTTTTGCAACGCCCTGCGCTGGCTGGCCGGCACCCCGCGCAACCGCCGGCTGGGCGCCGCCGCCGTGCGTGCGGCGCGCGCCGCGGTGGGCGACGGCCTGGTGTTCAAGCCGGCGGCGTTTTCCTTCCGGCCGGTGGCGGGCGGCGAACTCCGCCAGTGGCGGCGGGCCGTGCCGCACCGGGTGTGGATCGGGCCGGCCAGCCTGGAGCCGGCCGCGCTTCGCGACTTGGCCGCCCGCTGGCGGGCCGACGGCTATCACCTGGCCCTGCCGCTGGGGCAATATGACGCCCTGACCCCGGAGGGCTGGCGCGCTGTCCTGGCGACGGCCCGTGCCGTCTCCGGCCAGGGCTTGCAGGTGCAGCCGGGCTATGAACTGCTGGACGACGAGGGGGTCTTCAGCTCCGTCATCAGCCCGGAAACCCTGCCCGCCCACGACCGGCATTATCCGGTTTCCACCCTGCTGGAAAATGTCTGGGTTCCCCTCGGCGGCTGTGCCAGCCTGCTGCGGACGCCGCTGGCGAACCGGCTGCCGCCGCAACGCTACGGCGGTTACAACCTGATCGAGTACGCGGACACGCCGGAGTGGCATGCGCTCTACCGCAACCTGGTGGCCTCCAAGCAGTTTGTCTCGCCGGTGGCCGTCAGCGGCCGGGCCGGGGGGCCGGAGACCTGGGTGCTGGCGCCGCCGGGGCGCGCCCCCTTTGACGCCCTGCGCCGCAACCGTCGGGACAGCTTTGTCTCGGACGGCCCGCTGCTGGAACGCTTCTGCTGGCTCGGGGACGGCGTCATCGATGACGAATGGGAGGGGCTGTGGGCCGGCTGGCAGGCCGGTGACCGGCTCCGGGCCGCCATCCGCATCACGGCGCCGGCGCCGCTGACGGAGGTGACGCTGTGGGACGGCGCCGAGGTCATGGCCCGGTTCACCCCCGGCACGCCGGTGTTCGAGCGGGAGATCCGGTTCGTTGTCTGGCGCGACCACCGCCTGCACCTGACGGCGCGCGACGCCGCCGGCGGCCGGCTGCACGCCACCTTCCCCCTGCACACCCGGTGCCGCGAGTTTTGGGGGCATGTCGGCTCGGACAACATGAACAACTACGTCAACCCCATGCAGCCGGCCGCGGGCGGTTTCCTCGGCGTCGGCCGCCAAACCTATGAGATGTTCGGCTTCGTCACCCTGGGCGCCGCCTGGGGCGACTACCTGCGGATCACCCCGGCGCTGCCCTATTCTGAATTCATGCCGCGCCAGGAGATCTCGGGCATCATCGGCTCCTTCAACGTCCATCATCCCAGCGCCATCCTGGAGGGACCGGACGGGCGGCCGCACTACCTCAACGACCACCGGCGCGTGTTTCCCTTCTGCGGCGCCGACGCCCAGGCGTTCTTCGATGTCGTGGCCGGCGAACAGGTGGACAATGATGCGCGGACGCTCCAGCAGTGGCACGGCCGGCCGGTGACGCCCACGCGCATCCTGCGGCCGGCGCCCGGCGCGGCGGGCGGGGATGCGTACGTCGTTTGGCGCTGGGCGGCCCATGCCCCGGTGCTGGTGGAGGTGCGCAAGTCGTTCCGGCTGGCGGCGGACTGGCCGCGCCCGGAGTGGCTCACCTTCGCCTCCAATTCCCATTACCGGCTGCCGGGACTGCGGATTGCGTCCATGACGGAGCCGGCGCGGCAGCTGCCGGCCGGGGCCGTGCCGCACTGCCCGGAGCCGCCGCCCCCGGGCAAGGAGTGGGACAACAGCCATTACCTGCGCTTCGCCGCCGCCGGCCCCGCCTGCCGTTTCGAGGCGGGGGATGAGGCGGGCGGCATCGAGATCGGCAACGGCGGCGCCGGCACCGCCGGCCTGGTGCTGCTGGGGCCGCCGCGCCCCCTGCGCTGCCGCCTCTTCCTCACGGACAAGGAGCTGACTGTTTTTTGGGAGTGCCGCCTGCTGCCGGAGGAACGCGCCACGGGCGTTTTCACCATCCACTACCTGCTGGCCGTCGATGCGACGGAGCCCGGTGCGGAGTCCGCCTTTGCCCGCACCCTGCTGCCGGAGCTGGTCACGGCCGCCGGCGGCCGGCGCGCCCTGGCCCGGGAATTGGACCTGACCGGATGCACCTATCCGTTTGAGGTGGATCTTGATGCGCATTTCCCTGACCGGCGCGGGCACCGCCTGTGCCTGGCCGTGACGGGGTTGCCGGCGGGCACCGTCCGCTGGCTGGGGGCGGACGGCCAGTGCCGTTTCGCCTCCCAGGCCCAGGCCGGCCGCAGCTGGCATATAGTGGAGGCCGATGCCCCGCGCCGTTACCGCCTGGAACACCAGCCCACCCTGGAGGCGACGCCATGAAACTCACTGGAACGCCGAAGGACGAGCGCTTGGAGCGTGGGGCAGGCCTTCCTGCCGGCCTCTGGAGTTTGGCAGAACTCAACGGTTTTGTTCCCTGCGCCGGCCGGCGCCTTGGAGTGACGGCGGGTGCCCACGCCGCCCTCCTATCGGCCGGCTGCGACGGCCGCTCGGGGTGGGATGAGAGAGAAGACAATACCAGGGCGGCGTCGAAGCCGCCGGCACTCCGAGGGAGGCTGCCGCCTCAGGATAATCCAGCCTTTGCCATCTTGGCTGCAATCTGTTCGGTCCCGACGGGACGAAACCCGTTCAAGCCAATCCACCTGGTGGCGGCGGCGCTGGTCGCGGCGGTTGTGCTGGCGCTGGCCGGCGGTTGCGCGCCGGCCGTGCGGGCGCCGGCCAAAACCGTGCCGGTCGCCCGGCCTGCCGCCACGGCCCTGACCCCGGTGCTGTGCCTGGCCTCGGAGGATCTGGCCAAGCAGGGGCTGACCACCATCGAACCCAAGGCGCTGGAAGCCTATCGCCGCCTGGGGTTCGACCTGCATTTCGGTTGCTACCAGACCACCGACGAGGCACGGCTGCGCCAGTTCCCGGTGGTGATCGGCATGATGCCCCAGCTGCATGCCGGCACCCGCGCCATTGACGCCCGCCTCGGCGCCGCCATTGAGCGGTACGTGCGGGACGGCGGCGCCTTTCTGCTGCTGCCGGCGCCGAGCTACTACGGGGTTGAGGACTTTGTCCGCCAGCTCAATCCCTGGCTGCAGCCGCTGGGCGCCGAACTGCTCAACGAACAGCCGCGCGATCCCGCCAACCAGCGGACGATCTCGCGGGTGCTGGGTTACCGCTATCTGCGCGTTGACGGGATCACGCCGCATCCCGCGACCCGGGGTATTCCCTTCCTGTGGGTGCCGATCGACTTCACCGACGCCTACCTCGTCACCCACACCATGCGCGTCTCGTCCGACTGGCAGGTGCTGGTCCGGGGCGGCGCGGCGTGCCGTAGCATTCCGTATCAGGCCTGCGCCGCCGGCCAGACGACGCCCGGCGCGTACGCTTCGGCCCCGCCGCTGCTGGCGGTGCGCCCGTTGGGCAAGGGGCGCCTGGCCCTGTTCGCCACCTCCTCGCAGTATTACCTCTTTGACGCCTACCACTGGTCCCTGGCCGACGGTTTTGTGATGGAGGCCGGCAACGGCCGGCAACTGATGGGGCAGTTGTTGGACTGGCTGGTGGCGGAAGGCCGCGCCGCCGGGTTCCGGCCGGCCCCGCTGCCCGCGGCTGCCGTTCCGGAAACGCCGCCGGGCAGTGCGGTTGCCGTCTCTCCCGACAAGGCGTCCTGGCTGGACGATGTCCTGCGGCGCCGCATCCCCTCCGGGCATGGCGTGGCGGGGTATGTGGACTGCGGCGCCCTGTCCGACCTGCCGTACCGTCCGGACCGGGGCCGGGGCTGGCTCCCCGGGGGGGCGCCATCCTGGCCGGTGCGTAGCGACACCCACGTCGTCTTTCACGCCACGGGCGCCAATGCCCGTGCCTTCGGCCCCGGCCCCCTGACCTACCGTTTCGACGGCTTGCCGCCGCGCCGGGCCTGCCGCGGCGCCATTTTGCTGTGGGCGTTCCAGGCGGGGGAGGGGGCGTCCGTCGCCCTCACGGCCGCCGGCCGCGCGGTGGCCGGGCCGTGGCGCCCGCCCCGGCTGGCGGATGGCCGCGGGCCGGCCTGGCTGGAATTTGCGGTGCCCGCCGAAGCGGTGACGGCGGCCGGCACCCTGGAGCTGGCCTTCAACGCCGTTCCGGGCGCCGCCCGGACGGCCGCGGTGGCGGAACTGTGGCTGTTTGTTCCGGGCACCCCGGTTCCGGACGCGGCCGGGCTCGTGGCCGGTTTTGAAAAACCGTTTGATGTCGGGGCGGCGGTGCCGCCGGCGCTGCCGGCGCGGCGCGGCCTGATCGGCGCCCGTTCCACCGTGTCCGGCGCCCCCCACGCCCCCGCCGACCTGTGCGGCGCCGCCCGGGCCGCCGGGTTGGACTTCCTGGTCTTCACCGAAGACGCCGCCCGTTTGGACCCGCCGCGCTGGGATGCCTTCCGGGCGGAGTGCGCGCGGCTGTCGGACAGCAGCTTCCGCGCCGTGCCCGGCGTCCGCTTCACGGCGCGCTACGCGGCCGCCGGCCCGCCGCGTCCCGACCACCCCCAGAGCTGGGGCACGGTCGCGGGGTATGTCTTCCAGCATGTTGCGCAGCCGCCGCCGCCCGCCGAACTGGACAACGGTTATGAGCTGTTCTGGCATTACCTGGGCGGCCAGCTGGCTGGCGGGCGGGGGGCCATGCCGACCCTGGCCACTCCGGGCCGCAACGCCATCCCCCCGTGGTATCAGCGCTTCTGGCGCGGCTTTGACGTGGTGACGCTGGACGGCACCGGCCGCGTCATCGAAGACGACCGGAAGCTGTTCGCCGAGCTGCTGGCCGCCGGTTACGGCCCGTTTCCGCGGGCGGCCGGCGACTTCACCACGCCGGCCGGCATCCGGCAGGCCGCCAACGGTTGGGTCACGGTCATTCCGGCGGCCCGCCTGGAACAACTGGAGGACGCCCACCATGCCGCCACCGCCGGCAACGGCCCGCTCATCCGCAACTGGCGCTTGAACACCGACTTCGGGGTCAACCGCGGCCCCGGCGAGGGGGTGCTGATCCGGGGGGCCGCCTGGGCCCTGGTCCATGCCGAGGTGGAGGCCGCGGCGGAGCTGGCCACCGTGACCCTGTTCAGCGGCCGGGAACCGCTGCGGGTCTGGCGCCCGCACGGCCGCCGGTGGACGGTGGATGAGCCGGTGCTGATGGCGCGCAATCATGAATGGCATCTGCAGGTGACGGATGCGGCCGGCCGCCAGGCGCTGTCCAGCCGGTTCCTGGTCGAGGACGGGCGGTTCATGATGGGCATGTGCGCCGACAACCAGAACACCATCTGCAACCTGACGGTGCCGCCGCCGACCTTCGATGCGGACGAGCGCGGCCTGTACTGGCCCCACAGCTACTGGCACACCGGCGAGGCGGCCGGCCAGCTCGGGGTGATGCGCAATCTGCGCGACCTGGTGCCACGGGTGATCGAGACCGGCATTGTCCAGCCGGTCAAGTACTTCCATCCGTCGCCGCTGCTGCGGTTTGCCGACGGCACGACCGAGGACCATGACGCCGGCGAACTCCGCATTGCCCGGGCTGGCGGCGACGCCAACGTCACCACCTACACCTTCGACACGCCCGGCTCATGGGCCCGTTCCTGGACGACGCTGACCACCTTCCGGCCGGCCCCCGGCGGCGACACCGCGATGCTTGTGGAGTGGACGCTGGAAGCCAAGGCGCCGCTCGCCTTTGCCGGCGACCGGCCGGGCCTGGTCGCCCTGCGGCTGGCCCTGATCCGGGCGCTGGCGCCAGGCTGGCGCGCCAGCTGGCGCGTGGCCGCCCCGGGCGGCCTGGTCACCCGGGCCCTGCCGGCCGACGACCCGCAGTGGCGGGCGGAGGCCGTGCTGGCCCCGGACGGCGGCCTGCTGCTGTGGCCGAACGCCATCGGCAACCTCGCCGTTCTGCCCCTGGACGGCACCGCCTACGGGCTCGGCCTGGCGGTGGCCGGCGACTCCAAGCATCGCGAATTTGTGGAACTGCGCCACCCGGTCCGGGCGCTGCCGGCGGGCGGCAAATTGTCCTGCCGCTACCTGGTCGTTCTGCATCAGGGGGAGGTCCGGGACGGCGGTGCTTTGGACGGGTTGCGGGCCGCCTATGTGGCGCCGGCGCCCGGCCTGCGGCTGGACACGGGCCGCCTGCTCTCCGCCGGCTGGCCTCCCGTTGCGGCGGCCGATCCCGCGCAGCGGGCGGTGACCGGGAGCGTGGCCACCGCCAACCGGCACGACCCCCTGCCGCTGGTCGTGCGCGGGGTCAATGACCGCTGGAGCTGCGGCCGCTGGTGGGACGGACGCCTGACCGTCATGGAAGCCCAGGACAGCCGGCTGGACGCAACTCTGGAACCGGGGCTGGCCGCGGGACCGTTCTTCGCCGGCAACCTGCTGCTGGCGGACCAGGAACAGGTGCGCCTGGAATGGGGCGGGCAGGCTGCCGACGGCGGGATTTGGCTCCACGCCCACAATCCGGGAAAACTGGCGGTAGATTGCCGGATTCGCACCAATCCTCTCTGTCCGGGCCTCCCCGCCGCCGATGTCCGGTGTGCCATTCCGGCCGGCGCCAGCGCCTGGTATTGGTGCCGGGGCACCGAAATTCGGCCGGCATCGCCCCCCAATTCTGACCACACCGCAAAATGAGTTTTTTGATACGAGATGAACATCCGCAAGCTCAGCGAATTGTGCGGGGTATCGGTCTGCACCGTCTCACGGGTGCTGAGCGGCCGGGCCGGCGAATTCCGCATCACGGCCGCGACGGCGCGCAAGGTCCTGGATGCCGCGGCGGCCGCGGGGTATCGCCCCAACTACCTCAGTCAAAGCATGAACACGGGGCGGACCCACACCCTCGGCGTGGTGTTTGCCAATACCGTCGACCTGTTTTTGGGCAGCATATTGGAAGGGGTTGAGGCGGTGCTGCGCGGCACCCCGTTCCGCCCCCTGGTCGAGACCTGCGAGAACTCGCTGGCCCTGCAGGACGAGGCGATCCGCCAGATGCAGTACCGCGAGGTGGACGGCATCCTGCTCTATCCGCAGGCGCTGCCGCCGGGCTCGGCGTACCGGCTGCCCGAACCGCGGCACCGGCGCAAGAGCTTCATCCCGGTGGTGCTGGTCGGCCGCGAACTGGCCGGCTGGCAACACGACCAGGTGATGATGGAGGACGTCGCCGCCGGCCGTCAGGTGGCCGAAGAGTTCCTGGCCGCGGGCTGCCGCCGGTTTGCCGTGATCACCCTGTTCAGCGACTGTTCGTCAAACCAAAGCCGGGAACGCGGTTTCATGGAAACCCTGCGGAAGCACCGGGTTCCGGAAGCCTGCCGCCGCCTGATCCGTCCGGATGCGCCGGAGCCCGGGGACGCGGAATTTCTGGCCCGGGCCGACGCCCTGTTCGGCATCAACACCGGACTGCTGACCGCCGTTTTGACCGGGTTGCGGCGGACCCGTGATTTGCGGGAACTGCGGTTGGCCTCCATCGGCCGCTTCGAGGCGGAGCCGTTGCTGGACTTGAACTGGCGCACCCTGCCGGTGCCGGGGCGCCGGCTCGGCGAGGAGGGGGCCCGCACCCTGCTGTGGCGCCTCGACGCCCCCGGGCGCCCGGCCCGGCAACTGCGGGTTCCGCTGGCCTGATCGGGGCGGGGCGCCATCCGGCACCCAAACACGAATAAGGAACCGTTAGTATCTTACGAGTGAAATCTGTTGCAAGATGCGCAAGATTTTAAATTGAACATTCAACGTCGAACATTCAACGTCCAACGTTGAAATCATCCATGTTGGATGTTGAGCGTTGAATGTTCGATGTTCGTTTTGGTTCCGGCTATGTCGGGTTGGGGTCACAGCCACCCGCTAAAGCGTTAACTCAAACGAAAGGCGCCCCTGTTTGAGGCCAGCCTTCAGGCTGTCGGCAGGGCGCGGCATCGGCGGTCTCTGCTTGGACAAAACCGCCGCCGCCCCGGCTTTCCTGTTCCGGTTGCAACCGCAATTTGCCGGGGTATAGTTATCCGCTTGTCCGTTCCGGCTTGCCGATGGGATGGTAGCTCAGTCGGTAGAGCATCGCACTTTTAATGCGGTGGTCCCGGGTTCGAGTCCCGGCCATCCCACTTTCATGCTCACCGGAGACGGGCGGAACAGGCAATCAACCGGTGCGCGGTCCGTCAGTGGGCCGCGGCCTTTGAGATGAGGTGGAGTCATGAGCCAGGTCTGCGCAATTTGCGGCAAGGGCAAGGTCGTCGGCGGATCCATCACCCGGCGCGGTATGCCCAAGAAGAAGGGCGGCATCGGCACCCACGTGGTGAAGAATGTCACCCGTGTCTTTTCGCCCAATGTCCAGCGGGTGAAGGTGAATGAGGCCGGCACGGTCAAGCACTTGAACGTCTGCACCGCCTGCATCCGTAGCGGCAGCATCACCAAGGCCTGACGCCCCCAAGGGAGCCGCGCCATGGTGCCAGCCGCCACCAAAGTCGACACCGCCGACCTTCACTACCAAGGTAACGTCTATCCGTTGCCGGTCGTGGAAGGGACGGAGGGGGAACGCGGTCTGGACATCCAGAACCTGCGCCGGGATTCCGGCCTGGTCACGCTCGACTACGGTTACAAGAATACCGCCGCCTGCAAGAGCGCGATCACCTTTCTCGACGGCGAGAAGGGCATTCTGCGCTATCGTGGCTATCCGGTCGAGGAACTGGCCGAGAAGTCGCGCTTTGTCGAGGTGGCCTACCTGTTGGTTCACGGCCGGCTGCCGGGCCCCCAGGAGAACGACCGCTTTTCCGGGCTGCTCACCCGGCATTCCATGCTCCATGAGGACATGTGCCAGTTCTTCAAGAACTATCCCGAGCACGCCCATCCCATGGCCATCCTTTCGGCGATGGTCGTCTCCCTGTCCTCCTTCTATCCCGAACTGTCCCAGGACAGTCCGGAGGAGGAGCTCGACTTCACCACTACCCGGTTGCTGTCCAAGCTGCGCACCATCGCGGCATTCTCCTATAAGAAGTCGGCGGGCGAGCCGTTTGTCTATCCGCGGCACGACCTCAAATACTGTGCCAACTTCCTGAACATGATGTTTTCCTCGCCGGTGTGCCCGTACGAGCCGAACCCGGTGATGGTCAAGGCGTTGAACGTGCTGCTGATCCTGCACGCCGACCATGAGCAGAACTGTTCGACCTCGACGGTGCGGCTGGTTGGCAGCGCCCGCGTCAACCTGTACGCCGCGGTGGCGGCCGGCATCTGCGCCCTGTGGGGGCCGCTGCACGGCGGTGCCAACCAGCAGGTGATCGAGATGCTGGAATCGATCCATCGTGAGGGTGGCGACGTCAAAAAGGTCCTCGAGCGCGCCAAGGACAAAAAGGACCGTTTCGTCCTGTCCGGTTTCGGCCATCGGGTGTACAAGAGCTACGACCCGCGCGCCAGGGTCATCAAGAAGACCTGCTCCGAGGTGCTGGACACCCTGGAGGTGAAGACGCCGTTGCTCGCCATTGCCCAGGAACTGGAAGAGCGGGTGCTGGCGGACGATTTCTTTGCCGAGCGCAAGCTGTACCCGAACGTCGACTTCTACAGCGGCATCATCTACCAGGCGATGGGCATTCCGTCCAGCATGTTCACGGTGATGTTCGCCATCGGCCGCCTGCCCGGCTGGATCGCCCAGTGGAAGGAAGCCATGGAAGATCCGGAGTTCAAGATCCAGCGGCCGCGCCAGATCTATACCGGGCCGGTGATGCAGCACTTTGTGTTGCCCGACTTGCGCTGACCCCATGCATGTCTTTCGCACCATTGCCGAGATGCAGGCCGCGGCCCGCCAGTGGCACCGCGCCGGCCAGACCATCGGCCTGGTGCCGACCATGGGCTACCTGCATGCCGGCCACCTCTCCCTGGTCGCTTTGGCCAAGGCCGACTGCGCCGTGGTCGTGGTCAGCATTTTCGTCAATCCGACCCAGTTCGGCCCCACCGAGGACCTGGCCCGCTATCCGCGCGACTTTGAGCGCGACGCCGCCCTCTGCCGCGAAGCCGGCGTGGACGCCATCTTTGCCCCCGAACCCGCGGAGATGTATGCGGCTGATGCGTCGGTCTGGGTGACCGAGGAACAGCTCTCGCAGCCGCTCTGCGGCGCCCGGCGCCCCGGCCATTTCCGCGGCGTCACCACGGTGGTGGCCAAGCTGTTCAACGCCGTGCTGCCCGACGTGGCGGTGTTCGGCCAAAAGGACGCCCAGCAGGCGCTGGTCCTGCAGCGGCTGGTCCGCGACCTCAATTTCCCGGTGGACGTCCGGATCGGCACGATCCACCGCGAAGCCGACGGCCTGGCCATGAGCTCGCGCAATGTTTACCTGTCGCCCGATGAACGCCGGCGCGCCGTCGCCATCTCGCGCGGGGTCCGCGCCGCCGAGGCCGCCTATGCCGCCGGCGAACGGGACGGCGCGGTGCTGTGCGCCGTGGCCCATAACGCGATCACCGCTGCTGGCGGCCGGCCCGATTATGTGGAGCTGCGCTCCCGCCACGACCTGCGCGAACTGGCCGAGGCCTCCGAGCCCGCCGTGCTCGCCGTGGCCGCCTTCTTCGGCGCCACCCGTCTGCTGGACAACACCTTTTTGGGGTGAGCCGGCGGCGACACGTCTCCGTTGGCGCCGTTCTGGAGTGCGGCAATTCCTTTGCCGCTTTCGCTCGCTCCTCGAATCTCACGCGGAACCGCGGAGTTCGCGGAGAGCCATGGCGGTCATTCAAGATGCGCCGCGGTAGAGGTTGCGGCTGAGAAATTCCTCCTGCATCTCGGCGTTCAGGTTGACGAAGCGCGCCGAGTAGCCGTAGAGCCGGACGACCAGGTCCGGGTGCCGTTCCGGATGTTTTTGGGCGTCGAGCAGCTGCGCCCGGTCGATGCAGTTCAGTTGCAGCATGCCGATCCCCGCCTTCGCGTACACGCGTTCGACCTGCGCCAGCACGGACAGGTTCACGCCGTTCAGGGGCAGGGACACGGTGAGCACCGAGTCGGCCGGGAACTTGTCCAGTTCCAGCGCCGCGCCGCTGTTGATGGCCGAGGTGATGTCGAGGGACTGGTGGAGCCGGGACGGCGTCAGCCCCTGGGTGAGATAGTCGCCGGCGCGGCGGCCGTCCGGCGTGGCGCCGGTCACTTTGGCCCAATCAATGATGTCGCGGTAGTTGTAGAGGCCGAGTTGGAAGGGGCCGCCGCGTTCGTTCTTCTGGTCGCGGGTCTGGTCATAGAGGTCGTTGAGGATGCGCCGGGCAAGTTCATTGGAGGCCGCGGTGTTGTCGCCGAAATGCGGTGCGGCCAGGGCGGCGGCCCGCAGCGCCTCGTGCCCCTCCCAGTTGGCGCGCACCGCGGCCAGCAGTTCCGCCAATGGATGCTTGCCGCCCTCAAAGCAGAGCGCGCGGATGGCCAGCAGCGAATCAACGAAAATGGCGAACCCGGCCAGCGGCACGGCGTGGGGGTTGTAACGCCCGCCGCCCGCCGTGTAGTCCCGGCGGCTCTCCAGGCAGCCGGACAGGCAGGCCGAAAAGAAGGGCGAGGGATTGACCTGCGGCCAGGCGCGGCCATGCTTCTCAATGAGCCCGCACATCTGCCGGAGGGCGCGCACCGCGTTTGCCATGACCGTCTGGTAGATGGCCTCGAACGTGGTGGCGCCGTCGACCGGGTCGCAGGCAACCCCGGTTTTGGCGGTGACTTCCGGATGGGGATGGACGGACAGGTCCAGAATGCGGGCAAGATTGAAATAGCAGTTGGCGCCAGCGGAATGCTCGCAGCTTTCTAGCATGACCTCCCAGCAGCCGCCGGCGACGTAGTTGCGGGCATCCTCCAGCCGTTTTCCCGCCTTGACCTGGGCCGGAATGATGCCGTCGTCGTTCAGGAAGGAAATGACGTTCCGGCCGCTGAGGAACTCGCGGTTGGCGGCATCCAGGAATTGCGGATCGGCCGCGGCGCTGATGCGGCAGTGGATTTTGGGGTAGATGAGCTTCAGCTCGCGGTGGGCCCGCAACACCATGAAGGTCAGGTCATTGCAGAGCGCCGCGCCGGTGTCGTCGCAGCCGCCGAGGATGAGGGTGCCGCCGAGTTCCTGGCGGTTGAAGGAGGCGTCGGCGGGCTTCGTGAGGTCGCACTTGCTGTCGGTGTAGAGCAGATAGCGGCAGAGGAGGTCGTAGGCGTCGTCCGGGGTGAGGCGTCCGTCCGCCACGTCGCGGCGGTACAACTCCCCCAGCAGGTGGTCGGGGCGTCCCAGCACATAGATCCGGACCCCGTCGACGACGGCGCACACCTCATGCAGGAACCACAGTGCGGCCAGCCCTTCGTAGAAGGTGGCGGGCGGGCGCCAGGGGACTTCCCCGGCGGTCTTGGCGATCAGCTCCAGAAAGCGGCGCTGCTCCGGGTCGCCGGCCCCCGCCGCCAGTTGCGCACGCGCGGCGGCGGCAAATTTTTCACCGATTCTTTTGACCGCCAGGAGGCCGCGCCGGGCGGCGTCCACGAACTCGGTTTCCGCCGGGCAGGTGCAGGCGTTCAGGGCGGCTTCCGTCCGGGCATAAATGCCGCCCAGCCCGGTTTTGAGGATGGTCGAATACGAGCAGCAGTGGTGGTCGATGTCGGGATAGAAATAGGACAGATGAATACCCGCCGAATCGGCCTGCGTGTACTGTTCATGTTCGGCGGGGGCCTGGTCGGAGAACAGGTGCTGGTTCCGCCTGAACAACCAGCCGCCGGCGCTGAAGAAAGGAATGCCGTCGCTCTCCGCGACGGTAAGGCCCATTTCCGAAAAGAACGGGGAGTGGGGAAAGAGGACCGGCTGGAAGTGCTCGGCGAGCATCTCATACTGGGCGGCCTTCAACTGCATGGCGGTGAGCCCCGGATGCGCCGCCGCGTAGGCATCCATCCGTTCCCAGAAGGGGCTCCTGAACTGCTCGCCGCCCAAGGCCTGGTAGGAGCGGCCGGCGTAATAGGTCCGCAATTCCTGGCGCAGGGTGTCGATGCTCATGGCGGCCTCTTGTTTTTTTATTGACGTGATGTTTCGTCAGGCTGAAGGTAATTCAATTTTCACCCTGACGCGGAATGTCAGGAAATCCCGCGGGGTGCAACTCCGCGCCTACAGGAGTTGAAGAGTTTCTGTAGGCACGGGCGTGCCGCCCATAGCCATCAGGTTAAGCCGTTTTTGAGCGCCAACGGCGCGCATTCATACCAGCCTGGGGCAACGCCCCAGGAAAAGAAAAAGATAACGTTTCAGCCCTGAAGGGGCGTTTCATGGAGCGGG
>Ga0265297_10007920_pt1 | contig 14455 bp, 13 predicted proteins | sample Munlanlwell13791_FD_192502 | JGI IMG/M metagenome (GOLD analysis project Ga0265297, IMG submission 192502) | Leachate microbial communities from a municipal landfill in Southern Ontario, Canada - Leachate well 137-91 | ecosystem: Engineered > Solid waste > Landfill > Unclassified | place... | reverse complement strand
CGAATCGTTTTGGGCGGTATTTGAGTGCTAATACGTCGGAAGATGAACTCATACTATTTCTCCTAGCCATTCACGGGCGGTTTTACGTAACCCTTCAGGGTTTTCAGAGGCAAAAAATTTCAACTTCGTATGTTCATAGCGCTTGGTAAAATCGTAATGCGCTTCAAGATATTCGACAATCGCTTCACCGGAGTGAATAAGGGTGCTTTTCCCCTCAAAATAGTTTTCGATTGCCTTGGCAATAAGAGGAAAATGGGTACATCCGAGGATAATGGCATCGGGAGCTTTGGGTAAGTTGCCAAAATAATGGTGCAAGGTACTTTGGAGAACCTCTCCCTCATACAATCCCTCTTCGACAATGGGGACGAGCAGCCCTGTGGCTATTGCACTAAGATTTTGGTAGCCAAGAGCATTAAGCCCTTTTGTGTATGCCTCTGATTTGACGGTTGCTTTGGTGCCTAAAATAAGGATGTTGGCATTGGTATCGGGAATGGCGTTTTTGAGGGCTAAAACTCCCGGATCCACAACGCCGATAACATCATGATCGCTATGAAGCCGCATCTCATCCAGAGCATACGCACTGACGGTATTGCACGCGGTTATGAGTAAATCGATCTCAAAGTTTTTGAAAAATTCGATTGCTTCGAGAGAATAGCGGATAATGGTGTTTTGATCTTTTACCCCATATGGGACACGGGCGGTATCACCAAAATAGATGATCTCTTCGAAGAGATGGTGTTCCAATAGGGATTTGACGACGCTTAAGCCTCCAACCCCGCTATCGAAGACACCGACACGCATTATTTGCTCGACTCATTCATGCTGTCAAGAAACTCGGTGTTGCTTTTGCTTTTGAGCATGGTGTTGTAGAGGAAGCGGAGTGCTTCGACTTCATCTTCTTGTTTGTGCAGCATAGAGCGCAAAACGAATACTTTTTGAAGGACATCTGCCCCTAAAAGCAGTTCCTCTTTACGTGTACCTGATTTGAGAATATCAATAGCAGGATAGATACGGCGTTCTGAAATCTTACGGCTGAGCACGACTTCAGAGTTTCCTGTCCCTTTGAACTCTTCGAAAATGACTTCGTCCATTTTGCTTCCTGTCTCGACAAGCGCGGTGGCAATAATGGTTAAGCTTCCCCCGTTTTCGATGTTACGTGCTGCACCAAAAAATCGTTTTGGCTTGTGCAATGCGTTGGCATCAACTCCCCCTGAGAGGACTTTACCTGAGCTTGGAGTAACGGTATTGTAGGCACGGGCAAGACGGGTGATGGAATCAAGCAAGATAACAACATCTTTGCCAAGTTCTACACGACGTTTTGCGCGCTCAATGACCATTTCAGCTACTTTGACATGGTTTTTGGCAGGCTCATCAAAGGTAGAACTGTAAACTTCACCTTTGACGGAGCGTTCCATGTCGGTAACCTCTTCAGGACGTTCATCGACGAGCAATACCATGAGCTCCGCTTCGGGATGGTTGGTGGTAATACCATGAGCAATTTCTTTTAAAAGTTCTGTTTTTCCTGAACGCGGAGGGGCGACAACGAGACCGCGCTGCCCCTTACCTACCGGACAGAACAGATCCATCATTCGTCCCGTCAGATGGGTTGGTTGGTACTCAAGCTTGAGTTGTTCGAGGGCATAAAGAGGGGTAAGGTTTTCAAATAAGGGACGTTTTTTAGACTCTTCTGGAGGGAGGTAATTGATCGCTTCAACTTTTAGAAGGGCGTAATAGCGCTCCTGATCTTTGGGCGCACGTACTTGTCCTGTAACAATGTCCCCATTACGGAGAGCGAAACGGCGAATTTGGGTGCTTGAAACGTATGCGTCATGCATCGAATCGCTGAAGCCTTGGTCGACAGCGCGCAAAAAACCGTAACCGTCTTGCATAATTTCCAAAATACCCGTAAAGAGGATAAATCCGCCTTGCTGCACTTGGGTTTTAAGGATTTCGAAGATAAGGTCTTGACGCTTGAGTTCGTTGGGGTCTTCGACGTTGAGAGAGGTTGCAATCTCTAGGAGGGTTTCGAGTGTTTTTGTTCTAAGGGCTTCAATCGTGAACCCTTCTACTGGGGTATGGGTCCGATTTTTGGAGTTGTTTCGAGGAGTAGGGGTTTTTGCGTTTTCGCTCATTATGAAAGAAGCCTTAGGGTATGTGAATTTTGTGCAATAGAAGAAAGTTGTAGATTGCGTTTGAGAGTCTTATTTGGTTGATGACATTATAATCAATGGCGATAAGGTTGTCAAGTTTGGGGAAAATATGGGATAATACTACCAAAAAAGGATAAATAATGATCCACCGAAAACGGGATACAATCGAATCCATGCCACAAAAAGCGGGGCAAGGGGTAAGCATGCAGATGCTGCTCTCATTGCAAGACGTTCCCAATTTTGCGATGCGTTGCTTTACGATCGATGCCGGCGGATTTATGCCCCATCATACGAATACCGTTGAGCATGAGCAATATGTTCTCTCAGGACGTGCGAGTGTAAAGTGCGGGGATGAGACATTTGAGGCGGTTGCCGGTGATATCCTCTTTATTCCAGCAGGCGTAGCGCACAGCTATGAAACGGTTGGGGATGAGGCGTATGTGTTTTTGTGTCTGATTCCCAAAGGGGAAGATTGTATTGAAATGGTTGGGTGCTAATCGAAGCACCCGTTTTCATAGAGCCATTGCCCATCTTCTTTTAAAAATCGGCTTTTCTCTTTGAGAGAGCCACTGTCCAAGATAGCCTCAAACGTCACATATGCGACCGTTTCACCATCAATAAATTCACTAATCTTTAATCCTAAAAATTGAGTATTGTGGCAAAAATCAAAAATATTTTGTTTCCATATGGCTGTTTCATCCATGTAATCAGGATTATTGGGATGGGTTGTTTTTAGGATGTAGTCCGCCAGAGACAAAGCATAGGCACTGTAGCGAGAGCGCATAAGTTTAAGGGCATTTGAGGGGGAAATTCCCTTATGGTAGGGTTGACAGCATTTTTTGTATTTTTCACCGCTGTGGCAGGGGCAGGGGGCATTGGGAGAGATTTTCATACGAAAATATTACACTATGCCATATTTTTTTTGCCTTAGGCAGCAGTTGGTTATAATCACACCATGAACTATGAAATAACAACCCTAATCGCCACCCTAGCTGCCGGAATACTTGCGTGGATGTGGAAGCAATCCCGTCAAGAATACGCTTTGTTGGAATCACGCGCGTTGCAGATTCAAGAAATGTTTAACCAAGAACATCAATTGCGCATGGAGTCTCAATCAAAACTTGAAATCAAAACGGGTGATTATCATGCACTTGAGCGTGATTTTGCCGTACTGCATACGCGTCATGAGGAATCAGCGCGTGCCTTTGAAGAGAAGATTCGTCTCCTTGATGAAGCGAAACACCAAATGAAAGGGCAGTTTGAGCATTTAGCAACCCAAATTTTTGACCAAAAAGCAAAAACTTTTGATGAAGCGCATACCAAAGGACTCGATTTATTGCTCAAGCCCTTCCGTGAACAGATCACCAACTTTGCCACTCAGAGCAAAGAGCAGTTTATCCACGATGCCAAGGAACGTCAGAGTATTAAAGATGAAATTCTTCGCCTAAAATCGCTCAATGAGCGCCTCAGTGAAGATGCCATCAATCTTACCAACGCCCTTAAGGGAGAGAACAAAACCCAGGGAAACTGGGGGGAGATTGTACTGGAACGGATACTGGAAGATTCAGGATTGCGAGAGGGGCATGAATACGAAACCCAAAATACCTACAGTGATGAAGAGGGGAAAAAGTTCCGTCCCGACGTCATTGTACATCTTCCTCAAAATAAAGACATTATTATTGATTCTAAGGTTTCATTGGTTGCCTACGATGCGTTTATCCGTGCCGATAATGATGAAGATCGCGCTCATGCGTTGAAACAGCATCTTATCTCGATACACAGTCATATAAAAGGGCTTAGCGGCAAACGGTATGAACAGCTCAGCGGGGTACGGACGCTTGATTTTGTCCTTCTCTTTATGCCAATCGAAGGGGCTTTTTTACTTGCATTGGAGCAGGATAATACCTTTTTCAAAACAGCCTATGAGCAAAACATTGTCGTTGTTTCCCCCTCGACCTTATTGGTAACACTACGAACCATCGAGCATATCTGGCGAAGCGAATATCAGGAGCGTAATGCCAAAGCGATTGCTGAATCTGCGGAAGCGTTGTATGATAAACTGGTAGGATTTGTAGAAGATATGGAAAAGATCGGTGAGCAGATAGGTCGTACCCAAAAAAGCTATGAAGGTGCCATGACTAAATTATCAGGAAAAGGCAGTCTTATCCGTCGTGTTGAAGCGATGCGAAAGCTTGGGTTGAAGCCTAAGAAGATGCTTCCGTCATCTCTTACGGAAGTCGATGAAGAAGAAATATTTTTATAGGTGTGGAATCTTCACTTTAGAATTAAGCAATGCTCCGATGATTACCATGAGGGAAAGCACTCCCATCCATCCGATAAATCCTGATCCAAGCCATACTAGCCATAGCAAAATTGCTCCCAGCGGTGTTGGAACTCCTGTAAAATGTTTCGCAACTTCTCCGGCATCCGTTTGAATATTAAACTGAATCAGACGGCGTAATCCACTGATGACATAGTAGATCGAAGCGATTGAAGTGATGATGAGGGGGAGTCCTGTGAGATCGGTATAAACAGCTTGAAAGATAAAAAATACAGGCACGAGGACGAAGCTTAGAAAATCGGCAAACGAATCGAGCTGAACCCCGAATTCATTGGAAAGACCATATTTACGGGCAATTTTTCCATCAATAATATCGAATGCTCCTCCTGCCCAAGCAAGAGCCGATGCGAGGATAAAGTGTTCTTGTGTAATGAAATAAGCGGCAAGAAGCCCGCACGTTACATTTGCCATCGTTACTAGATTGGCGAGGTTAAAGTGGCTCGTTGAGCGCCATAAAAAGTTCATTGAATTCCTATTGAGTCAGAGATAAGTGGTGTTATTATAACAAGTGCTTACGAAAATTGAAGAGTAATGGCATATCGGGAAGCGTATTGGCTAATTTCATAGGTAAAATTGAGCTCTTCACTAAGCCTTGAGAGCATTTTATGCCCAATTTTAGAGCTAAAAAGATATTTTTCGTAGCCTATGTCATTGCTGAGGCTAAGCGTTCGGCTGGAAGGATCGATTTGGATGGTGATTTGGCTTGTTTGGGTGGCATACGTCATGGCATTTTCGATCAAAGCTGTGAGAACTTTGTTGAGCAGTTTTTTTGGGGCGTTGAGGGTAAAGGTCTGATCGCTAAGAAAAATTTCTAGTTGTTTGCGCTGGGCAAGAATGGCGACTTTTTGGAGTATCCCAGTTAGGGCACTATGGAGATTGATTTGCGAAGGTTCTTCAAAATCGGAACTTTCCAAAAATAGGACATTTTTGAGTTCGTTCGTTAGCCGCTCTATATCATGACCCAAATCGGTGATAAATTTTTCTTTTTCATAGTTTTGAGAATTTTCATAAACATCCAGCCGAGAGCGCATTAGGGCGAGAGGAGTTTTGAGTTCATGCGCTGCTTCTTTAAAGAGTTCTGCTTCTTTGGTATGAAATCCTTCCAGCCTTCGAAGAAGGGTATTAAATGCTGCTGCAACCTCTTGGATCTCACGACCTGAATTGTCCAGTGCAAATTCATCACCACTTTTCCAATCTCGTGTTTTTTGTGCGAGAACGCTCAGGGGTTTCATATAGTACTCGAGTAAAAAGAGGCTGATAATGAGAACAGTTAACAGTGAAAAGAGATACCGCACGAGGAGTTTTTGAGAGTATTTGTTGACGGAGAGTTGAAGCTTAGAATCATCACTTATGGCATTGAGGTAGAGGGTATTTGAAAGTTTTATATAGGAACTTATCTCAGTTTTTTGCCCATAATAGGGTGTATGGGAAATCAAAAAACGTAAATGGTTTGCTTCGGAATTATCAAGAATCATTTGATTATGGGGGATAGAATATAAAAAGGTTAAATCGCTTTGTAAGGTTAAGGGTAAGACGATGTATTCGTCACGGCTTTCATAGAGAAGGTGTTGCAACGTTTTTTCTAAATCATCGATTTTTTCTCCTCGTATTGTTTGGGTAGCAACCATCCAGTTGAGACTAAATGCGATAGCAATCAAAAGTGAAAAGAGAGAAGCTATTTTAACTTTCAACGATAGATTGGCATTAAATTTCAATCACATATCCTCGTGTTTTAATGGTTTTGATGATAGTAGGAGAGAGTTTGCGCCGCAGTCGTGCTACGAGTTCATCAATGGTGTTTGGGGTAATATTTTGAGGATTGTCATACAGTGCGTCCATAATCTCATCGCGTGATGCGACACATCCGCGAGAAAAAAGATAAAAGAAGAGGGCATGTTCATTTTTACTGAGGATAATTTCAGTTCCTTCTTTACGAATACTCTGGCTTAAAGGATCAATTTCAAATGCTTCTATTTTTAGAGTTTTGGGTGAAAAACGACGATTAAGTGCAGTAATACGAGCGCGCAATTCTTTGATATCAAAGGGCTTTTCGAGGTAATCATCAGCACCATACTCTAGCCCTTGTACTTTCTCATCCACACTGGAGAGTGCGCTGAGTAGCAAAATGGGTTGCTGTGGATTTTTTTGTTTTGCATAGGTAATGAGAGTGCGGGATTGATCAATCCCGTTGAGCGTTCGATCTAAAATAATTGCTTGGTAATGAAATGTATCCAAATAGCTTTTAGCCTCGGACACATCCGAAGCGGTGTCGATAAACCATCCTTTTCCCTCCAAAGAGAGTCGTAAAAGCCCCAATAATTCTATTTCATCATCAACAATCAAGATACGCATTTACAGCTCTTTTACCTCATCTATGAATATCTTAATTGTTTTGTCTTTTAATTCTTCTTTGATAGCGCACGCCAGGACGATAGCTTCAGCGTTTTGCAGAAAAAGGCTAAACAATCCAAAATCCCGTCGTGCGCTTACTTGTTCTTCAGTACTGATCAAAAAGGCTCCGGCACCGTAGCGTTTACAAGGGAAAAAATAAAAATCATCATATCCTTCTTCCAATAATAAATCAACTAAGGTGTCTTTATTTGCGATATCAAAGTAAATATCCATTCTATTCAAGTTCATTTTTTTCCTCGATTGTAGATCATTTTAAAGGCAGGTGGTAAAATCAGTAGGGTAAGAATCGTCGATGTGACCAATCCACCCAATACAACGATTGCAAGTGGTTTTTGGATCTCACTTCCGACTCCGGTTGCAAATAGTAGCGGAAGCAATCCAAGTGCTGCGATAAACGCTGTCATCAGTACGGGACGAAGTCGTCTGCGTGCTCCTTCGCTAACAGCTTCATCGATGGTATAGCCATTGGCGAGGAGTGTGTTGAAATAGCTCACCATGACGATACCGTTGAGTACTGCAATACCAAAAAGGGCGATAAAGCCTACAGATGCAGGGACAGAGAGGTATTCTCCGCTGATATACAAAGAGATGATTCCTCCTGTAATCGCAAAAGGGATATTGAGTAAAATGAGCAGGGTGTTGCTCACCGAGCGGAAGGTAAAAAAGAGGATAAAGAAAATCACCACGATGCTTACAGGAACCACTGCTGCAAGGCGCGCAGAAGAGCGTTGCTGATTTTCAAACTGTCCTCCGTAGGTGATGTGATACCCATCTGGGAGTTTAATATCATTGTTTATTTTTTGTTTTGCTTCCTCAACAAACCCGACTAAATCTCGATTTTCAACGTTTGATCGTACAACACTGAGTCGTTCGTTATTTTCGCGAATGACTTGTACGGGTCCTTCGTTTTGGGTAATCGTTGCAATACTTGCAATAGGGACGCTTCCCCCTTCCATAAGAGGGATCTCAAGTGCGCTGAATTTATCAAAATCTTTTGCAATGTCACTGTCCAAACGGATCATAACAGGAGTTCGGATATTCCCCTCCGGTAAAGTATCGACGATAATACCCTCAAGTGAGGCTTTGAGAAATTGTTGTAATTCACCGCTACTTACCCCTGTGTTCGCGGTTGCAAAACGATCAGGCGTTACGGTGAGATAGTTGATCCCAGTATTGAGGGTAACGATAACCTCACTGGACCCGGCAATCCCTTCTAAAATGCTTCCTACTTGGGAACTGAGACCATTTAACGTGTTGATGTCGGTACCAAAAATTTTGATCGCCAAATCTCCGCGAGAGCCTGTGAGCATCTCAGAGATACGCATATCGATGGGTTGAGTGAAACTAAAGCCAACCCCTGCGAAAGGTTTGAGGGCTGTTGTGATGTTTTGGAGGATTTCATCTTTAGAAGCGGCTTTCCACTCCTCTTTGGGCTTGAGGATCAAAAAGGTATCGGTTTGGTTGAGCATCATGGGATCTAAGCCCATTTCATCGGATCCTGTACGGGCAACGATGGTTTTAATCTCAGGAATATTTTTTATTAACTCCTTTTGGATGGCGAGGTTTAGCTCTTTAGAGGCTTCGAGCGAGATAGAGGGGATCGGCTCAATGGCTAAAATAATATCACCCTCATCAAGTGTTGGCATAAACGTTTTACCTACGAGTGTGTAGAGTGAAAAACTCAGTATCAGGAAAATAATGGCTCCGGTAAAAAGTGTTTTGGTACGATTAAGTGCAAATGAAAGGAGTGGTTTGTACAGACGCGCAAAAAACATATCCAACTTTGTCTCATGATGAGGAGTGGATTTGAGCAATAGCGATGCGACAACCGGAATAACGGTCAAAGAGAGGACAAGAGAGCCCAAGAGTGCAAATACAATCGTCATGGCCACAGGTGCAAAAAGCTTTCCTTCTAACCCTTCGAGGGAAAGAAGAGGTAAAAAGACAACAGAAATAATGAGAAGACCACTGAATACCGAGAGACTCACCTCTTTGCTAGCTCGATAAACGAGATGAAGTTTGGGAAGTTTTTGATTTTTTTCACCCAGTGCTGCAAAGGTGTTTTCCACAACAACGACGGCGGAATCGACGAGAATTCCCACGGCAATGGCTAACCCTCCCAAGCTCATGAGATTTGCAGTAATTCCCGTGGCTTGCATGAGGATAAAGGCTATCGAAATGGCCAATGGTAATATCACAGCGACACTGATCGCCGCACGAGCATCTCCTAAAAAGAGGAGCAAGAGTATGATAACCAGTACAACGGCTTCAGTGAGTGCTTTAGAGACAGTATCGACCGCTTTTTGGGTGAGTTCACTGCGATCATAAAAAGGGACAATTGTGACCCCTTCAGGAAGCGTTGGTGCAAGGATGGCAAGACGCTCTTTGATCTCAATAATACTCTCTTTGGCATTCGCACCTCGTAACGCCATAACAAGACCCTCGGTTGCTTCGCCGAGTCCGTCTTTGGTCACAAATCCCATGCGGGTGCGAGATTCTTCGTTAATGGCACAAAAATCGCTGAGACGTATCGGTCCATTATGCGAATGGATGGTAATATTACCGATTTCATCTTTGTTTTGAACGCCGCTTTGGACTTTGACCAAATATCCCTCATCGCCTTTGTCAAGTCTCCCTGCCCCGTCATTTTTGAGGTTTTCGCTTAAAGCCTGCTCAAGTGTAGAGATGGTAATTCCAAGTCTCCCCATGGCACTTACATCGGGAACAAGGGTGATGGTACGTGCTTCTCCACCGAGAGCATTGATGTCCGCAACTCCCTTTGCCCCTCGCAGAGCAGGACGTATAGTAAAATCAAGCAATTCACGTTTGGCTTGCTGCGAGATATTTCCCTCGATGGTGAACATAAAAATTTCTCCCAATGGAGTCGTGATGGGTGCCATACCCCCATTGACTCCTTTTGGAAGGGCGCTCATTGCAAGTGAAAGTTTTTCAGAAACTTGAGCGCGGGAACGATAGACATCGGTTCCATCTTTGAAATCGATGGTAATGTCGGCAATACCGTATTTAGAAGTGCTTTTAAGCATGGTTTGGTTTTCCAATCCCATGAGCTCAGCTTCGAGTGGTCGTACTACTCGTGATTCTACCTCCTCCGGAGACATCCCGGGAGCTTTTAGAATTATTTTTACCTGCGTAGATGAGATGTCAGGAAATGCATCGATAGGAATTTTAAGAAACGAATAGATCCCACCTATGAGTATCCCCATCGCCATGAGTAAAATAACAATCCGCTGTTTGAGTGAAAACTCAATGATTGAACTTAGCATTATTCAAAACCCAATCCGCTCATCGCGCCTTTTAGAATCACTAACCCGCTGACGGCAACTTTTGTATTAGCATCAATTCCTTTTTGTCGTACTAAAACTCCCTCTTTGGTCGTCGCCGAAATAAGAAGCTCTTGGGCTCTGAAGCCCGCAGAATTTCGAATAAAGCAAATGGTTTTTCCGCCAAACTGAGCCAAGGCAGGGGCAGGGATTAAAATAGAAGTGGTAGGTTTGGAAGCAGAGACGAACATACCGACCGTTGTCCCTGCTCGCAGCTGTGGATCACGAACGCGGGCGATGGCGATGGCGGAGTTGGTCGAACCGCTAATGGAGGGAGATACGGAGAGTATCGTGCCGATGGGGTGGCTATTATCCTTGGAAAGAACGGTATCTCCTTTTGAAATCGATGAGATGAGGCTAGGAGAGATATTAATCATCGCCACCATGGCATTTGAATCTGAAATTCTAAAATAAGGTTGATAAGGGGTGATTTTTTCGGCAACAGTCATTGGAGCATCGGTTACAATCCCACTTTTTTGAGCGATCACATTCATGGTGCCGTTTGTGTTGGCACGAACACCTGCGATAGTGAATTGACTTTCCAGTACAGAGATTTGAGAACGAAGGGTTGAGGCTTCGAGTGCGCTGGTTTGATAATCACGATAGGAAATCACTCCTTCTTTGTAAAGGGTTGCATCTTTTGCGGCGTTGTTTTGCATCGCTTTATAGCGATTGCGCAGCTCTTTGAGCTCAAAACTGTTTGCCATGAGAGAAGGTGAGGCAATAGTGCACAATGTTTGCCCTTTTTGGACATGATCACCTTGCCGGACATTAAGAGAAATGATAGAGGCCTCTTGATCTAAAAAGTAGCTTTTGGACTTATCTTCGTCGTAATCGATTTTAGCGATAAGAGGTCCGATGAGTGCTGTGCTGCTGACACTGACATTCCCTGCTGTGATTCCTAATTTTTTCATTTGCGCATCACTAATCGTGATTTGCGCCATTGCAGCCGTTGTGATTGCCAATAATAGTAACAGTGATTTCATTCCCAGATTCTCCCTAATTTTTCTTCCATTGCGCTCATTTCTTGAATGTATTCGCGTTTGAGCTCTATCGTATGAAGACGTGCGTCATAATAGCTATTTTTTGTTGCCAAATATTCAAACTGGCTGACCACACCTGCTTCATACCCTTTTTGTGCCATCTCCATAAGTGTTTTTTGGTGCTTTTGTACCACCATCGACTCTTTAAAGTGTTTCTCTCTCGTTTCTAAATGCTCCAGCAGGGTGTGGATATTCATCCGTAATTTTTGGTGAGTTACTTCACGGCGATGGAGCAATGCACTTTTTTCACTCATCAAAGCAGCGATTTTTTGATCGTTTTTTTCGCTCCATACCAAAGGGATGCTAATACGAAAATCGATACTGTTTTGGGTCGGTTCGTGTGTTGCGCCTGCACCCAAGCCTATGGATTCATTCGCTTGATAGCGGGCACTTTTTATCTCGGCATTGAGAGAGTCAATTTGAGCATTCAGGGCTTGAAGGATACCGGCATTGTTTATTCGATCATCCGTGCGGTTGTCGTCTGAAATAAATGCAAAATAAAGATCATCAACGACAATCTCTTCGTGTAACATCGTCGCTTCTTGAAGCCCATGATGGGCGTGCTCCAGCTCCATTTCTCCCATGGCACGTTGCGAAGCAGCGCTGTAGAATTCGCTCATCAATCGGGAGAGTTCCATCTGCGACATCCGACCTGCATTCACTTTTTTTTGTCCTATACCGTATCCCTCTTTGGCAGAAGCTTCTTTTTCACTCAAAATTCCAATCCGTTCCTGTTCAATCATGGTAATGAGCCAATCACGCTTAAGTGCTACTTGAATCAGCCCTTGTTGAAGTTGAATTTCTTGATGAAGGGTTTTAGCATTTTGGTCATATTGATCTGATTGCGCGTTCACAAAGGCAGGCTTTTTAAGGTGATAATTGAGCATGGCCCCATAGCGCATCCCGCTATCTGCAGAATCTTTTCCTTTGACGCCACTTGCATCTCCTTCAAGCAACAGTGGTTCATTTGCGAGGGCGGATGCTTTATTGTGAGTATTAGAGACGATACGACCATTGGTCCCAATGAGCTCACCTGACGCTTTATAAGCATGATTGCACAGCTCGTTAAAACTCATCGCGTACGATAATAGAGGGATACTTAAAACCGTAGGCAGAAGAAAAAATAATTTCATTCAATCCCTTTTTTTAAAAATATTAGAGAATTATAGGGGAACTAGATGAGAAAATCTTGAGAGCTCGAAATTTCAAGGCAATATAAATGAGAATGGTTGTCAATTTATAGGGTATAATTCTAATTCAAAAATACTTTTTAAGAATTTTATTCCCATCACGTTCAGGAAAGAATAATTATGAGCAAAGAAACTATGAATTTACTCAGTGCGTGTGTCAGAGGCGGAACCTGCCGGGTGGTCAAAAACAATGCTACGGGTGCATTAAAACAGCGTCTTATCTCCTTTGGTCTTATGAAAGGGGCTGAGGTGAAAATGTTGGAGTGCGCTTTGAGCAAAAGTACCTATGAAGTGAAAATTGGTAATGTGAGCATTGCATTGCGCAAAGAAGAAGCCGAACTGATCGAGGTAACCGATGTCCGATCATAAAGAACACTGTGAAATTGACGGTAAACGTTTGAAGATTGCTCTTGTCGGTCAGCCCAATGTCGGTAAAAGTATGCTTATCAATTCCATCGGTAACGCACGGCTGCATGTTGGAAATTTTACGGGGGTAACGGTTGAAAAAACGGAAGTCTTATTTGAATACAATGGATACCATTTTACCGTTGTCGATTTGCCGGGAACCTACGTGTTTACCGATTATTCGATCGAAGAGAGGGTAACACACGATTTTTTGAGCAATGAAGCATACGATTTGATCATTAACGTCCTCGATTCGACAAATATGGAGAAAAATCTCCAACTCACCGCCGAACTGATGACGATGAGCAAAAAAATGGTGGTTGCTTTGAACATGAGCGATGAAGCGGATAAAGAGGGAATTGAGATTAATGCTCCCTATCTCTCACAGCTGTTGGGTATTCCGTGTATTCGTGTCTCTGCGGCGGCTAAAACGGGACTGAATGCATTGATGGAGGCGGTGATCGTTGTCCATGAAATGCCGTTTCAGGAACAAAAATTGATCTTTAGCGAAGCAGTCGAAGAGGAGATCGGTCTTATCACAGGCTATCTCAACCGCCACCGTTTCAAAGCAAAAATTTCAAACCGCAATATTGCCATCAATCTTTTGCAACAAGAGAAGAAAACGTACCGAACGCTCCATGATAATCCGATCTGGACAGAGTTGCAGCCGATGCTGATCGAAGCGGATCATCACATTTCACTCCATCATGACAGCGATGACGTCAAAGAGATTTTTGCCGAAGAGTATTTTGCGTTCAATCGGGGGGTTATCGCGGAAGCGGTCAAGGTAAAACCAAAAGCGGTCGAGCAAAAAACGATGACAGAGAAGATAGACAGCGTGTTGATTCATCCGATATTGGGGATTCCTCTCTTTTTGTTTTTTATGTGGTCACTGTTTCAGCTCACTTTTGAGATCGGTTCGATTCCGATGGAGTGGATCGATGCCTTTTTCGGCTGGTTTGGAGAGGCGGTTGGCTCTACGATCAGTAACGATGAAGTACGTTCGCTCGTCGTAGACGGAGTCATAGCAGGGGTCGGTGCGGTCGTTCTTTTTGTCCCCAATATCGTTATTTTGTTTGTCGGTATCGCATTGCTTGAATCGACGGGATATATGTCCCGAGTTGCCTTTTTGCTGGACGGATTTTTCCACAAATTCGGACTGCACGGTCAGTCTTTTATCCCCCTTGTCACCGGATTCGGGTGTTCGATTCCCGCCTATATGTCAGCACGGATTTTGAAAAATGACCGTGACCGTTTGCTCACACTGTTCGTTATCGGATTTATGAGCTGCGGAGCGAGGCTACCCGTATATGTCCTCTTTACGGGGGCATTTTTTGGTGCGGATATGGCAGGAAATGCACTGTTTGGTATCTATATTCTCGGAGCGATCATCGGTCTTGTGGCGGCAAAGTTGCTAAAGATGACCGCGTTCAAAGGTGCAGACGAACCCTTCGTTATGGAGATGCCCAAATATCGTCTCCCCTCGCTAAAACTGATTTGGCATACCGTTCAAATCAAAACAATGATGTATCTAAAAAAAGCAGGGACCTTTATTGCCGCTGCATCACTGCTC
>Ga0265297_10007919_pt1 | contig 14458 bp, 13 predicted proteins | sample Munlanlwell13791_FD_192502 | JGI IMG/M metagenome (GOLD analysis project Ga0265297, IMG submission 192502) | Leachate microbial communities from a municipal landfill in Southern Ontario, Canada - Leachate well 137-91 | ecosystem: Engineered > Solid waste > Landfill > Unclassified | place... | reverse complement strand
TTTTAAGGAAAGGGTGAGCAGATATGTGATATAATGATGGGGACTATAGGAGCGTTAGCCTCGGGTGGTTATTTGAGGTTTACACAGAATCTGTTACACTCCCCATATAACTTATATTCGTCAATTTTGCAAGCAATGATTTGTAATCAAAAGTGGTAAATTTCTTTTTTATTTTTTCAGTGGCTTCTTGTATCTCTTCTTCTGTCATTAGTATATCTTCACCAACCTGCTTTTTAAAAGGTTCTGTCTGTTTATGAAGCAGATTCGATAATAGTTCATATTCCAATTCTTTATTATCGGTGATTTCATAATACCTTCGCAAATACACTAATTTAACAATATCCTCAGAACTATTACATATATTTTCATTGCAAATATGCCCAAATGTTGAAATATCAGATTTTGTTATTGGAATCTCATTAATAACCTCACTTTTATAATTAATATAATCGACACTTGGAATTGGATCAAAATATCCACGCAAATTATAAATGATATCGATGACAGGTTCCAAATCATGAGTCATCATAAGCACTGTTTTGCCCTTTAAACTTTTTTTAGTCCTAAACAACATATTAATAACTGCATACTTCTTGTTTTTGTCAAAGGATGATATCGGATCATCGAGTATTACTATATCTGGGTTCTTGGCAAGACACTCATACATAAAGAGTATAAGAGAAAGAGCATTACGCTCTCCATAACTAAGATGTTGGTTAGCATCTGTAACTGCTTTAGAACAATCAAAATGCTGCAATATCATTTTATATTTTTGATCCGAATATTCTACATCTACTTTATATTTATATCCCGCATATCTTAGGAAATTATTAATCTCAACCTTATTATTCTTAATAGTATTTTCTATTAACTGATTTTGTTGATTAATTGCTCCCTGTAAAATACCAATTTTATTTAATACTTTATCAAGTGATTCATTTATTTTTCGTACTATTATATTTGTATTTTCAGAATTCAATTCCGGCAAATAAGGAAGGTCTATTTTCAAGCTTGTAAAATACTTAGATACTTCGCTAATATCTTTTAAGGAATAAAAATTAAGTTCCCTAATTTTAAGCATTTTTTCATTGAGTTTATTAATCTGATCTTTTAATCTGAGTAAATAATCAATTTCTTCTGGAGAAAAGCCCTGAATATTATTTGTTGATTTTTTAAGTTGTTTTTTTGCATCTTCAGAAAAGTATTTATTTAAACTATTTAACACATCAAGGATTGTATTTAAATGTTCTATATACTTCGGATTATACTCTTTACTTACTTGAGAAATTACTTCCTTTTTATCTCCTTTTGGCATGGTGCAATAAGGACAATTATCAGAAATATCCTCAAAACTTTTATATCCGTCTATTTGCCACTTTAGCCACTTTGCATTTACACTACTTTTTAAATAGTCAGAATAACTCTCAAGTCCTTTCGGAATATTAACAATTTTGTTTCCCTTGCCAATTCCTTTGGCTAATGGACTTGCTTCTGAATAACCTGATTTTGATGTACCAAAACTTTCACTCAGTCTTCCCATGTCGCTGATGACTTGATCTATTTCTTTCAATTCTTTAAAGGTGTTCTTGATTTCTGTTATAATTTCATCGATTTCTTTAATATGGGCATCATAATTAGGTGTTTTAACAAATATTTCAAAACTATTTGTTAAAATCTCATCTATTTTAAATGCATATTGGTTAATATAATCATCATTAAAAATCTTCACTGATGTTATTCCATCTAATCCTTTTACACTAGGCTTTACATCTTCAGTATTTGTTTCAATATACTTAAAAGACATCAATTCATTGATTGCATCATCACCTTTTATGTGCAGTTCTATTGCCTTTGCAATTGTACTTTTCCCGACTCCATTCATAGCATATTTAATATTCAATTTATTTTCATTAATTTGAATTTTACCTGAATCGATATTATTACAATTTTTTATTTCTATGTTCATCTTATTAATTTAGCCTCCTTAATTACTTAGAATATCATAATTTTTAGTAACTCTATCACCACAATAAATACAATAACTTTAATCATCCGATATAGGTTTTTTACATTTTTTACAAATCATAATTATTAAAAATTTTTATTTGTTAAATTAATCATTATATTTTTATATATTAAATCATAATCTTAATATTTAAAAGAAGTTGTAAATTGATTCATTAATGACCTCTATGTTAATATTTACAATCAATTCGTAATAAGATAATCTTATTACCTTGTGTCATAATTATAAAAATACCTTCTAATGCATTTAGGAATAATAATAGGTAATGGATAAATTGATAAGTCAATATAACAAAAAATGGCATTCACCAACGAATGTCTACATGCATATTCAAGAATTAGCAAAAGATGTAGGTTTTGAAGCAATTAATAAAAAACCTCAATATCAAAAAGTAAGAGAAGCAAAAATAAGTGTAGTTATGGCTTTTATTCTATCTAAAATGAGGGGTCTACCTACCTTTTTACGCTTTCCTTTAAAAGATCCACCTGATGTATATTTAATGCAGCCAAATAATGGAACTATGGATATAGTAACTGTTGAAATTACAAGTTATAGAGATTCAAAAGAATCTTTATTAGAACAACTAAAAAGAACTAAGCTGAGTCAAACCTATTCATATAAATATATGCTATTAGTAGAATTATTAATAAAAACCCAAGTGGATTATGATAATATTTTTAAATATAAAATAAAACATAAAATTGATTGGCCAGTTTGGTTCTTGAGTAAAATTAAAGATTCACCAGATACTATTGCAGAGATTGTAACAATAGACTCTGGAATTAACCATTTCGAAATAAATATCGGAAGAGAAGCCTATTATTACAATAAACAATTCAAAACACCTGCAATTATTTATTCGAAAAGAGCATTTAAGCCAAAAGATGTCCGAGTTGAATCAAACCAAAAAGAAGACCACACTCTTCCTTGGGAAATGTTAGAAGATTAATTTTATTGTAATAAAATATTTATTAATTTTAAAAAGGAGAAATAATGACTCTGGAAGATGAATTTAATAATGATATGTTAGACATTTATGAAAAGGCAAAGGTCTATAAATACTATGCTACAAGATATCTGCAAATGGTAAGACGAAGGGGTGGCTTAGAAGCTGCAAAAATATTAATAAATAAAAAAATTACTCCTACTGGCTTTAATGAGCTTGTAAAGTTAGGCAGAACTGATTTATCGGTAGAAGCACTTGTAGCTAGTGATAAATATAAAGAATTAAAATATTTTACCGATGAAGACAGACGGAAAGCATCAGACAGGTTACAGGAAATATTAAAAAAATAAAATGTTAATGGCTGGGGAGAGAGGATTCGAACCACAAATAATTTATTAACAAATCAATAAATATATTTATTTATAAATTTATTAAGATTGGCTCCCCCTAAGCTACTAAATTTCGAACCAGATTATAAAGGAATTAAGTAACCTGAAGGATATCTTTAATTAACAAAGATAAATAATGCGCATAAGTTGGTACTCTACGTACTAAGAAGATAGTTAGAGAATATAGGCTGCCTACTAGACACTCGATTTAAAATTTTCTTCCTAAACAATTCTTGTACTAAATAGAAAAAATAAATTGAAATAATATGGATCACATGTATAATTGAAACTGTACAATTTAAGCCTGTGCAGTGTAAAAACTGCAAGGATCTCTCAAGAAATATACCCTATCTAGCCGGCTTATAAGGTAAAAAACAGTTGGAGTTAGCCTGTAAGCCGAGTTCTGTAATGTTTATGATTTTCATCATAAACATCAGTAGTCATCCATCTGGGGTAAATATTACTACTTACCTCAAGCGGCCTAACCCGGAAGAAGACGGACCACCTTATACTTCCCTATTTGGCCTTTCTCCGGATGCGGTTTACCAGGCCAGCCTGTTACCAGACTGCCGGTGAGCTCTTACCTCGCCATTTCACCCTTACCAGAATAAATCCTGGCGGTATATTTTCTGTTGCACTGGCGCTTGGATCGGTCTTGGGACCGGTCCCGCTGGGCATTACCCAGCATCCTGTCCCGCGGAGCTCGGACTTTCCTCGCAGGCAAAACCTGCGCGACTACTCGGCTAACTCCGGTTATATATTAGAGGGTATTTTATGGAAAATCAATAAGGGACCTACTCATCTATATTTCCGAAACTTATCTTTGATTCTCCTTCGTAGGTGAGATCTTTTTTATCCAGCGCTTTGTTTACGAGCCTGTCGGCTTCTTTATTTTGCTCACGTGGTATTAGTCTCAGGTCCACGAGATCATATTTTGCGAGTTTTACGGAAACCTTAAGATATACTTTTAAAATATTTTCGTCTTTTATCTTCCATGTTTTTTTTATCTGATTGCAGAGAAGTTTACTGTCGGAAAAAAGTATTATTTTTTTGGAGTTATATTTTTCTGCCAGATCAAGGACCTTATCCAGTGCCAGATACTCTGCCATGTTATTTGTATACTTTCCGATATAGGCGCTCATCTCTTCGAGTCTGTTGTCCCTGTCGTCAAAGATTACGGCACCGACTGCAGAAGGGCCGGGATTTCCCCTTGAACCGCCATCGAAATATATTTTTAAATATTTTATGGATTCCCCTGCCATTTAAGATTCCAGCTCCTTCTTTATAGCATCGATTTCACTCCTGTAGATAATGGCCATTCTTCCGCATAACGGACAGCTATATATCTCGTCTATGTCTTCGATCTTTTCGGCTGCAATCATTGGTATCTCCATATTGCATACACTGCAGAAATTATTTTTAAGGACCGAAACGGCAATACCGCCTTTTTTAGTTTTGACTTCATTATATTTTTTCAAATGATCTCCGGGTATTCTTAAGATGACATCATCTTTTCTTTTTCTTAATCCCTCTACGATATGTTTTAATACCTCTATCTTTTCATTCATTTCATTATTTATCCGGTTTAAATCCGCTTCTGCTTTGTCTTTTTCGGCTGCAGCCAGCTTCACTTTATCCGACATCTCTTCCAGCTCTATCATAAGCTCCAGTATCTTATCTTCTATTTCCGAATTCTTTTGCTTGAGTATCCTTACTTCTTCCTGGTAATTTTCCAGTTCCTTCGCACTCATAATTGTCCCGCTAAAGAGTTTTTTCTCATCATTTTTAATCTTTTCATTCTGAAGCTCCACAGTATCCTCCAGCTTTTTACGCTTGCTCTCAAGGTCGGAGTATGCGCCACTTGCCTCATTGAATTTTCCCGCGGCCCTTTTTAACTCTTCCTTCGCAGAAACCTGTTCCTTGTTATTTTTGATATTTTCTATCTCTGATGACCTTGCAGAGATCGCATTTTCTATTAGCTGCAGTTCCACAAGATCCGTAACATCGAATTTAGATTCAGTCAATCTGATACCTCCAGGATTTATATCCATTTTTGCTTTTTATTACATTTATTTTGATTTTTTCTTTCTTTAAGAATTCTTCAAGTATGGCTGACATGCCGGCAATAGCCGGGGCCTCGCTGCTGCCATGTCCCGTGGTAATAATTATTTTACCGCTTTCTATGATCCGCAAGGCATTGTGATATTTGATTTCACCGACTATTATAAGGTCGCAGTCCATATCGACAAAGCGGTCCGTGAGAGAATTGGAACTGCCGCTCGCTACTGCTACCTTTTGGATTTTTTTGTTTTTTGCCTTAATATCATTTCTAGACATCCATACGAAAGATTCGATTTCCAGTGTTTTCTTTATCATCGAGGCAAGATTCTTAAAATATTGCGGTTTTTTAAGTTCTCCCAGCCTTCCAAAGCCGCTTTCCTTGAATTTATTTTCGATCTTATATATGTCATATGCCATTTCCTCGTAAGGATGGGCCTTTGCGACCGCCTCAACCAGGCTATCCAGGTTCGTTTCTTTTACTATGCATTCTATCCTGACCTCATCGATATAACTCATCTTTCCGGCTCTGCCGGTATAGGGTTTTGACCCTTTACCAGGAATAAAGGTCCCTTTTCCTTTTGTATTAAAAGTGCAGCATGAATAATCTTTCCACTGCCCGCCGCCCTGCCGGCATATAACCTTTCTTATCTCTTCCTCTGCCTCTGCCGGTGCAAATACGACAAATTTATACCACTGCTCATACCTGTCTTCAATTATTTCTGTATTTACCAGACCTAATTTACCCGCGATGAGATCATTTAATCCACCTGCCATAGCGTCGTAATTGGTATGAGCACAGTAAGACGCTATGCCGGTTTCTATGAGCTTCAGTATTTGTTTCCCGCCGATCGTCGAACTTAAGATGGTATCAAGAGGATCATGTATTAAGGGATGATGGGTCAGTACAAGATCGGATTTTGTTTTTACCGCTTCATCGGCCACGTCTAACGATACGTCAAGGGCCACAAGAATTTTTTTTATATCCTTCTCAAGATTCCCGATCTGCAGGCCCGTTTTATCCCAGCCAGGAGCGATATCTTTGTTGAAAATTCTGTCAAGACATAAAGTGAGATCCTTTAGAATCATTTTTACCTGGTAAAATTGTATTATTGAAATAAATATTATAATATTTGTTCTGAAATAAAAAGTAATTCTTATTACATTTGTAGCATTTTCTATAAGGAGATCGATGGACCTTCTGGATAATGAAAAAAATATTCGCGATAGTATACCGGAAAAAATGATAAAAAGCCTTTATGCTTTCCCCGGACAGTTTAAAGCAGCAGAAAATATTATGCTGAAGCAAAAATTCTCCTTCAATAAAAAGTTTAAAAATGCGCTTATCCTGGGTGTTGGGAATTCGGCTCAAACTGCATACAGATCAATAGATTCATTGCAGATAAACAAATCTAACATTCCTATTATCTTAAACACAAAACCGGATATACCTTCCTGGGTGGACAAAGATACGCTTGTCATTGCTGTTTCCCACAGCGGTGACTCTGTTGAAGTACTGAGAGCGGTCGATGAAGCTCTGGATCTGGGTATTGGAATTTTTGCTATTACTACTGACGGCAAACTAAAAGAGAAAGCAGCCTCTAATAAAAATATAACGATTATCGATTATGACATAGATGTAATATCCAGAATGGCAACAGGTTACTTTTATGTATTCATTGTGGATATATTAAACAAAGCAGGCGCCATTGATATCTGCAGTGATAGAAAAGATTGCCTTCTGGGAATAGACTGGGATGAAGTCGAAAGTGCATTATTAGATTTTTCAAAAGAACTTGCTCCGGATGTAAAAACATATAAAAATCCTGCGAAAAGAACTGCTATAAACTTTTTTAATAACATCCCTATTATATATGGAAGCAACCGGTTAACTGAGACGGTATGTTTCAGGTTAAAAAACCAGATATGCTTGAATAGTAAAAACTTTGCTCATTTTAATACTATGCCTGAGATGGACCACGGTGAAATAGCCGCATGGGGAATGAGACGTGAACTCAGAAATAAGTTTTTTGTACTTTTTATCTCCGATAAAGATTCAAGAACAGCAACTAAAACAAGAATCGAGATCTTAAAAGGTATTCTTATGGAAAAAAGAATTATTTTTGAGGAAATCATGCTGGAAGGTCCGAGTGACGCAGTTAAAGTATTTAACGGCATTTTACTTGCTGACTGGATCAGCGTATACCTTGCAGTATTAAACAAAGTAGATCCCACTATGACGAGACTTCTCGATTTGATGAAAACAAGATTCGAACGGGTCAGTTCTTCCAGCAGCGCCCCAGATATTCTGGATTTGTAGAAAAATCATCAGTTAGAGCAGTATCTCTAATACTTTATATAAATAAAATCAGGCATAATAGCTGAATAATCTTCACCGGCTATGACCTGCCTTTTTTCACTTCCATCAAGATTCATTATAAAAATTTGTTTTCGGGTTCCAAACAATACCTCAAATACTATAAACTGATTATCGGGCGAGATTATGGCGTGGCCATGTTCTGTAGAATCTTCTGTAAGTCTTTTTAAATTTTCTCCATCCGGTTCCATTATGTAAATATTAAAAAATTTGTTTTCCTTGGCACGGCCCTGAAAGATTATATATCCTCCATTTTTGGACATAGACGGGACCCTCTTTTCGAAAGCAATATCTAACATTTTTTTTATATTTGTCCCATCGTCATTCATTATAAACAGATCATAACTGCCTACCTGCCCCGATTCATAAATAATCTTATTTTCATTATAATAACCAAAAGGGTGCCAATCGTGAGCAAAGGGGTTAATTGTCAATCTCTGCTCATCGCTTCCGTCTGAATTCATCTTATATAGCTCCCAATCTCCCTCGGTAAATCTTTCAAAGTATATCTGCTTTCCATCATAGGACCATGCAGGATCTCCATTTCTTTCATTATTAAATGTGAGTTGCTTCTTATCCGTACCATCCCAATTCATGATCATGATCTGCCACATACCTTTTACATCAGATGAGTACACGATTTTTTCCCCATCAGCGGACACGCAGGGATATAGGTCGCTGCCCGGGCTGTCAGTAAGTTGTTTCAGATCAGAACCATCCAGATTTGAGCTGAAGATATCGTCATTACCATTTTTATTGGATGCAAACACTATTCTTTTGACTTTATAATCCATATTTACAATCCAGCCGCTTATCTCAACACTTTCATTACTGAAATCATTTTCAAGGCTGCTATTTATAAAAATATTTGCATCCGTTTTTGCGCCGGCCTGGCCTTTAACCGTAATATTTTTTTTATATAAGTTGTATTCATCAGAGTTTGTTATTGCATAAATATAGATGGAATGCTTTGAGCCCTGTTCAAGTCCGCTTATATCAAAAGTACCCCGAAAGCCGCTGTTTGTATAATTACTATTTCCAAAGCTTTCAGCAACATCGCCTCTTTCAAAACCATATTCTGCATTTCCCAGAAATTTACCAAAACCTCTGGGGCCATCCAGATATATTTCCATTCTGTTGATATTGGTACCGGATGAAGAATTTGTATCGGTTGCCCAACCAGAGATTAAAATTTCTTTTTCAACAATTGATTCTGAGGGAGTTTCAAGATAAATCCTTATGTTTTCTTTAGCCTGTGGAATACCCTGAAGCTTGATTTCTTTTCTTATTAAGATTTCATCCTCACCGGGTAATTTCGCATAGAAAAAAATATAATGTATAGAGCCGGGTTCAAAGACATAGTCCCCCTTGTTCCATTGAAGGTAAAATCCCGAATTTAAATAATCATTTCCATATATAGATGCCGCTTCATTTGAGGTAACGCCGTATTCTGCATTTCCAATATAAATGCCGTTTTCCTTATCGCCATCAAGGTAAATTTCAATGTTAATATTATCATTATCTGCAGATTGAGAAGATGATGATGTCTGAGAATCAGTGGTTTCTGAACCGGTATTTTTTGAAGTTTCATCATTACTGGTTATTTGCTGTTGATTTATTTCAGATTCTGCTTCAAATTCGTCCGGTATATTTACTTCCTTGTTTATTTGTTTAAAAAAAACAATGCCAAATACGGTAATAGCAATAACAAATAAAGCAATGACAATTAAAGTAATTGTTTTCATTTTCCATCTATTTCAACCCAAAAAGGGTTAGAAATTTAATATTTTTTAAATCTTCTTCAAAAAAGACAATCAGTGCACAAGTAAGATTCTGATTTGTCTTTTTTGTTTCTACCTAACTGTGAAGAGCCTCATATTTTCTTTTTTCCAAGAAACCGGGAAAAAGTCTAAATTGGTGGGCCCACCAGGACTCGAACCTGGGACCTCCGCATTATGAGTGCGCTGCTCTAACCAACTGAGCTATGGGCCCTTGATGAGGATAACTGTGTGTTAGACAATTGCCTATATTAATAGATATCATGGAATAAGTCAATTTGCTGTCTCTATCCATCCTATGAGATCAAAAATACCGGGTCCGGATGTGACAATCCTGATTTCTCCTGACTGGGTATCATAAACTACTATTTGCCGGCTCTGAATATTTTCGAGAGCCTCGTCAAATATATAACCAATAAAAGCTACGTATCTTCCGTCGGGAGAAAAGATTGGTTTCGAAGCATCGGCCTCATGATCTATTTTAATCTTTCCTGAACCATCTATATTTATAATGTAGATATTGCCTGCATTAAAATTGGATGCAATAGTTCCATACCTGCCTACGCCCACATAGGTTATCAGCCCAGTTGAATCTGGCACATCAAGAATCAAAGGCTGCTGTTCCCTTAGCTCCGCGTCATCGGTAAGTCTGGTTAAATTGCTCCCATTACTGTCGCATATCCAGATATCGCCATCTTCCTCAAAATCACCCAGCACATGAAAAACTATTTTATTTTGACTGGTGAAAAGATTAAAATTATCAAAGGTTGCTTCCATGTTCTCAAATTGATTTTTGTCAAGTATCTCATTGGCCGCTCCGCTTGAAATATCGACTGCCACCAGTTTTTCATTTCTGGTAAAATAATCCAGGATAACTCCCTCTTCCATTTTTAGATTACGGGTATGAAGAATATTGAATAATTGGCCATCATCTACGGAGAACAATACCGGATCCAGGAAAACCTCATTCTCAGAAGAAAATTCTTCCATATTCACATCAATCTCATTGATATCGCCAGTATCGATATTGACAATAGAAATACCGCCATCGCTAAAATTAGCTGCATAAGGATTGATGACGGTCTCATAGGCAATGCTCTTACTATCATGTGACCAAACAGGCCTGCCATATATATCAGCCATCATATCCATTGACTCGGAATCCGTGTAATCAAATTCTTTAACAGCTTTCATTTCTCCGTTAGTAACATCTATCACGCTTAATGAGCCGTATGCACCCCTTCCTCCCTCATAAAATCCACAGCTTATTTTACTTGAGTCCGGTGATACACCGTATATTCTGCTCAAGTCGTATTTTTCATTCAAATCAGTATAAATTACATTTTCACCGTTTCCATCAGGGCTAATAGCTATAATTTTTGCTACTCTGTGCTCAAAATGCATGGAACTTTCCTCACTGCCGACCTGGAAATATGCTATTTGATAATCCTTTTCTGTTTCGGCTCCTCTGCCATTTCTATCATCGGCGGCACCATCTCCGGATTCATCTTCCGCTGTTTCCTCCTCTTCACCGGGCTCGCTGGCATTATTTCTTTCGATGGACGAACTGCACTTACTTAATGCAGATGAGCTTAAAAAAAGAACCATGACCAGAATTATAATTGCGATATAGATTTTTTTTATGTTCATGAAACTTTCTCCTTTTTATTTTTCTTTCTCAGAATGTCCATCCGCCATCCAGTCAGTATGATATTCTTTATAGCAGCCATCGCTTCCCCTTAAAACTCCGGAACCGTTTTTCTCCAGTTTAAAATATCCATGCGCCCCGAAGTAATCCCTTTGCTGGGCTACGATCTGAGCTGAAATCATAACCGGGGCAGCCATCTGCAATATATAATCGTAAGAACACCCCATAGCCATAACAGGCACCCCGACGATATGGCTGATATTGATAAAAGCTGCAAGTTTATTTAAATTCTTATTTATAAAATCCCTGAACGCAGGCGCGGCCATAAGGTTCTCAAGGCCAGGATTTTTTTCATACTCCTGTGTAATCTCGTTTAAGAACTTAGCCCTGATGATGCATCCCGCTCTCCAACCCCGGGCAATTTCCCCCGGATCAAGATTGAATTCATATTTATCTGATGCTGCTTTCATTAAAGCAAAACCCTGGACATAAGAAGAAATCTTTGCAATATACAGAGCATCATGGGCCATATCTATAAGTTCTTCCCTGCTTCTCCCATATTGTACTTTTCCAAATTTAAGTTTTTCCGACATAGCCAGTCTCAACTCTTTGGCCCGGGACATTTCACGTGAAAATATGGCAGAAGCTATTGTTGGGATGGGAACCAGAAGCTCCAGACTGCTCTGTATGGCCCAGGTGCCGGTACCCTTCATTCCGGTGATATCTGCAATCCTGTCTACGAGAAATATACCGGATTCTTTTTCTTTTTCCTTTATGCTCTTTCCTGTAATCTCTATAAGATATGACCGGAGAATATCATCACCGCTATTCCAGGACAGCATAATATCAGAAATTTCTTTCGCATCCAGTCCCAGTGCATTTTTAAAGGTCCAAACACATTCTCCGATTAGCTGCATATCTCCGTATTCTATTCCGTTATGTACCATTTTTACAAAATGTCCTGCGCCTCCCGGACCTATATACGAAACACAGGGTATACCATCTTCTGCTTTAGCAGCTATGTCATAAAAAAGATCCTTTATAAGATCATATGCCTTTTTCTGTCCACCGGGCATTATTGCCGGACCCTTGAGTGCGCCCTCTTCACCTCCTGATATGCCTGCACCGATATACAGGATACCCCTTCCTTCAAGTTCCCCGCTCCTTCTTATGGTATCTTTAAAAAATGAGTTGCCCCCGTCTATTATTAGATCCCCCTTTTCCATTAATGGAACAAGTTGGCGTATGGCGTCATCTACCGGTCTCCCGGCTTTTATCATAAGGATTATAATCCTGGGCTTCTCCAGGGAGCTGGCCAGATCTTTATAAGAATAAGCGGCCGTTATATTCTTGCCCTTTGCCCCGGCATTTATGAAATCTCCGGTTTTTGAACCTGTCCTGTTAAATACCACCACAGGATAGCCTTTACTCTCTATATTCAGAGCCAGATTTTTACCCATTACTGCAAGACCAACAAGACCTATATTCCGCTTTTTCATCCAGGCCCCCTTTTTTGAAAATGGGTAAATTTAATAAAATTTTATATTAACCACGCGGGACATCATCTCAAAATCTTTATCATTATGCAGCATATACAGATCATTCTCAATGCAAATCTCGGCAATAATACAGTCAATCGTACTGGAAATATTAAAACCTTTTTTTTTGCAATCAAAATATATCCTGGCTGCCTTTGCATATGAGTCTTTTCCTTTTTTTAAATAAAAAAACCTCTGGGAGTCCAGAAATCTTTTTAAAAGATAAAAATCCTGTTCTGTTCTGGTTCCCTGCAGTAATTCCTGATAAATATATAGATTGATCCCGAATGGAACATTAAGATTGATTATTTCATCAAATTTCTTTGTTTTATCATTTTCATTTCCGGCTAAATAATCAAGCAGTACCGAAGTATCGACAAGGACCATTATAATCCTCTTTCTCTCAGCTTCTTATAGTCGTAATCTCGTTTAAATTTTATCTTTCCCTTTATTTCTTTTGGATTCATCCTTTTATTTGTCTCGACAAATTCTTTTAGGGCCAGATTTATTAATTCTTTTTTAGTAGATGCATTCGTATATTTGAAAGCTTCTTTTACAAGCTTATCGTCCAGGTTGATATTAGTGCGCATAATCATACACCTCCATATACACCAATAATATAACACAATTACCTCCGGTATACAATTGCCTACCTTGATAACGACAATAAAGAGACTAACTCATGAGCGGCGCCCGAATAGACCAAACTTTCTAGCCTGCATATTCAGATCATCTGTTTCTGCTTGAAGCTAAAATATCCGCCTTCGGCAACGATTATATGATCGAGAACACTGATGCCCAGGATACTGCAGGATTTGCATAACCTGTTTGTTATCTCTATATCATCGGTTGAAGGTTCGGGATCACCGCTTGGATGATTGTGTATGAATATGACCGAAGCTGCCGAATCTTTGATTACCGGTTTTATTACTTCCCTGGGGTGGACTATGGAACTTGTAAGGCTGCCCTGCGAGATCAGAACCTCCTTTATTACCCTGTTCTTTATATCAAGCAGCAGCACTCTGAACTGTTCCTTTTTTAGATCCTTAAGAAGCGGGATATAGTAATTTGCAACTTCTTCACTGCACCGGAAGCTTACGTTATTTCCATTTTTCTCGGAGACCGCCCTCCTGCCCAGTTCAAGTGCCGCAATGATCTGAGCCGCTTTTGCTCTTCCGATTCCACTGATTTTTAAAAATTCAGGAAGAGATAAATCGTAGAGATTCTTGAGGCTGCCGTATTCTGCCAGTATTTTCTTGGCCAGATCAAGAGCAGAAAATTTTTCTTTGCTGTTCCCTACTCCTGTTCTAAGTATTATCGCTAAAAGCTCGCAATCGGATAGATATTCAGATCCCTTTTTTATAAGCTTTTCCCTGGGCCTTTCGAGCTCGGGCCAGTTTTTGATTGATGTTAGATGCAACTTCTTTATTTATGTAGTTATATAAAGTTATCTTACATAATATCATAATTAAATATTTATGCAAATATGCTATTAAGCATCTATTAAGGGCTTAAAAAAATGAATCTAACTAAGGGTAACCAATATAGAATTAGCTGAAATTTTGGTATAAATCGATTGCCACTCTTATAATTATCGCTACCAGAAGCGATATAAATATAATTCTGATTATTTGTGGTTTAACTTTCTTATTTATATAAGTTCCAATCCTGGACCCCACTATAACTCCAAGAGCAACA
>Ga0265297_10007918_pt1 | contig 14459 bp, 14 predicted proteins | sample Munlanlwell13791_FD_192502 | JGI IMG/M metagenome (GOLD analysis project Ga0265297, IMG submission 192502) | Leachate microbial communities from a municipal landfill in Southern Ontario, Canada - Leachate well 137-91 | ecosystem: Engineered > Solid waste > Landfill > Unclassified | place... | reverse complement strand
ATCGATTATTTCAAGCGGGCATCTACTGATCAGGACATCATCGTAAAGGCGATCGGAGACGCAATCCTTGACTCCCAGATAAAACTCGAGGCCCTCGAGAAAATGATGAAACCTCTCCAGGAGAAGCTCGAAGAAACCAAGCAGGAAGCAAACAGGCTTCTTGAATTAGCTATGGACAACAAGGTATCGCAGGGAAAGACTTATAAAGATAAAATGGCGAGATTAGACGAAGAAATGCTCAGGCTGGAAAACGAGCTGGAAAAACTGCAGGCCAAAAAGAACGTGGCTCAAATGTCGGCAAGCTCGGGGCAATTCTTGCACACAAACCTTAGGTTTGCCATGCAATATATCGAGAAGGCCCCTCCGGAAGCCCAGAAGAGCCTTATACAAGCCATGATCAAGGAAATCGTCGTTTACAAGGATTATATCGAGATCAAGATGTATATAGACCAGCCCACGGTAGACAGCCTTTCATGCAGCCTGCCAACCCCGGAGGCCCAAAAAACCCCTAAAAATGACAAGCGCCCTGCAGGGGATGCCTGCAAGGCGCTTGTTACTGTATCGGACGCTCGAAGTTCGCCTGAGCGTCAAGGTTGGCTGCCCCGTGTGGACTCGAACCACAATACCTAGATCCAGAGTCTAGTGTCCTACCAATTAGACGACAGGGCAATGGCAGCGTTAACTTAGTACCCCTTAAATAGCTGATTACCTGTTACTTTTATGGTTACGGTATTAGAATCAACGGACTGGACTAAAATTTCCTGATCAGGAGATACCGTCAAATTTAAATCTATATTCGGAGGGATATATTGCAACTTTAATTGATAAACGCCGGGCTGCCAACTCACAGTAGGAATTTTAATAGTTTTCTTAGCTGATTCTTTGTAACCCAGGTATATCTTTATTAGTTCGGGAAATAAAGATTCTGAGGTAGAAACGACAATCGAACCCTTACCTTCGCTTATGGTTCTTTGAACACTGGGAATATTATGGTTCCAGTATACAATTATATCTTTCTTCGAGGTGTTTTTAAATGTGGCTTCCAGGATTATCTTGTCTCCTGCCTCATATATTTCCTTATCAAGCTTAATACTGAGTTCTACAGGCTCAACCTGGCAATAACCAATACGATTGAGTAAGAGTGAAAATAAAAAAAGAAAAAATATTTTTTTCATCTTAATCGATATGCGTCCGGCCTACCACATATTTTTCTTTATCCAGTTATCAAGTTTTGTGATTCCTCCGCCAATCCCGGAAAAATCCTCTGATGCGCCCTGTACTGCGCCCTGAAATGAACGGCCGGCAGTATGACATCCATAACCCAGGAGCGCACAAAATAACAACAGCAAAACTACAATACCCGTTCTTTTTATCATTCCTCACTCCTTCTTTATAAACTTACTGAGCCTTTCTTTAGCCCTCTCTTTACCCAAATAATGTATCACCTCAAATAAACCCGGGCCGATAGTCTTTCCGGTAAGGGCTACGCGTATAGGATGGATAAGGGCTTTTGCTTCAATATTTAATTCCTTTACCATCTGCCGGAAACTCGCTTCAATGGAGCTAATATCAAAATTATCCAGCGCCTCCAGCCTTTCAACAAACAGCTTAAACTCTCTGGATAAATCTTTAGTTAAAAATTTATCTTTGGCTTGCGGGTCTATTACAATATCCTTAATAAAGAAGAAATCAGCCCACTCCGTAAAATCGTTTATTCTGCAAAGGCGGGCCTGGAATAATTTTACCAAAGAAACTAAATAGTTTCTATCAAAATTATTTTCCTGTATGTATTTTCTTTCTAACAGCAGGGGTATGATTATATCGGTTAATTCTTGAGCATCTATTTTCTTAAGGTACTGGTTATTGAGCCAGTTAAGCTTATCCAAATTAAAAGTGGCTGCGGTTTTATTCACATCCTTGATATCGAATAATTTAATTGCTTCTTCTATTCCAATGACTTCTCTGGTTTCTCCGGGTGACCAGCTTAAAAGCAGCAGATAATTAACCAGGGCCTGGGCAAGATAGCCCATTTTACGGTAATCGCTGATACTGGTAGCGCCTGTCCTTTTGGAAAGTCTGCCTCCTTCAGCGCCCAATATTAACGGCAAATGCGCAAACTCAGGTACGTTAAAACCTAACGCCTTATAGAGAAGGACCTGCTTTGGGGTATTTGAGATATGGTCATCGCCCCTGATGACGGCAGTTATATTCATGGTGGCGTCATCTACCACACAGGCAAAATTATAGGTGGGTGTGCCATCGGATTTTATCAATACCTGGTCTTTTAAATCTTTGGCATCAAATTCAATTTCACCGCGAATCAAATCATTTATTTTTATCTTCTGCGGCGTGACCTTAAAGATTACGGCCTCGGCACCGCCTTTTGTCTTGTCTATATAGGCAGCCTGGTTTTTTAATAACTTATCCGCATATTCCCGGTAAATATCAAATCTCTGGCTCTGGTAATAAATCTCATCCCAATTAAAACCCAACCAATTAAGGCTGTACAATATCTCATCCAGGTATTCTTTCTTTGAACGCGCCTTATCCGTATCTTCTATCCTTAAAATAAATTTTCCTCCTCCTGCCTTAGCAAAAAGCCAGTTAAATAGTGCAGTACGGCCGCCTCCTATATGCAGATTACCTGTTGGCGAAGGCGCAAAGCGAACGCGTATCATCTTAATTTCATCCCTTCCTCTAAGGCGCGCATATTAATCTCCACTAACTCTTTTTTTTCCTCCCCTGCAAGCCCTAAGATACTCTTTTGTATGCTTTTTAAACCCACAATTTTTTTCTTGGTGATAAAACAACCCAGGGCAACCACATTAGCTACCCTGATGTTGCCGAGTTTGGCGGCGATGTCGCTAAAAGGGTGTCTGCTGATATGCACATTCCTGTCGGCAGATTTCAAGACCAGCGAGCTGTTAACGAGCGATAGCCCTTTATTTTTTATCCGGTTTTTAAATTTATCCCAGGAGGGTTGGTTCATAATAATCAGGGCGTCTGCCTTGCTGATGTATGGAGAGCCGATTTCTGCGTCTGAGATTATCACTGCGCAGTGAGCTGTCCCGCCGCGCACCTCAGCGCCATAGGATGGCAGCCAGGTTACATACTTATTCTCTCTCATCCCTGCCTCTGCCAGGATTTTACCTAAAAGCATTATCCCCTGCCCGCCGCTGCCGGCAATAATAATCCGTTCGGTCATTTGATTCTTCCTAAAGGAAATTCTTTTGCCATCGTATCCCTAATCCATTCTAAAGATTTTACCGGCGAAAGGTCCCAATAAGTAGGACAGGGCGATAATACCTCTACCAACGAGAACCCTTTTTTCTCTATCTGATTTTGAAATGCCTGTTTTATCGCCTTCTTCGTCTTCATAATCTCCTGGGGGCTTGACAAGGAAGTCCTTTCAATAAAACATACCCCTGCCAGTAAGGCTAACATTTCTGAAATCTTCAAAGGATAGCCTTGAATTTTGGCCTCCCTGCCATGAGGGGTAGTAGCAGTCCTTTGGCCTAAAAGCGTAGTAGGCGCCATTTGGCCTCCGGTCATCCCGTAAATCGCGTTATTTATAAATATCACCGTGAGGTTCTCTCCTCTATTGGCGGCATGTATTGTTTCTGCTGTGCCGATAGCTGCCAAATCTCCGTCTCCCTGGTATGTAAAGACAATATTATCCGGCCTTACCCTTTTTATGCCGGTAGCCACTGCCAGGGCCCTTCCATGTGCTGCTTCAGAACAATCAAAATCCCAATAATCATAGGCGACTACCGCGCAACCTACCGGCGCCACCCCAATTACCTTTTCTCTGATCTTTAATTCGTCCACTACTTCGGCAATAAGACGGGCGGCTATACCATGCCCGCAACCAGCACAATAGTGAGTTGAAATACTGCGTAGAGATTTAGGGTGACTAAAAATTTTCTCCATTATAAACTTGATAAACTTTTCACAATTTCTTTTTCGGTCGGAATCCCCCCGCCAGCCCTGCCAAGAAATCCTACTTTCACCTTCCCGTTAACCGCCAATCGTACATCCTCCAACATCTGGCCGTAGGACATCTCTATCACCAGGTAACGAATTTTAGGTGACAGGTGACTGGTAAATGCCTTTTTTGGAAACGGCCATAAAGTTATTGGCCGGATTAAACCGATTTTTTTGCCCTTCTTCCTCAAATCATACACAACGTTCTTAGCAATCCTTGCCATTGAGCCATAGGCGACTAAAATAATCTGAGCATCCTCCAAAGATACGCTTTCGTAACGCTGTTCTTTTTCCCGTATTTGCGTATATTTTTTCTGTAATTTAAGATTGAACGTTTCTAAATCTCCCTCTCTAAGGTAAAAAGATTTTACAATATTAGGTTTTCTTCCTTTGCACCCTGTTAATGCCCACCATTTTAGTTTATCGCTTATCGCATACCGCTTATCGCTGCGATAAGCTAAAATGGGCTCCATCATCTGGCCCAACATGCCGTCGCTCAAAATCATTGAGGGTATACGATACTTATCTGCCAGGGAAAATGCCAACGGCATCATTTCATAAGCCTCCTGGACGCAAGCCGGCGCAAGCACTATTGTGTGATAATCTCCGTGGCCGCCGCTGCGTGTCGCCTGGAAATAATCAGATTGCGAAGGCCAGATGTTCCCTAATCCTGGCCCCCCTCGCATTACATTGACAATCACCGCCGGCAACTCTGCTCCGGCTATATAAGAAATCCCTTCCTGTTTAAGGCTTATACCGGGGCTGGAAGAAGATGTCATGGCCCTTGCGCCGCTAGCTGCTGCTCCAAAAACCATGTTTATAGCTGCTAATTCTGACTCAGCCTGAATAAATACCCCTTTTCTTTCCGGCATGCGCCTGGCCATATACGCAGTCAATTCATTTTGAGGCGTAATCGGATAACCTGCGTAAAAATTACAGCCGGACTGAAGTGCTCCCTCAGCAATGGCTTCATTACCAGTCATAAGTATCTTATTATTCTCTCTTGTCATGTTTATTCTATCCTGGCAGGGACAGTCCCCTTCGGCGGCAATCCCTTATTTATATACTTCTATGCAGCAATCCGGGCAGATAATCGCGCACATTGAGCAACCAAGGCATTCCGGGTTGTTTTTATACGATACCGGTTTTACGCCTTTACGGTTTAATTTCTTACTTACGCCGATTAACCCCTTGGGGCAGACGCTGATGCATAACAGGCACCCCTTACATTTTTCCTGGTTGATAATTATCTTGCCCATTTTTAGCTATGGATTTTGTCCTCTAGGCGTTGCTTAATCAGCGTTTTTATTTTATCTGCTATACTTGCGGCGGTTAAATTGTATTCCTCCAATAAAATATCCCTCTTGCCGCAAGGGATAAATTCAGAAGGCAGGCCAAAACGATATACGGTTTGGCCTGTCAATTCCATCACCGCGCTTCCAAATCCGCCTTCTAAAATACCGTCTTCGACAGTAAAGATGAATTTACTTTTTCTGGTTATCTCTTGTAAAAACGATTGATTTAACGGTTTGACAAAGCGCGCATTAATTAAAGTTCCGGATAGGCCTTCCTGTTTTAATATTTCCATTGCTTCGTAAGAAACTGCCACCATGCTCCCCAAGGCAATAACGGCAAAATCTTTCCCTTCTTTTAAAATCTCTGGTTTACCTAATTCCAACTCCGCTGTTTGGGAATCCGTTAACTTAGTAAGTGTTTTTGGATATCTGATTGCTACCGGCAGATCTAAATTTAGCGCAAATTCCAGCATCATCTCTAATTCCAGTCCGTCTTTTGGCGCCATGAGCACCATATTGGGTATAGACCTTAAAAAAGCGATATCAAAGACCCCCTGATGAGTTACCCCATCTCCTCCTACGATACCAGAGCGGTCAATTGCAAGAACTACCGGCAGTTCTTGCAAGGCTATCTCTTCTATAATCTGGTCATAGGCCCTTTGTAAAAAAGTAGAATATATTGCAACCACCGGCCTACACCCTGCCTTGGCCAGGCCGCTGGCAAAACAAATTGCGTGTTCTTCGGCAATCCCCACATCAAAAAACCTATCAGGAAACGCATCGCGGAATTTGTCTAAACCGGTCCCTTCTGGCATGGCTGCTGTAATTGCGAAAATCCGCTTATTATTTTTGGCTAATTCTAATAGCTTGTCGCTAAATACCTCGGTGTAACTTTTAAAGTAGCCGGGCCTTTTCTCTGCAAGGCTTTTTCCTGTCTTAATATCAAAGGGAGAGGCGCTATGAAATTTTACCGGCTCATTTTCTGCAGGAAGATAACCTTTCCCCTTCTTTGTGACCACGTGCAATAATAGCGGGCCTTTAATGTTCAGGATATTTTTCAATGTGGGGATTAAAACCCCCAGGTTATGGCCATCAAAGGGGCCAAAATATCGAAATCCTAATTCTTCAAAAAACATCCCGGGTATGAATAATCCTTTTAAGCCCTCTTCAAATTTATCGGCAAGCTTTATAATACGGCTGCCCTTCGGCATGCGCGATTTTACAAAAGTCTCCAGAGACATCTTGAAGCGGTTATATATAGGTAAGGAGATGATTTTATTCAGATAAGTACTCAGGGCCCCTACATTAGGCGCAATGCTTAACTCATTAGTATTCAAAACCACCAAAATATCTTTTTTCAGGTGCCCGGCATTATTAAGGCCTTCAAAACATAACCCTCCGCTTAATGAGCCGTCTCCGATTACCGCTACAGCTTTAAAATATTCTTTGTGCTCCAAAAAGGCATCCCTTGCACAGGCAAGGCCCAATGCCAAGGATACGGCAGTTGAGCTATGGCCGGTGGTAAAGGTATCATATATAGATTCGTCTTTTGAAGGAAAACCGCTTAAGCCCTTATATTGGCGAAGGCAGGTGAATTCATCTTTTCTGGAAGTGAGGATTTTATGCGCGTAACTTTGATGACCTACATCCCAGACAATTTTATCATGAGGCGTATTTAAACAGTAATGCAAGGCAATGGTAAGCTCCACTGCCCCGAGGCTAGAAGCAAGATGTCCGCCGCTTCGAGAAACAACTTCAATAATTCTCTCCCTGATTTCTCCGGCCACCAAAGGAAGCTGCTCCAAAGAAAGTTTTTTTAAATCCTGGGGTGAATTTATCTTTTCTAATAACATCTATTCTTCTGTCCTTGCCTCATCAAAAGGCTTTAACTCAAATTCGCCTTTCTTGCCCTTTACCAGGATATCGATTTTTTTCTTGGCCGTCTCCAGCCTCTGCGCACAAAGGCGGGAAAGCTCAATGCCTTCCTGATATTTTTTTAATGCCTCATCTAGAGATAAATCCCCTTTTTCTAAATCCTCGACAATCTTCTCCAATTTCTTTAATGTTTCCTCGAATTTAACTTCAGCCATTTTTGGTAACCTCCATCACTTGACTTAAGATATCTCCTTTATGCAGCTTTGTCTTCACCATATCGCCTGCCTTAACACTATTGGCATCTTTAACCACCTCTGCCTCTGGCATCTTAAAAGTAATGCTGTAACCCCGCGATAATATATTCAAAGGGCTTAAGGTAGATAATTTTTCCGCTGCCTTGATAAACCCTGACTCTTTTAGTTTGATAAAATGGAGGGCGCGGATATAAATTTGTTTTGCTAAATCGGCTGTTTTTATCTTATGTTGCCGGATGAGAACCGCCGGATTAAGTAGGGTGAGCTTTTTAGCGGCGGCGCCAAGCCTGCTCTTATTTAATTCCAGTTCGTGCGCCATATTCAGATTCAAGCGATGCCTCAAGTCACCCATTGCTTCCTGAAAATTTACTGCCTTGTCCAGGAATAATCTCCTGAGGTTATTGGACAAAAATTGCAATTTTTCCCTCAAATCTTCCTTTTTGGGCAGGATTAATTCCGCGGCTGCCGACGGGGTAGGCGCACGCAGGTCAGCTACCTGGTCAGCGACTGTCCAATCACGCTCATGACCCACTGCTGAGATTACCGGTATCCCGGAATTATATATGGCGTAAGCCACTACTTCTTCATTAAACGCCCAGAGATCCTCAATGCTCCCGCCGCCGCGGCCTACGATCATTACTTCAATACGCTCATTCCCGGGTAATTGTTCATTCAGGAGATTAAAATCTTTTATTGCCTGGGCAATCTCTTCTTTGGCGCCTTCCCCCTGCACGCGCACAGAGTTAATAATAATATGTACATCTTTAAATCTTCTATCCAGGACTTTTAAGATATCTTTTATCGCCGCGCCCTGTGCTGAAGTAACCACGCCGATGCGACGGGGAAGATAAGGCAGGGGCCGTTTATGCGCAGCAGAAAATAATCCTGCTTTTTCCAGCCGCTGTTTTAATTGTTCCAGGGCTAACTGGAGACCCCCTATACCCTTGGGTTCAATTTTTTCTACCACTAATTGATACTGGCCGCGGGGCGGGTAAACATCAATTTTACCAAAACAAATTGCCTTCAGGCCATCTTCAATTTTAAATTTAATATCTTTAGCAGTCCGGTTAAAGATTACCGCCGGTAATAATGCCGTCTGGTCTTTTAAGGAAAAATAACAATGGCCCGACGGATATTGTTTGAAATTAGAAACCTCTCCTTCTACCCAGACCTCGGCAAACGTATTTTCCAGTATTAATTTTATGTCTTTGGTAATTTCAGAAACGGTATAAATGTGCTTAGGACTAGCTAATTTGTCTTGGGATTCAAAGAGATCAGTTCCAGGCATGGGTTTATTCGTGTTCTTTTGTTTTAGTGTCTCCATTTTTAACCGGGCCGTTTACAGCGGGTGCAGGTGAAACTGCATTAATGGTTGACGGGACAATTTCCTCAGGCGCTTGTGTTTGCGGCTGAGGTGGTTTCTTTTTTAAAATAATCAAGGCGACCGAATAAGGCTTAAGGCTTAAATCTTGCTGGTAAGAATCTGTTTGCTTGATTTCTTTTTCTTCAGAAGGCTGAAATTCGCAATTAAGGCTGCAGGAGGAATCAATCCTGTATATTTGATATACATAATCTTCTTTTAGATTTTTGATAGTCAACTTTATGTTGCGGGCTGCAGACTCAAACTTCCTCGCTTTTTGAGTTAATTCCTGGGTTTTTTTAAACAGGCCCTTTACTTTATTAGTGGTGCGCAGGCTAGAAATATCCGAAACCCCCTGCATAATTTTTTCAAAGTCCTCTGACTTAATGATGTTTAAAAGGAATTTCCTTTCCGAGCTATTTAACGTAGAAATATTTCTGGAAAGGTAATTTGTCGCTATTTCAGGGTCTATATAATTATAAGCCAGTAAGCTGATAAAATCTTTGCCCTTGGTAGGGATTAATCCTACGAATTCGTCATCCAGCTTAGCCGAAAACATATCATTTCCCAAATTATTCAAAATCTTAAAGACATTGTATGTTGTCTTTGGTGAGCCCCTATATGTCGAATGTTCCGGGTCAAAGGAAAAAATACCTACATTCCTTACTACGCCCTCTTTGTTGCTCTGGAAATCTTCCAGGCAAAAGTAAAGCTGATTATCAATACCTGCCTCATGCATATTCTTTATGCGGCTTGGGATGAAACTGGCAGCGATAAAAGATTTCTCTTTTCTCTCGGGCAAGACATTGGCGCTGCGGTCATAATTCCATTCATCTATGACTAACAGGGTATCGCGGGGAAAAGTAAAATAGGAGAGCCAGTCCCGGATAAGTTTAACCACAGACTTATTATAAATACTGCTCTCTTTTTCTGCGGCAGAAGATGTAGAAAATCCATGCCAGCTGATAAAATCTAAAGGGAGACGGTAATGATAACAGAATTTAATCAGTTCGTAAATCAGGCTTTTTTCCGGAGTAATAACCGTGTTGCTATTTACATTTTGAAACCAGGCACTGACGCTGGGGCCGCCTACCGGTATATGTATTTTGGTTTCTGCCTCCAATTCCTTAACCGCACTTGCTACTGCACGGTATAAATTAAAATATTCCTGCCTGCGACCTAAAAAGAAATCATCCAGGTCAGGGGCATTCCAGACTTCATACCAGATATTATACTTCTTGAAGCAGCTCAAATATCTAATATCAGCCTTCACTAATTCCTTAAAGGCCTTAAAATCCCAGGGAGGGCTTTTTTTATCCAGCACCTCCCCTAAGCCGGCAGGTGTGCCGAATATATTCAAGATTACCACGCCTCCCGCATCAGATATTTTCTTGATAATATTTTCATAATTAACCAGCAGCCTATGTTGTAAATTTTTGTTTTTAGAAAGCTGCTTGATTTCCCAAAGATTATATTGCAGGCGAAAAATTCCACTAAAGCCGATCTCCTTCTGCCATTTTTCTATAGCCTCCTTGGCTGCAGCTGTCTGCGGCCAGTCAACTTCACGGTGAAAGCCGCGGCCGCTTAAATCAATATTGGGTTTGAAAATCTTCGGGAGAGTAGTTGTGGCTGCGTTAATATCCATTGTAAATTCCAAATCGTCGCTTGACTCAGGAAATGCTTCGTAACCAGTAACCAGCAGCCAGCAGCCGGCAATAAAAAACAAAAAAACCTTAAAGAATTTTAAATTCATTGTGATAGCTTCTTTTGTATTCTTGTAATCGAGCTAGCCTTGCCTGTATTCTCATCCACGTTTAAAACTACACCGTGCAATTGAATATTTTCTTTGGCTACCTCAAACCTTGTCGGTATGGCAGTAATAAACCGCATCAAAACATCCTCTACCTTTCTGCCGATGACCGAATCATAAGGCCCGGTCATGCCCACATCAGTGATATAGGCGCTGCCGGCAGGCAAAATCTTTTCATCGGCAGTTTGTATATGGGTGTGGGTACCTAAAACCGCGGATACCTTTCCGTCCAAATACCAGCCAAGTGCAATTTTTTCCGAAGTTGCCTCGGCATGAATATCTACAATAATCACCTTTGTTTCCTTAGATAAAATTTCTACCGCGGCTAAGCTTGTGCGAAAAGGGCATTCCAGAGCCTCCATAAAAACTCTGCCGTTAACATTTACTACGCCTATCTTTAGGCCGTTTTTCAGGTTAAAGAGCCCGAAGCCGCGTCCGGGAGCGCCGTTTGGAAAATTTAAAGGCCTTAAAATATTCTCCTCCTGATTAATGAAATCAAAAACCTCCCTTTTTTTCCAAATATGGTCTCCCGAAGTAAGCACATTAACTCCGCAGTCAAATAACTCCTGTGCTATTTTAAGGGTAATGCCAGAGCCTCCGGCTGCATTCTCTGCATTGGCAATGACAAAATCAAGATTGTATTCCTTTTGCAACTGGGGAAGGAGTATTTTTATTGCCTCTCTTCCCGGGCTGCCTACTATGTCGCCAATAAAAAGTATATTCATCTTTCGTTGTTTCGTTATTTCGTTGTTTCGTTTTTTCGAGATAACGATTAAACGAGACAACGGATAAACGAAATTTATTTAGCGTATTCAATGGCCCTGGTTTCTCTTATCACGGTAACCTTAATCTGGCCGGGGTATTCCATTCCCTCTTCTATTTTTTTACGGATATCGCGGGACAGGGTAATCGCATCGCTGTCTGAAATTTTCTCCGGCTGTACAATTATACGTATCTCCCTGCCTGCCTGTATGGCAAATGATTTTTCTACGCCTTTAAAAACATTGGCGATTGACTCGAGTTTTTCCAGGCGTTTTATATAAGTCTCCAGAGTTTCTCTTCTTGCTCCTGGCCTGGCAGCACTTATTGCATCCGCAGCTACTGCCAAGACTGCATAAAGGCTCTGCGGCTGGGTCTCTTCATGGTGGGCCTCAATAGCTGCTACTACCTCTGCTGATTCATTATATTTCTTAGCCAGGTCAGCCCCGATTTTGGCGTGCGTGCCTTCAATCTGATGGTCAATAGCCTTACCTATATCGTGCAAGAGACCGATGCGCCTGCCCAGTTTAAAATCCAAACCTATTTCTGATGCCATAATCCCCAAAAGAAAAGATACCTCTTTGGAATGTTGTAAGGCATTCTGGCCGAAACTAGTGCGGTATTTCAGGCGGCCTAAAAGTTTGATTAATTCCGGATGCAGCGTATTTACTCCGGCCTCAAAAGCCGCGCGCTCCCCCTCTTCACGTATCTTATCCTCCATATCCTTCTTGGTTTTTTCTACTATCTCTTCAATCCTGCCCGGATGAATTCTTCCGTCTGCAATAAGTTTCTCAAGGCTAAGGCGCGCAATTTCCCGGCGCACTGTATCAAAGGCTGATAGCGTTACTGCCTCAGGGGTATCGTCAATGATAACATCTACTCCCGTTGCCATCTCAAGGGCGCGTATGTTCCTGCCTTCCCTTCCGATGACCCTGCCTTTCATTTCGTCGCTGGGTAATGTCACGACACTAACAGTTGACTCAACCGTGTGCTCTGCAGCGCACCTTTGTATAGCCAGGCTTAAAATCTCTCTCGCCTTTTTGTCCGCAGATACGCGCAACTCCTCCTCCTGCCTCTTGATAAATACTGCCTTCTCGGCATTCAGCTCCTCATTCAAACGGCTAAGCAGAATCTGTTTTGCCTCTTCTGCAGACAGAGAAGAGATTTTCTGCAGCCTTTCTTTTTCTTCGGCAATAAGTAAGTGCAGTTGATTATCTTTGGCCTTCAGGGCTTCTTCCTGCTTTTTTATATTTTCTCCTCTTGCTTCAATTTCTTTTTCTTTTTTCTCAAGAAGGTCTAAGCGCCGGTCAATATTCTCTTCCTTTTGGGTAAGCCTTCTTTCCGAATTTGATATTTCCTGTCTTCTCTCTTTTGTCTCACGCTCAAAATCCTGGCGCATCCTGTAGAGAAGGTCTTTTGCCTCTAACTCCACCTCACGGCGCCTGTCCTGGGCCTCTTTCTTTGCCTGTTCTAAGATATATTGAGCCTGTGTTTCGGCATTCTGAATCTTCTTCTCGGCCATATACTTTCTCAAGAAATACCCCAAGCATAAGGCCGCCAAAGCAATACCTACAAATATAATTATATACATAAGCTTATTCAACCCCCTTTTCTAAAGACTCTAAAGTATTATTTGATAATTAACAGATTTTAGGCAAAGATGATTTTGTCGACGCTTATATCGTGCGTTTGGCGGGGTAGAGAAGGCATAATCTGAAAATCAAAGGCAAGACCAATAGTTGGAGTATCCTTAGGGAGTTTTTTTAGGAAACGGTCATAGCAACCCTTGCCGCGACCCAGGCGGCTGCCCTTCTTATCAAAGGCAATACCAGGTACAATTACCAGGTCTAAATCTTTTACCGGGATGCTTTTCTTATTTATCGGCTCGCAAACCCCATAAGGACCCTTTTTCAAGCTTGCATTATCCTCTAATATACACGGTCTTAATGTTATTCTATTTTTTTTACAAACTGGCACATAAACTATCTTGCCTAAATTTTTAGCCTCTTTTATCATTTCTTCTGTATTTACCTCTTTGCCAAACGCGATGTAAAACATTACAAGCTTTGCCTTTTTAAAAATTGAAACCCCAAAAAGCTTCTTTTTTATCAACTTACTTTTTCGCTCTCGGTTTTCCTCCTTCTGTGTTTTTAATCTTAAAAGGATTTTACTACGAATTTGCTCTTTTGTCAACATCGGCTAATGCTCGTGCTTGTGCTCTTCAATCTCAAAAGGCACTTCTTTACCCTGCCTTTTATAATAATCTTTTAGGGCAGAACGTAACGCCTCTTCAGCCAGCACTGAACAGTGCATCTTTATGGGAGGCAGGCCGCCTAACGCCTCAGCCACTGCCTTGTTAGAAATCTTCAGTGCCTCTTCAATAGTCTTACCCTTAACCATCTCTGTAACCATGGAACTGGTGCTTATCGCGGCACCGCATCCGAACGTCTTAAACTTTGCATCTACTATCACATTATTCTCTATTTTAAGGAACATCTTCATTACGTCACCGCAGACGGGATTTCCGACGGTGCCAATGCCGCTTGCGTCCGGAATTTCACCCACGTTTCTGGGGTTCATAAAGTGGTCCATGACTTTTTCGCTATAAGGTAGTTGCTCCATCTTATTTCGCCATTATTAACTTGTGCGGTTTATTTGACTTTTTAAAATCCTTGGGGGTTTGAATCTTTTTAAAATTATTGAGTTTTCTCTTTTTTTCCAATTCTTTATAAATTAAAACCCAGGCACAGTCTTTATCCTGGTCCACTTCGCATTTGCCTTTATTCATGCCGCCGCAAGGCCCGTTCAGCAATCCTTTTGCGCACAGCGTTATCGGGCAAATGCCGCCGGTTATATCCAGGACACACTCTGCACAGAAAGAACACTTCTCATAGAAGTTGCCTAAGGCATCCATCACTGCGCCAAAAAGGGTATTGCAGGCAGGCAGGATAGTCTTGCCAAATCTATCGTTATCCTTTACTGATTGCACCCCTAAGCCGCAGGCTAAAACCAAAATTGCCTCTGCCTCCTTTAATGCATTAATGTTCTTGGCGAATTCGGTTTTTATCTTACTTGCCACGCACGGCGCTTCGGGTATACACATACCCGTGACTAGCTTACCG
>Ga0265297_10007917_pt1 | contig 14459 bp, 39 predicted proteins | sample Munlanlwell13791_FD_192502 | JGI IMG/M metagenome (GOLD analysis project Ga0265297, IMG submission 192502) | Leachate microbial communities from a municipal landfill in Southern Ontario, Canada - Leachate well 137-91 | ecosystem: Engineered > Solid waste > Landfill > Unclassified | place... | reverse complement strand
AACTGGAAAGCAATAGCACCAACAAAACAATTACAACCAACAAAATCTTCTTCATATTTTTATTCTCCTTTTAATTTTTAAGATAAAATGTATGTTTTATTATGTTAATGAATAAACTGTAAAACAATCCATCCAAATCCTAAAGTAATAAGTGGAGCTACAAATGCAACAAAGAGTGCTTCAAGAAATTTTTCAAGAGCCTTCTTATCGTCTTTTTTGCTATCAGTAGAACTTCCTTTGAGCAATGCAATCACAGCACTAACACCAATAGCGTAAGGAATTGTTAGGGCTGGTAATCCAAATAATGGAACAATGAACCAGCCCCACATTATTGATAAAACCCATCCGCGCATAATAATTGACAATGGGACAAGAATTATAACAATGCCAATCGCGCCCAAACAACTTAAAAAGGTTTCATTATCTTTATTCATTTTTTTATCTCCTTTTAAATATATGATAAAATTATTCTTTTATTTGTTTTCTAAAATTTTGGGCAATGTGATAAAGAAATTTACACCAGCACACACTCCCATAAAAACTGCGCCAGCAATGTGACCAGCGTTTGCGTTAACAAATACCATAACTGTGCATAACACACCAGTGGCAAATATTACAGCAGCAAAAATATATTTTCCCATCTTAATCTCCTTTTATATGTTTATGAATATGATAAAATTGTTATTTTATTTGTTGCTTGAGGCTTCAATTATGGCCTGTTGTAATTTAGGATTGCTTTTAATTCCCATAATTCTACCAGCAAGTCCAAGAATATATAACGAAATTAAACTAATGAGAACAATTGGCCATAAAACAACATTGACAATTGCCACTTTTTTATCTACGCCAGCCTTATAATAAAGAATGGATAAGACAATTAAACCAGCACCATATATGATTCCACAAATTGATAATACTAACATATTTTCTCCTTTCTAAAACATCATAAAAACATTATTTTATTTGTTTTTGCTCAATCTGTTAATGAGTTTGTCGCCATCAAAATCAAGAATTACATTGAGATTCAATGCAATTAACATTGGGTTTACTAATTCACATATAGTTTCCTGTTCATCAAAACTCAACCCTTCGATAAGAAATGATTTTCTTGTATAACCATCTCGTGGACATTCAATCATTTCTCCTTCTGTAATATCTTCGACCCATCGCAAAACACTAACAATAGTTTCAATATTCATCATTATCTCCTTTCAACTAATTGGCAAGAATGTACATACGTTATGACGTTTGTTGTCATAAATAACACGCATCAATTGTTCATTGAACCTTACAACGTGTAAAGTCCTAGTGTTGGTCAATTTCTTTGTAGAGACTGATTCACCATGCCTGATAGCCCCTACAATGCGTGTTATATCAGCATTGGTCAGTTCTAGGTCGTATCGCTCCTTAGCCCGCCTTCGAGCGTGTAGACGTTGTAAAGTCTTTCTGTGTAGTTGTTTATCCATTTGTCCTCCTTACTAATAAAATTATTGTGCAAACCCAACGCTAATTGAATGGAACTCTTCAATTTCTTTTTTATAATCTTTGCACTTTAGCGGAATACATGCCACATTGCCATTGGCATATAATTCTACCAATATCATTTCTCCTTTTGGAGTATTCACATGTTCACCCAATTTTTTATATAAAATTTCTTTAATGTATTTTACGCAATCTTCAACACTACTTGAATATTCTTTTTCTGTTCTTACAGTTCTCATAAAATCTCCTTTCTAAAACACGATACATGAACATCTTCATAATATTTTTCATATGCTGACAAACAATTTATATTCGTCCATTTTGTTTTCATTTTTATTTCCCTTCTTAAACCAAATGAAATGCTTGTTTTATTTGTTTTCTTTCAATAGAATTTTTGCAATTTCACCTAAAACTTTCAATATGCCGCCAAGAATAATTATTGTTTGAATTGGTGCTGAGTGTTTATAGCTGTCAGCCGTATTTGCTACGTTTTTTATAAGTTCATCAATTTCGTTTCCATTCATATTATTCTCCTTTCAAAACCTAATGAAAAGTATATTTTATTTGTTTTTACCACCAAATACAAACCCAAGTTCCAACAATTCTCCCCTTACTGTTTTACTAGCTGGAATAACCTTATTGTTCTTTATTTCCCATTCAGTGATTGTCAAAGTATTATAATCTTTGACTTTATAGATGCGATTGTTCTTTGAGATATAACTATAATCTCCTCTATCCTCTCCAAACCATCCTTTTTCTATTAATATTTCACTTATATCTGGTTTCATTAATCCTCCTGATAAAAGGTACATTTTATTCTATATTATAAAATATAGATTTTATTGTATTGCTAAAAGAAAACCAAAAAACACCGTCATTGTTACAGACCAAAGCGCTCCAAGAATAAATATGAAACAAATATATCCTCTAATGACATTGTACAATTCGCCAATTGCTTTGTTTATTTTGTATAGCATTGCGCATAATAAAAGCAGGATAAAAACAAACCACAATATCCCCAAAGCTATTACTGTTTTTATGGTATAAGCATCTAATTCCATTTTATTTCTCCTTTTCCTTTATGATAAAATATCGCTTTTATCTGGTTTTGTTATGGTTTTTTCATAACCATATCTGGTGATATATACCAAGTGTTTCCTTTACTGTCATTAATTGCACAAAAATTAGGTTCGCCATATTCGTATTCATTTTTCATTTCTTTTGTTATTGTTATTTCAACACTTTGTTCTATAAGATAATTCATTTTTTCGTTCCAACCACATTCAACCCCCTTAACTTTTATCTCTTCTAACGGTAAAAATACAACAACATCTCCAATATTAAAATTTAAAGCTCTGCATATTTTTTTTCTAAAATTTAAACCCTTCACCCATTCTTCAGCTTGGACAGAATCATTTACTGGGCTTCCAATAGTATCAATAACAAACATATCTATTGTAGGTTTAAACTCATATTTGTTACACTGGTTCTCCCGCAATCCATAAAATTTGGTAATTGAAGAATGCGAATCAAAACTACCAATATTATTGGTTTCGAGGAAATCAGGAGTTTCCCTTTGTTCTTTGTTAAAGTAAAATCTCTGCCCGCCATGCTGTTCTGGTTCAGTTACAAAGCTAAAGAAATTGCACATAATTATTACTCCTTTCATTCAAAATAAAACCTGATAAAACATTGCTTTTATTTGTTTTGCAATTCAGTTGAATTTATATATTCAATCAACGATTCTAGTTGTTCTTTATATCCGCAACGTTCTGCTTCAAATTCGTTGAATGCGCACATACAAATTTGCCCATCATGCTCAATATCTTCGCATCCACCTTCATCATGTTTGCAGAACAAATGACCACAAGCACATTTTTTAGTGATTTGAATCATATATTCTCCTTTCGTAAACCTGATAAAAGATTACTTTTATCGTAATCCCATAACATCAGCCAAATTATCTGAAACATTTTTCAATTGGTGTTCTAATGTTTTGACCCTTTTGTTCAAGTCAAAAACAGCATAGAGCAAAAATAATACTGAACCAATTAAAATATATATTATAGTTATCATCTCAACTCCTTTCAATCCTGATAAAACTTTGATTTTATTTGGTTTACCACCAGTGTTTTATTAACACAATGTAATCATCTTCTACTTTCTGTTGCAAATCTGGTATTTGCTCTAGCATCCAATCTTGTACTTCTTTATCTACAATCTCACCTTCCCAAGCAGGTGCTAAAGGTGGCTCCCCATTATAAGAAGTGTAATAATCAGTCCAATACCATTCTAAATAAACATCATTGCAACCCTTATCTCCACGCTGTATATATTTATGGCATAAAGCATCTGGCATATCTTGGCAATCAAACACAATACACTTTGCGTTCATATTATTATTATCCTTTCAGACCTGATAAAATGTGGGTTTTATTGTGTTAATCTTCATGTTGTGCACAGATTGTAAAACTAGAAACTCTTGGATTATTCCAATGACAACCACAAGCATAGAGAATATTTCCGTGGATGTGGTCAATCTCTTTATCGTCAATTGTTACCACTTTTACTTCTCCGTCCCCATGTTCTTTCATTCCTCTTTGTAGTTCAGAAATAAGTTCTGACACTAACATAAAACCTCCTGATAAAATATTGTTTTTATCTGTTATGTAACCAGAATTTAATAAACCAAAAATCTTTGCGCTTTCCTTCACAACCAAAATCTTTATATTCAAATCCAAGATTATAGTTGAATACACCAATTCTTAATCTGCCAATTGAGAATCCAAACAGTAGTTTCTGTTCTTTTGTTTTCATTTATATTCCTCAATATAAATATCAATAGTCTCAACTACTTTTTTGTAATACTCAGTCCAGTAGGCGTTAAGACCCCTGGTGTACATGGCCAGAATATCCTTTGCTGTTTGCAATGCTTTATCTTCGCCATAAGATTCAATCAATTGATTTGCTCGTTCTTCTGCTGATTCGTGCATGATATACTCCTTTCATATATGATAAAAGATTGGTTTTATTTGGTTTTCAAATTAAGATTTTCCAATGTATAAATTTCAGGTTCAGTGTCAGGGTCGTAAGATGAATAAATTCCAATCCTTACAATACCTTCAACCAAATCAATTATAGCAACTGGGTCAGTTCTTTCGCCAATGAATAACCATAAACAATCGTCTTCTTTAGTGATTGTTATCTCAACTTCTTTATCCAAATTCAAAATGTCATTAATGGTTTCTGTTATAATCATTTTAGTCCTTTCTCAAAACATAATAAAATGTTAGTTTTATTTGGTTTTGTTATTTCACTTCAACAAAAGACTTAGTGCAATCAACATTAGGAGCAACTTTCACTCCAGCAGAAGCATATTGAAGCTTCAAATACTTGTTAAAATCAATCAATGCACTGTTCTCAATAAGCATTGAGAATCCGCAATGAGGACAATTCAAATCGTATCCCTCATAATCAGCGATATTCAAATTGCTTCCAAAAGTTTTGCCACAAGAAATACATTCCATAATATCCTCCAAAACATCATAAAAGTTTTATTTTATCAGGTTTAATCTTCAATAAAACTATGCCATTTTCCTGATGTTAAATAATAAGACTGTTTAGCCTCGTTCAATACAAATCCCTTGCAATATTCCCATATGATTTCACCAAAGAACCAAGGAGTTTGCATTCTGTTTGCTTGTTTTTCAGCCTTATAATAATCTTCTCTGGCTTCATAGGGCATGGTATCAGGACATTCAATCCAATCTTGAATTGTTTGATTGACAACCGCCATTTGTGCTTTGTCACCAAGTTCATCATACGTGAACACATTGTAAACATCTGTTATTGTTTTCATTATGCCTCCAATCGACAAGCTTCAGTAAATTTATATGAATCAAATCTATCATTATCTTGTTCAAAATCTTTACAAAAATTTCTGACAAGATCATCAACAATTTTGTTAGCCTCATTTCTATTATTGTTTTTCAATAAATCTGTTCTTACTTTTTTGATACATCTAGCCATGACTTTATAATGTGTTTTTGTAAACATAATTTTTCTCCTGTTGAATTGTGATAAGATAATTATACTCTTATTTAGATGACTTGTCAAGTCAATTTGGATTATTTTATTTTTGTGGTTGGGTCACAGTTCTAAAACTTATCTTTCTGTAACTATCCAAAGAATATTCCAAATTGCAGGAAAACATGCATATATAGAAACTATCCACTTAAATACATAATATTTTTTGTTTTTAACAATTATGGTTTCCATCAAAAAAATACACACTACTATTGCTAATAACTTTATAACAATTGTCATTGGCCATCCAATAAGTTGAGGAAGTGGATTGGCTTCAACACCACCCAGGGAAAGAAATATTGCAGTAGTAGCGCAATCAGCAATTTGACCAATGATTAAAATTATAGTTGGTGTTTGTAGTTTGATTTTTCTTTTAACATACGCGTTCATCTTATCCTCCAATCAAACAGATAAAAGACTGATTTTATTTGTTTTAAGAAAGTTCATCCAATGTGTTTTCTGCAATTCTTCTCAATTCGTAGAATGCATACCATCCGCCATCATCTTCTTGGCCATCAATTTCATCATATTCACTTATTCTTTCTAAAGTTTCTTTCATCATCTTGTGTTCGTCATAAATCTTTTGAAGTTCAGAACTTTTTTCCATCATTTTATTTACTCCTTTATCCAAAAGTAAAACGCAACAATAAGAATGAAAAGAATTGTTATTGGGAAAAATAAAGAAGCCAATAAATCCTTCCAGTTCTTGTTAAATATTCTCATATGATACCACTCATTATATCTAAGGTATATTTTTGTTTCGTATGAATGTAACCACACAAAGAATATTATTGCTATAATAAGATAAGAAACAATTATTATCATCGTTATTTCCTCCTAACTTATAATTCTTAATCTGTTATTGAACATGGTGAATATACCACGTTCATCTTGAATTAACGATTCATTGTTATGGTCAAATGAATTATATCTGCCACAATCTAATCTTTTAATTTCTGATTGACTATAACGCCTAGAATTCAATACAACTCCACGCCTACCAGAATCAAGACCAGAACCATCTACAACAAAAACATTAGAACCAATTGGAATTTTCATCTCACCACCTCAAAACATATTCCCTTGCTGTTGTTAAGAAGAGTAGTATATTCAGCCCCAATAACTTTGTGAGCCAAAACAAACTTTTCACCAATACGTGTTATAGTATCACATTCAGCTATGACATCAAGTTCATCCAATGTGACTCTAACATCAGGTCTTGAATAAGATTCAACTAATGCTTGATCACATTTAACCAATGGTTCGTATACTACATGGATATATGTATCATAAACACAGCAAGGCAATCCAAAGGCTGGTGAGTGTGTGAAATATGATTCAGGCTGTTCATCAACTTGACAAACAATAACACCTCCATGATTCAATTTAGAAGCCATATCATAATATGGTTGTAAAAAATCTGTAATGTTCTGTTTATCTTCTTTACACATCCCAAAGAAATCGCCATTGACCATTGGAGCCATTGCATAATCAGGCAAACGTACAATATCTTTACAATATGTTTTCACCGTAATCCTCCAATCCATCTAAATCATAGAATTTTACTTTTACAAGTAATTCTTTTTCTATATCCTCAATTATTTCACGTCTGTTCAATTCATCACAAATTTCTTTCAACGTGAAATCACAATTGAGTCCATTATGCCAAAACCAATTTTCTAATTCTTCCTTGCTATAAAAAGCAATTGAATCTTCAATCATATCATCTCCTTTGTTAACAATATGAACCATAATCAAATATTAAAACCTGGCCACGCTGCAATGTAAAGTTTCTATCACATAAATCCCATAAGCCAAATTTCTTTTGCAAATGGTCTAATGTATCTTCAAGCTCTTCAGTATGGACTTTTGATTTTCTTAATCTTAATCGTTTTTGAATAATATAATGAACTCCACAACTTTCACCATATTCTAAAATAGGAACAAAATATTTCTCTTCATCTGTTCCTTTTATTTTTTCAAACAAATCAATTTCATTTGTACACTGTTCTGATTCGTTAATATCCAATTTAATAACGTATTCATCCACAAAGAATATTGAACGCCACGTTGATAATGGACTGGCCTTTACTATTTGTTTGTTAACTAAAATAGTAAAATCATCAATATATTCTATCTTAAGACTATCCATAATATTCTCCTTAAATATTATTGTTAAATATTCCACTAACAATTGGTAAACAGGAACTTCCCTCTTATATCCTGTTTACGCATTGGCAGTAAAACAAATAAAAGGTATATTTTATTTGTTTTTTATTCAGCCCACTTAGAGCATGGTTGTAAAAACATAAATTTGATTGTCTGTTTGATTGTACGTGCTTTGCGAATCTTGATTTTCATTTGGTCACGTGATGATAATTGGCGTTTGTGTTTGTTCATTTTAAATCTCCTTTGAATTTGAATATGATAATTATAGTCTAATTAAGATTGGTTGTCAAGTCAATTTGACAATTTTAATTATTGATAAACGCCTGTCATAGCGGATACATTGGAAAATCCAACCCTGGGTTGTTCACAATAAATATGATAGGAACGACCAAATTTATAGAATGACGATTCGTTATTGCCAAATTTATCTTTGCAATATTCGTTAATCTCATTCATGAATCCAGCCAATAAGAATTTTTCTGTTATGAATCCTTCTCGTTCAATTGGTAATAGTTCAAGAACATATTCATGATCTTCCATCAGTCGCATGATAATCAAATCTTCCATAACCTCACGTGTTAAGAAACACGAATAGCGTTCTCTGTTATTGTGTTGAGATTTTGGCAGTTGATCAATGTTAATGTGAAAACCAGTATAAGACAAATAAGTTTTCATCATTGGTTCATCCAATTCACAAAGCAAACGCATTGACAAAGCATCAGCCTCACCTGTCAAAACATCAATACCAAATTCTTTTAAGTGTTCACTTACTACGATTGTTCTCATTACAATTCTCCTTGAATACAGATTACAGGATTGTAACCTTATTGAATAGCAGGTAAAGCTAATTCCTGCTATCGTATAAGATATCAATTTAACTTATATCCCCCACTTTGCCATCTCCCATCCATTAAGCCACGCTTCCCATTGTCCAGGCTGTTTTGTTTGGTCATATGGATTGTGCAAATCAGAACGTGGAATACCATTTTTATAAGCATCATATCCTTGTTTTGATGCCTTACCCATAAGAGTATCACGTTCAAGTTGATGTTCTTGAATAGATGTTAATCCCCAGTTCGTTTCATTCTTCCCATTATCCAAAGAATCATCATCTAATAATTCTTCAACAGTTGTATCTGATAATTCATCCAAAATTTGTGCAATATTGTCTCCCATTTTATCCTCCAAAAACCTGATGAAATTCGTGTTTTATTTGTTTTAGTTGCTAGACAACATCTGCCTAACCTCAATAAAACTAACATGAGGTTCGTCTTTCAATTGCATTAATGACAAAAGGCTTGGATATCCTGATTCAGTTGTTGGCATATCCCCATATTGGGTGCATTGATAATATCCATCTTTGTGTTTCCAGTAGTAATAATGTCCTTTATAGATAAATTCCCAATCTGAAACTGGGCAACCGCACATGAAACGAGGATTATCGTGTCGTTCACACCAACCGCATGAACTATGCCCTAATTTGCCAGCATGTTCACAGTTCACACGTGACAAATCATCTTGTTCTGGTCTTGTTCCAACTTTTTTTGTGTATTCTTCTGCTGTCATTTTCATTTTGCCCTCCAGCAAAACAGATAAAATGGTTATTTTATTTGTTTCATTTGTTCAACAACCTCAGTCATTTTGTCAATCATTGCTTTTGATTCAGCATTGATTGATTGAGATAAATCCAGCAGTTCAATTGCCATGCTGTTATACCATAGTGCCGCATGAATTGCTTTATCAAAACGATGGAAAAACAAATCATCTACAAAAAGTTTCCAATTTGATTCTAACATATCATCTGTAAATTTTATTTTTACTTGTTGTTTTTCGTCTAAATCAGAAACTTGTTGGTGGATAATGTCTGTTGTTTTGTTGTTTATATCTATTTTCTTTTTCAAATCATAAAACTGGTTCAACAAATCAAAGTAGTCCATCTCATCTCCCTTCATTCAACTTGTGTCAATGGATCACCGTTAATCCATTTGGTCAATTGTTTTGATAATTCCCTGGCTTGTCTGCGTGTTAATGTTAATTGTGTAGTGGTCAGGCTATCACATGGTCGAAATGAAATTGTAATAACCTTACCTTTCTCAATTCCACCATTTGAACTAATCAATGAAACATCAGCCTTGTTACCAAAATTCAATTCAACATCTTCAATCTTACAAAATTTTGTGCCCATATTATTTTCTCCAATTGTTATTTAATTTGCAATACTGATTACAATGATAATCAATGCCACAATGATAATCAAATTATTTTCTCCATGATGTATGATTTTTTAGATTGACAACTACATTTGTTTTTCTGTTATTAACTTTCTTCTCCCTTCTGTTATATTCAATCCATGCTGTTAATGGAATCAAAACTAATGCCAATATAAATCCAAACGCTATCACTCCCATGATGCCTCCAGAAAAGTATCATTTCTCCAATTTAATGATTGTCTCAAGGGAATTTCAGATTCCAAATCTTCCCAAATTGCCCATGATAAATCTGATGGCCTGAAATTTTTTGTCAATCTGTTATCACGCCATGTCAACAATCTCAAATTCTTTGCAGCTTGAATTTTTAATTGTGGAAAACATTGTGTTTCAACGAGATATTGAAGCAATTCATTCCCTAACATGATTGATATGTAATATGTTTTCATATCAACTCATTTTTTCTCAAGTAATTCAGAGATATATCTTCTCCAACAATAAGCGGCATCTTCATAGCTAATTAGAAATTTGTTCATAGCTCTTAATGTTGAAGAATAAAAAGTATTTTCAAATGAATATCTTCTGTAAAATGCTACAACTTTATTCTCAAGTGTGTTATCCAATTCATTCATGTTAATCCTCTTTTGATAATTCAACTTTAAATTGTTGTGATTGATAATCTAATTTCTGTTCCACTGCCTGTTCCAGGGTCAAATGTTCAATGGTAACAGGTCGTTGCCAAAAAGAAAAAATTGTTATTTGATATAGTTGTAATGGATCATTCATTTTAATTCCCCAATCTATCATTGTAACAATATAAATTATGAACCTGGCAACCAAATTTATTTGTATTAGTTTCAATTTCAAATCCTGTATTGAAATAATTTGAATAGATTGTAATGATCGTGTTATCGACAATTAATACTGTTTGGATATTGTGTTTGGTGCCAATACCATCAGAACCATCTTTATTTATTGGATTGAAACTGTTAAGCATAATTACAATTACAAATAGGATTACAATTATTTTATTCATTTTATTTCTCCTCATGAAATATTTTTTGATTGATCACACTCTCAACTAATGATTGAGTCGTGTTAAGTTTTTCAACAATATAAATTATTGAATAACCATTAATCCATAAAGATATTATTTTTTTATCCATTTTTTAATCCTTCTCAAATATGATTGGTTGTCTGTTAAGTGTGATCTGTTCTGTTAAGGCTGTTCTGTTCTGTTAAGCATGACCCTGGCAGCAGGTCATGACCTGATTTTATAGGGTAAAATTTAATTGTCTGACAATTTGAATTTAAAGCTAAAAAGTAAAATAAAATTACTGATATATTACTGATAATATTACCAACGATTCAACACGCTTGATTTTAAGCATGATATTTTTTAATTATGATAGATTGTACCAATATGACATATAACGTGCCTTAAAATGGTTCCTGAGTGCCTTAAACATGGTATAGAATTGTACTTCGTGACTGATTATATGGAATATTGGTAATTTTACTAATTTGAATTATTGGTAATATGATTATAAGATAATTAGTAATTTTTTAATTACTACCAATTCAACACGAACGATTATAAGCGCTTTAAAATGATTACATGGTATATTTTACCTTTAATGATTTTACGTATAAATTCTATGATAAAAAATAGTCTTAACTGGCATGCTAGAATAGATAAAAAGATAATAGATAATTGCATGAGATAAAATGAATAAGAGAGTAGAATTTAATCTACTCTCTTATTGTCTTAATGGAATTATTTTAATGATTATGCTTCGATTACAACGGCCTCCGCTTCTACTTTTGGAGCTTCGATTTTAACCGTGACTTCTACCGTCTCTGAAGACAAGTCTGACAAGTCGCGCGCGTGTGACTTTTGATCGCTATCATTATATGAGAACTGAAGCTTCCCGCTTTTTAAGGTTCTGAATGCTCCCGTATAATTGTACTTGTAAAGTTTACACCATGCTAAAATATTACCCAATGCAATTTTAACGAAGTCTTCGTCTTCTGTCTTCCATATAACGCACGCTTCCATAATTTGACGTTTAGTCGGCGGGATCGCCTCCAATTTTACCTTTTGCGTCTTCGCTTCCTTAACTTTTGCAACCTTCGCTTCTCCCGCTATGTTTTTCGTAAAAGTTCCCGCTTGAATTGCGCGTAAAATATTAATTCTACCTTCTACATTGGTCGGTGAGGCCGTCCCGTTGGAATTGTATTTTTTGAATTCTAGTTGGTCGGCTCCCGCGCTTTTATCGGAGGCCGTTTTCGGGAAGCTTGAGAAGTTAAGGAAGTTGAATTCCTTAACGTTTAAAGTGAGAAGGCATGAGAGAATACTTTTTGCTAAAATCCATTTTACACTTGAAAAATTATCTTCGTCTTCCTCATTCAAGAGGTCAATAACGTTATTGACGTTGGACTCAAGAGTCTTAAGATATTCCTCAAGGTTTTGACAATTATGCAAAACCTCCGTATAAACTTTTGCTGTAAAATCAGTATTCGCAAAACCAATAAAACTTAAAGCTTGTAATAACACTTCTTCGGCTCCCGTTTTTGTAGCTTTGCTAGACTTCTTTTGCATGAGCGGAGCAAGTAATTCTACCATTTTAACGAAGGTTGGATTACTGATAATTTTAACCAACTTACCACGACGAACCTCATACGCTCCCAATGCAACTCCGCCGTTAATATTCTCAAATCTAATTCGGCAGCCTTCCTCATCCAACCCGCTATAAACCACAATTGTTAAAACATGGTTTAAAAATGGTTCGGCGTGAGGTTCGTCCCAATTAGTAAACGGTTGATTATAATATTCATCTTCTACACCCGCGAAGGTATTGGTTCCGCGTATTGTCTCTACAATAGCATTCTTACGCTGCTTCCCGTCAATAAGCTCCCACGAACCGTCTTCAAGTTGGTTAACCATGATAACGCCGGTGGAGTCTCCATTAATGATAGAAGTTAACCACTTTCCTCTATAGGTTGGATCGAACCATTTTTTAACTAATTCCCGTTGGTACGCCGTCTCCCCGTTAACCTTCCCTTCGTTGATTTTAGAGATATATTCTCTCATGCTTAATTGTACTACTTCATAATTATTAACTTTTGTCGCTTCCATTTTATTTTAATCCTTTCATTACAATAGATTTTACCCGTTGTAAAATCTTTAAGCCATCCGCAAAGTAAAATTACTTTTTGGATGGATTAAGGATTTTACAGATTATAAGATTTTAATCTAATCCCAAGGTCATTAATTTTAAGAATTGTCATATCTTTGTTGTCAATAATTGTCATACCATATCCATCATGAAATAATTGGTTACCCCAAAAGGTAACACTAAGATTACAATCAATTTGACATCCTTCCACTCCATTATCCCAACTATAGGTAATTGAGGCAATACCATCTCGATCATCTATGATAGCAGTCTGGTTAAGACTATAGACATTAATTGCTAGTACAAAACTGACCGCTAAAACCAAAAAACCAATAAAAAACTTAGAAAACCTTGTCATTATAAAACCTCCAAAAAATAGAATAAAAACCTTTTAACTCCACCTATAGTATATACCCTAAAAATTCTATGAAACTTAAGATTACCTTAAAATACTTGCTGCATTAGAAACCGGCATTTTAGCTATAAAATAAGCTATTCTTAAGAGAAGTTGGATATAATAGGGTATAGTTTTTCTTAAGAATATACAATGATACTTAATCTTAAATAAGATAATAACAGTATGAATTAGTAAAATGAGATTGAATTATGCTATTCTTAAGTTAACTTAAGAATTAGAATATCCTATTCTTAAGAAAACTTAAGGTAACTAATAATAAGATTGAATTAAGCATTATAATCGGATTATACACCTTAAGACAACTTAATACACTATGATTTTTTAAGATGATGATTAATCATAGTCAAAACCGACCTTTTAACATGATTCTAACATACCACTTCTTCTTAAGGTAATTATAAATTTTAAAAAATATGACTATGCTATTAATTAACTATTTAAGTTAATGACTATGGAAGGATCACAACGTCACAACGTCAAGCTATACACCAGGGTATCAGCATAATGGTAATTTATAATTATTATTGCTGATATATTACTAATGATGATGATGGATATATGAGATATTATACTATTATTATCTTATTTATATTTATATACTTATGTTTATTTTAATAAGTCATCCTTGTAAAATCGTAAGTTAACAGTCAGTCAATTTTTTAATCAAATTAATGACAATTCAATCACAATTCAATACCATATAAATATAGTATTGTACTTACCTTTATAGATTGTAAAGATAATATCCCCCCACTTTACATAATAGAAATGACACAGTATAGACCAGGCGCCACTAGCACATTTATACACACATTTTAACAAAAAAATAACAAATAAACATAATCACAATAATCAAATTAACCGAATAATCATTCAAAATATCCCCTAATTCCCCTATCAGAATAATAAAAATTTATA
>Ga0265297_10007916_pt1 | contig 14459 bp, 12 predicted proteins | sample Munlanlwell13791_FD_192502 | JGI IMG/M metagenome (GOLD analysis project Ga0265297, IMG submission 192502) | Leachate microbial communities from a municipal landfill in Southern Ontario, Canada - Leachate well 137-91 | ecosystem: Engineered > Solid waste > Landfill > Unclassified | place... | reverse complement strand
TCCAGCTCGTCGATAATCTCCATTGCGCGGATCTTGGGGCTGCCGGAAACCGTGCCCGCGGGGAAGGTAGCTTTCAACACATCATAAATATCATAACGTTTATTGTCAAGCTTTCCTTTTACTTCGCTCACCAGGTGCATAACATGCGAATATTTTTCTACGTTCATGAACTCGGTTACTTCCACTGTGCCGGTCGAACTTACCCTGCCTAAATCATTCCTGCCCAAATCAACGAGCATCAGGTGTTCGGAACGCTCTTTCTTATCGTTGATTAATTCCCGCGCCAGCCTAGCATCTTCTTCTTCATTTTTCCCGCGCGGCCGGGTCCCGGCAATCGGCCGGGTCTGGATCAGGCCGTCTTCGCAGCGCACCAGCATTTCCGGAGAAGCGCCCACCAGGTGCATATCTTTTAAACGCAGAAAATACATATAAGGAGAAGGATTGAGGCTGCGCAGCTTTCGGTAAACCATAAACGGGTCTTTAGCGGTAGCAACCTTAAAACGCTGGGAAGGAACAACCTGGATAATATCCCCTTTTTTAATGTAACTCTTAGCTTGCCTGACTACGTTTTCAAATTCTCTTTTTTTAAAATTGGAACTGAATTTAATTTTTTGCGCTGGCCCGGCGATTTCATTTTCATTAAGCAGACGGTTAAAATCAACCTGAATCTCCTCAATCCTCCTAACGGCTTTGTTATAAAAGGCCTTAATTTTAGGTATGGTGAGTTTTCCTTTAGGCAAAATTACATTGCTGACGATTTTTATATTGTGGTTCACGTGATCAAAAACCAATAATGTATCCGCCAGCATAAGGAGGGCATCCGGAGTTTTTAAATCATCGGGATTTTTATCCGGCAGCTCCTCAAAAAACCTCACTGTGTCATAACCGATGAAGCCAACCAGCCCCCCGCAGAAACGCGGCAGGCCTTTAACTGCCACTGCCTTAAAATCCCGCATTATTTTCTTTACTTCATCAATAGGATTAGCCCGGGAGGTAAACTTTTTAACGCCTTTCTTAGCTGGTTTGCTGATTTCAATGTTCCGGCCCTTGGCTTTAAACACCAGGCTGGGAGAGGCGCCTAAAAAAGAAAAGCGGGCGATCTTCTCCTGTCCTTCTACGGACTCCAGTAGAAAAGCGTAGTCGCCTTTAGCTACTTTAAGAAAAGCAGAAACCGGAGTTTCCAGGTCAGCGTTGATTTCCTTATAGACCGGGATTACATTGCCTTTCCGGATTAACTTTATGAATTCTTTTAACGGAGGATGGATCATTTTATCTTTCTAAAAAAACAACTCCTTTTGCCTGTGTGGCAGGCTACGCCCACCTGGCGCACTTTAAGTAAGAGCGCGTCCATATCGCAATCATAAGCAATGGATTTGACAAATTGAAAATGGCCGCTGGTTAATCCCTTAACCCAATATTCCTTACGCGAACGCGACCAAAAACAAGTCTTGGGGCCTTTTATAGTCCGGCGCAAAGCTTCCTTATTCATATACCCCAGCATCAACACTTCGCCATTCCGGTAATCCTGAATTATAGCCGGAAGCAAACCATTCTTATCAAATTTAAAATCATTTAAACTTACTTTTATTTTCTTGCTCATAATCTGACCGGTATCCCCTTCTCCTTTAAATAACCCTTTACCTGTTTTACGGTGCACTCACCGTAATGAAAAAGCGAGGCAGCCAGAGCCGCCTGCGCGCCTGTCCGGGCAAAACAATCATAAAAATGTTCTAGTTTTCCTGCACCTCCGGAAGCGATAACCGGAATATTCACGGCCTTACAAATTGCATCGGTTAAATCCAGATCATAGCCGTCTTTGGTGCCGTCGTAATCCATACTCGTCAAAAGAATCTCACCTGCGCCGGCTTGAGCGCCTTTTTTCGCCCACTCAAGAGCATCCAAACCTGTCGGTGTCCTGCCTCCGTTAATAAAAACTTCCCAGGTCTTTGGCGTTTTTTTGGCGTCGATGGCCAAAACAATGCACTGGCTCCCGAATTTTCTGGAGGCGTCTTGAATTAATTCCGGAAATTTTACCGCCTGGGTATTTACAGAGACTTTTTCGGCGCCGGCATTTAAAAGATTCCTTATATCGGTTAAATCAGCTATCCCTCCTCCGACAGTAAAAGGCATAAATATATTCTGGGCTATCCTCTCTACCAACTCCAACAGAATTTTGCGTTTCTCAATACTGGCCGTAATATCCAAAAAGGCCAGTTCATCCGCAGACTGAGCGTCATAGAGTTTGGCTACACTAACCGGATCGCCGGCGTCCTTAAGCCCTAAGAATTTTACACCCTTTACCACCCTGCCGTCCTTAATATCCAGGCAGGGAATAATGCGTTTAGTAAGCATAAATATTATTTAGTTTTCAGGGACAGGTACTCGCTTAATACAGCCCAGGTTCTTCTGTCCGCCTTACCGTTAACTTTTAAATTATGCGCTTTCTGAAATGCCTTAAGTGCCTGGCGCGTCTTTTTACCCAGGCGGCCATCAATCTTTCCGGGATCAAAACCGGCTTTGGCCAAAGCATTCTGGATATCTCTTGCCGAAGGCCGTTTTTCTTCAAATCTTGCCTGCTCAACCTGCTTAAAACTTAAAGCATCTTTTAAACCGTTAATCTCCTGCTCCTTATCTTGAATTTCAACTTCTAAAACCGAAATCTGATTTCTTAATCCCTGGATCTCCCGGTCTTTCTGTTTAACCGTGCCCATGGAAGCGCATCCGGCTAAAGACACCGCGAATACCACTAGCAGCACTAAAACGAAAGCTTTTCTAAACATATCCCCCCCCCTTTTTTTCTGATTAAGAAAATTTCAAAGCCTGGGGCAAAGTAAATTTCCCCTCATATAAAGCCTTGCCCACGATTATTCCGCTTACCCCGTCTTTCTCCAGAGTTTTTAGTTTATGTAAATCCTCCAAACTGGAAATCCCTCCTGAGGCAATAATTTTTAATCCCGTTAATTTTAAAAGTTTCTTGATTTCTTTTATATTCGGCCCGGAGAGGGTCCCGTCTTTTAAGGTATCCGTATAAATTAATTCTTTAAACCCGAGTTTTTTTAGGTAAAGGCAAAAATGCACGGCATCCGTATTGTTATGCCCGGTTTTCCAGCCCCGGACCATAACCTTGCCGTTTTTAGCGTCAACTCCCACGATAACCTTATCTTTAAATTTACTCAGGGCTTTCTTCAAAAAATCTTTATCTTCAACAGCCTTAGTGCCTAAAATGACTCTGGCTACTCCGGCGCTAAGCACGGCATTAACAGTCTTAAGTTTTCTTAAACCGCCGCCGAATTCAACCGGCACCTTGATTTTCCCGGCAATCTCTTTAACTATTTCAAGGTTCTTCGGTATCCCGGTAAATGCTCCGTCTAGATCCACAATGTGCAGGAATTTCGCGCCCTGCTTGACCCAATACTTAGCGGCCTTAAGCGGGTCCCGGGAGTAAATTTTCTTATTCGACCTGCCCTGGACAAACCTTACTACGCAACCGTCCTGCAAATCTATAGCCGGAATGATTAACATAAATTAACGAAGTTTTCGAGCATTTTTAAGCCCACGCTCTGGCTTTTTTCAGGGTGAAATTGCGCGCCGTACACATTACCCTGCCAGACTATTGAGGCAAAATTCATCCCATAGCCGGTAGTAGCGGCAATCACATCTGCCTCTTTTGGCTGCGGATAATACGAATGACAAAAATAAACATAAGAATCATCCGCTATACCTTTTAATAAAGGACAGCTATCTATTTCCTGTTTTAATTGGTTCCAGCCCATATGGGGAACTTTTAAATCAGAAACCGGGAATTTCTTAACCTCACCCCTGATAATTCCCAAGCCCTTGCATTTATCCGCTTCTTCGCTTTTTTCAAATAAAAGCTGCAAGCCAAGGCAAATTCCCAAAAAAGGTTTCTTATTTTTTATCTCATCTTTGATTAAAGCAGCTAAGCCCTGATTTTCTAATTCCTGCATCGCATCTCCAAACGCGCCTACTCCGGGTAAAACTATTTTCCGGCAGGAGGAAATTTCCCTGGGCCTATTACTAACCTTGATTTTAGCGCCGTAAAGCTCCAGTGCCTTTTTTACGCTATGAATATTACCCATACCGTAATCAATTATGGCAATCATCTAATCAATTACCCCTTTTGTAGAAGGAATTCCCTTTCTGCGGGGGTCTATTTGCGTAGCTATATCCAAAGCCTTGCCCAGGGCCTTAAAAACAGGCTCTAAGGTAGCATGTAAATCCGGATTAGGATTATCTATTTTTATGTTCAGGTTCATCCCTAACTGCTTAGCAAAGGCCTCAAAAAAATGCTCCGCGTACTCCATTTTATATTTTTCTTCGCCTTGGGCAAGAGGATAAGCCACTGCTTTACCCAATAAATCCAGCTTAAACGACCCCCTGCCGCTGATATCAATGGCAACATTAGCAGTTACATCCTCCATTGGCACGGACATAGAGCCAAGCCGGTTAATCCCGGCCTTATCTCCCAGCGCCTCTTTAAAAACCTGGCCTAACACAATACCCAGGTCTTCATTGGTGTGATGAATATCTACCTTCAAATCCGCTTCACTAGTTGTAACCTCTAAATCAAAATGTCCCCAGAAAGCGAATAGCTCCAGCATATGATCCAAAAAGCCTATCCCAGAATTAATCTTTGATTCTCCTGAACCGTCAATATTCAATTTTACTGTTATATCGGTCTCTTTACTCTTACGGTTCTTACTTGCTTCTCTCATTTTTCTCCTTGCCCACAAGGGCATACTCGCGCAATTTTCGCCACGTGGCGAACACTGGTCCAATACCTATTTAGGCCAAGTGCATTTATAAGCGCGGGGTATCATTCGAATCTCGCCTTTACCGAATCCAAATGCTTGGTTAATCCTTCAATCCCGGCAATTTTTTCCAAAGGCTCGCGCATTTTTTCCAGGGCTTTTTTGGAATAACTGATTATATGATTGCTCTTCATAAAATCACAGACGGATAACCCTGAGAAAAATCTGGCAGTGCCGGCTGTGGGTAAAACATGGCTTGGCCCGGCAACATAATCTCCGACCGCCGTCGGGCTGTATGGCCCCAAGAATATTGCTCCGGCATTTTTTATCCCTTTAAGCAGCCGCTTAGGGTTCTGCACCAAAATTTCAAGGTGCTCCGGTGCAATTCTATTACTGGCTTCAACTGCCTGATCTAAATTTTTGGTTAGAATAATAAAACCATCCTGGTCACCGCTTTGAGACTTTACCTGTTGAGCCAGGGCTTTAGAATTGGTAATTAACACCGCTAAACCTTTAGCGTGCTCTTTCTGCGCGGCTAAATCCGCGATGATAAACTTCGGGTCGCTAAAGCGGTTAGCAATAACCACCAGCTCCGTAGGCCCGGCAATCATATCAATATCCACCTGGCCAAAGACCTGCCTTTTTGCTTCACTCACATAAATATTCCCCGGGCCGATGATCTTATCAACCGCGGGAATTGTTTTTGTCCCATAAGCCAGGGCTGCTATGCCTTGAGCGCCGCCAACGCGATACACCTCATCCACCTTTAATAAATCCGCCATTACCAATATGTGCGGATTGATGCGGCCATTTTTGTCTGGCGGGCTGATTAGGGCGATTCTTTTAACTCCGGCTATCTTTGCCGGGAGCACGCTCATATAAACCGTAGAGACCAAAGGCGCGGTTCCGGCAGGGATATAAATTCCCACGCGTTCTAAAGGTGTATAGTTTTCTCCCAGTACCACTCCATCACTATCTTTCATTCTCCACGATTTTTTCAGGGTCTTACGGTAAAAACGGTTCACATTTTCAATTACAGTCTTGAGGCTGGCTACAAAATTCGGGCTGATATTCTGGTAGGCCCCGCTAATCTCGATTTCCGCTACCTTTAGCTGCCTGGATATCAATTTAACACCGTCAAACTTCCTGGTATATTTCAATAAAGCATCATCGCCGAATAAACGCACATCATCGATAATCTTTTTTACTTTATCTTCGACCCGGGGCTTTTTAAATGCGCCGCGATTGTAAATTTTCTCTAATTGTTTACTGCCATAACGGATTATTCTCATAGGTTAATTACCTTTCTTAACTCCTCAAAGGCTTGCGCTAAATTTTCCGGTTTACTCCCGCCGGCCTGCGCGAAATCCGGCCTTCCCCCTCCTGAACCTCCGATAAGCGGAGCAACCTGACGGATCAATGCCCCTGCGTTCAGGCCTTTGGATAATAAATCCTGCGTAACCGCAATAACGAGGTACGCCTTCTTTTGCGCATTATCCTGCGAACCTAAAGCAATCACTCCCTGCTTTAACTCCACCTTTACCTTATCCGCCAGAAGCCTTAAAGCATTCATATCTAAACCAATCTCAAGCGAAGAAACGACATTTACGCCATTTATCTTTATACTCTTACTTATAAGCCTGGGTATTGCATCCTTCAAGCTGTGATTTACTTCTAAGTTGCGCTTCTTCTCTTGCTCCTTTAACTCTTTTATTTTATCTCTCTTCCTAGATTCTGCAATAGCTCTCTGTTCTTCATCCTTAATAAACTGTTCGGCAAAACCACTAGTTACACCTTCAATCCTTCTTATGCCGCTAGCTACTGACCCTTCGCTAGTTATTTTTATCAGGCCGATTTTGCTGATATTATCCAGATGTGTTCCTCCGCATAGCTCTCTGGAGATATCTCCGATACTCACCACGCGCACATTTTCACCATACTTTTCCTCAAAAAAAGCTAAGGCCCCGGCTTTCTTGGCCTCCTTTAAAGCCATCTCCTTGCAGTTCACTGCCTGACTTTTAGAAATATAGCTATTAGCTACTTCCTCAACCCTGGCAATCTCTTCCTTAGACAGACCTTTAAAATGGGTAAAATCAAAACGAAATTTATCTTCCGCAACCAAAGAACCCTGCTGCTGAACATGGGTTCCCAAAACTTTTCTTAAAGCTGCCTGTAATATATGAGTAGCTGTATGATTCTTAGCGATAGACATTCTGCGTTCAAAATCAATTTCTACTTTTACCTCATCAGCAATTTTAAAAGTTCCTACCGTTACTTTACCCCAATGAAAATGTACCTTATCATGAATATCAGTATTCTCAACTCTAAAGATACTCTCACCTTTAATTATCTTACCAGTATCGCCAACCTGTCCACCTGATTCAGGATAAAAAACAGTTTTATCTAATATTATTTCGACTGTCTCCCCAACACTTGCCATTTCTACCAACTTATTATTTTTAATAATCTTTAAGATTTTTGCTTCGCATTTAAATTCTTTATAACCTAAGAATTCTGTTTCTTTTACTTTCAAGTTTAACTCTTTAACGCTAAAAACATCCCCTTTCATCGCGCTACCCAACTTTGAACGCGCCCTTTGCTCTTCCATGGCTTGTTCAAATGCCTTCTTCGAGAAACTTACCTTATGTTTTTCCAACCACTGGCAAGTCAACTCAAAAGGAATTCCATAAGTATCGTGTAACAAAAAAGCCATATTGCCTACAGTTTCAGCATTTGGCTTATCTATAAATTCGGTAAACTTACTTTTGAATAATTCCTCACTAGAACCAAGCCCATGAATAAAGTTTTTTTCTTCAGCTAAGACTATCTGAGCGATCTCCTCCCGTTGATTAATTAATTCCGGATAAGGCTTACGCATTATTTCAGCCACTATCGGCACCAAGCGATCAAAAAAATGATCTTTAATCCCCAAACTCTTTAAATGTAGGCTAGCCTTACGTATTATTTTTCTTACTATATACCCTCTTCCTTCATTAGAAGGCATTATCCCATCATAGATAGAAAACACAACTGCCCGGATATGATCAGCTATGGCATAAACTATTTTTAAATTAGGACTACGCGGAACAGCATTACAAACTTCTTTTACTATCGGCTGGAATAATTCCGTCTCAAAATTATTCTGCTTACCCTGCATAACCGCAGCCAGCCTCTCAAGGCCCATACCCGTATCAATATTTTTATTCGGAAGCGGTTCTAAAGAACCGTCTTCTTTACGGTTAAACTGGGTAAAAACCAGGTTCCAGATCTCCACAAACCTGCCGCAACTGCAGGAAGGATCACAAATCTTTTCACCGCAACCAACATCGGCGCCAAAATCATAGAATATTTCAGAACAAGGCCCGCAAGGGCCATTGGGGCCCTTGGTTTTTGCTTCGGCCGGCCAGAAATTATCTTTATCGCCAAGTTTAATAATTTTCTTAACCGGTATGCCTATTTTATCTTTCCAAATCTTATAGGCCTCAGTATCATCTTTATAGACTGATACCCAAAGCTTATCTTCCTTAATTTTTAACTCTTTAGTCAGGAATTCCCAGGCCCAGACAATTGCCTCATCTTTAAAATAATCGCCGAAGGAAAAATTTCCCAGCATTTCAAAAAACGTATGGTGGCTGGAAGTTTTACCGACCTTATCCAAATCATCAGTGCGCAGGCAACGTTGGGAAGTAGCCGCGCGCTTAAAACCTGAATCAAACCCTAAAAATTCCTTTTTAAACTGGTTCATCCCCGCCGGAGTAAATAATACCGTAAGGTCATCCTTAGGCACCAATGAATCGCTTTCTGCGATTTTGTGTTTTTGGGATTTAAAAAACTCGAGGAATTTTTCTCTTAAAAAATCTGCCTGCACACAACACTTCCTTTTCTAGAAAGCACCCCGTCCCCTTAGGTATGCTGGGTGCATAGCTGATTTAATGTATCGATGACGACTTCGGGAGAGAATCCGCGGCGCAGTAAAAACGCGTAAACCCGCCTCTTCGCGCTGACTTGATCAATTCCTTTTAATCTGTTTAATCTCCCTTTGGCTAAATCCAAAACTATCTTGCCTTCTGTATAATCTTCTACCTTGGCGGTTTGCTCCTCGATTATTTCTTTATCTACGCCTTTTTGCCTCAACTCCTGCTTGATTCTTCTTAATCCTAAGGGCCTTTTCAAGCGCGAGTTAATCCAGGCCTTGGCAAAAACATTATCGTCAATAAATTTTTTCTCTTTAAGGAAAGAAATTACTTCTTTAATCGTCTCTGCGGGAATTTTCTTAAGCTTTAGACGCTGGACTAGCTCATCTTCGCTGCGCAGCCGGAATTTAAGTAAAAGAAACGCGTAATCCCGGGCTTTATCAAAAGATTCTGTCCGTTTATTCAACGCTAAGTTTTTTCCTGACTTCTTTTTCTATCACGTCCTGCAGCTTAGGGTTCTCTTTTAGCCCTTTGATTGCCGCGTCTCTTCCCTGGCCAAGCTTTTCATTATTAAACGAGAGCCAAGTCCCGGATTTAGTGATTATCTCCATATTCACGCCAGCGTCAATTACCGCTGCGGTCTTAGCAATTCCTTCGTTGTGCAGGATATCAAACTCAGCCTCACGAAAAGGAGGGGCAATTTTATTCTTTACTACTCTTACCCTGACATGGTTACCGATAACCTTATCCCCTTCTTTTAAGTAAGCAATCCTGCGCACATCTAATCTTACCGAGGAATAAAATTTTAGCGCCCGGCCTCCGGGAGTAGTTTCCGGTGAACCGAACATCACGCCGATTTTTTCCCGCAGCTGATTGATAAAAATTACGGTCGTGCGCGATTTACTGATGGCGCTGGTCAATTTACGCAGGGCTTGTGACATCAGGCGCGCCTGAAGCCCCATATGCGAATCCCCCATCTCGCCTTCGATTTCAGCCCGCGGCGTAAGCGCGGCAACTGAATCTATAACCACCAAATCTACGGCGTTTGAACGCACTAAAGTTTCGGCTATCTCCAACGCCTGCTCTCCGGTATCCGGCTGGGAAATTAAAAGGTCGTCCAGGTTTACCCCGATTAACTTGGCATAGGTAGAATCAAAGGCATGCTCCGCGTCAATAAAAGCTGCGACCCCGCCTTTTTTCTGGTTTTCTCTTATTGCGGTCAGGGTCAAAGTGGTTTTTCCGGATGCCTCCGGGCCAAATATTTCAACTACCCTGCCGCGAGGCAGGCCGCCGACTCCTAAGGCGACATCCAAAGTAAGCGCGCCTGTAGGTATTGTCTCTACATTCGCTTTGGTGTGTGCCCCGAGCTTCATTATTGAACCTTTGCCAAATTGCTTCTCAATTTGAGCTAAAGCCAGCTCTAAGGCCTTGCTGCGGTCAGAAATGTTCTGTGCTTCTTCCTTTTTATCTCTGGTAACCATAACTGCCTCCGATTTTTATAGTTTTAGGTTAATATTATATCCTGCCCCTGCCTCACTGTCAAACAAATAATACCTCCTTTCTACCTTAATTGACGTAATAAACCAGGGAATCTAACTTAGTCCGGGCAGCAGCCATCCCCTCAAACAAAATTCCTTGACAAAGACTGGCGTAAGAATAAACTATTGGCATAAAGAATAAACTATGTCGCTAACTCCTAAAAATATCCTATCAGGAAAAGAACACGGTTTCACTCTTATTGAACTGATTATTGTTGTAGTAATTATCGGTATCCTCGCCCTTGTCGCTATACCCCGCTATTTTGCCAATGTAGCTAGAGCTCAAAAATCACATGCGCTTAGTAACCTGGACGCCATAAGACGAGCACAGTTGGCTCATTATGCAGTTTATGGCGTTTATACCAGCGATTTTCCCATTACCGTAATTGTTGATGGAGACACTATTACAAGCCAGGCCTACCCAGGCTGCCCAACCTGGTACTACGCTATGGGGCAAGCAGGAGCTGCACCTTGTACGCCCGATTGGTACACGTGCGCCTACAAACGGTCAAATGGATGCTCTTATTGCATCTGTATGGCCACGGGAACTGACTACTACTCTAGCTGTACTCCTTAGGGAAGCGGTGTTGACAGTCAGGCCAAAATATGCTACATTTATCCCTTATGGAAGAAACCATTAAATTAAAACAGGAACTTGAACGCGCTAAAACCGAACTGGGGATACTCTACGAAATCTCCAATGCTATGCGCACCACCTTAAAACTGGATGAAATCCTTTATATCATCCTTACCGGGGTAACTGCGCATATCGGCCTGGGTTTTAACCGGGCAATTCTTTTTCTGATTAATGATAAAAACAGCTTAATTGAAGGCAAAATGGCTATCGGCCCGCACTCCGGAGAAGAAGCTAACCGTATCTGGAGCCAGATAGAAGGCGAGAAAATGGACCTGGATGACCTAATCAGCGCCTATAAATTTTCAGCTAATACCGATAACGGATCTGAATCCGGTTTTAACAAACAGATACGCAGCCTGAAGGTCGCGCTAGGCGATAAAAACGAAAACCTGTTGAGCCTGGTAGCGCAGGAAGGAATGCCGCTGCACCTTACTAAAGAAACAATCGTAAACTACCGCAATACCCCGCTCCTGCAAATGTTAAAAAGCGAAGAATTAGTCTTAATGCCCCTTAAGGCCAAAGACAAGATCAACGGAATAATCGCCGCGGATAATTTCATTACTCGCGAGCCGATCAGTAAAGATGACCTGCACGTGCTGGCCATGCTCGCTAATCAGGCAGGGCTGGCCATTGAAAATTCGCAGCTTTATGAAAAAACCGTTATGCAGGCAAACCTTGACTCCCTGACTGAACTCTGGAACCACGGCTATTTCCAATACCTCCTGCTCTCAGAACTGGAAAAAACCCGGGCCATAAAATTGCCCTTAAGCCTGATTATGCTGGATATAGATTATTTTAAAGTTTATAACGACCACCTGGGCCATCAGGCAGGAGATAAAATTTTAAGGGAATTAGCCGCCTTGCTTAAGAACCAATCCCGCAAGATGGATTTTGTCTGCCGTTATGGCGGTGAGGAGTTCGCGATGGTCCTGCCTCAAGCTGATAAAAAAGAAGCGTTCTTGATTGCCGAGCGCTTAAGGATGGACATTGAAAAGCATGACTTTACCAACGAAGATATTTTTCCCACCAAGAAACTTACCGTCAGTATCGGAGTATCTTCTTTTCCCGAAGACGGTTTACTGCCCGCTGAGCTTATTTCCGCTTCCGATAAAAACTTATACCAAGCCAAACATAAAGGCCGCAACAATACCTGCTGTTAAGCCGGGTTAGCTACTGCCTCGGCCGCTTCATCCTTCTTATCATGAGCAAACTTAACCGAAACAATCTTGGATATCCCGGAATGCTCCATAGTAATCCCGTACATGACATTGGCATTCACAATGGTCTTCTTATTATGGGTAATCACGATGAATTGCGAACCTTTGGCAAATTCCTGTAAAACCCTGGAGAAACGGTCCACATTAGCTTCGTCCAGCGCCGCGTCTATCTCGTCCAAAATACAGAACGGCGAAGGCTTGACTTTAAATATGGCGAAGATAAGCGCAATCGCTGACATGGATTTCTCGCCGCCTGACAATAAAAGCACGTTCTGCAGCTTCTTGCCCGGAGGACGACAGATGATCTCAATACCCGACTCTAGCGGGTCCTGCTCGTCAACCAAATAAACCTGCGCGTCGCCTCCGTTAAAAAGCAGGCGGAAATAATTACGGAATTCTCCGCGCACCTTCTCAAATGTCTCCATGAACATCTGCTTGGTCGTGCGGTTGATCTTCAGGATCGCCTGGTGCAACGATTCTTTTGCGGTTATAAGGTCTGTCTGCTGCTGAACCAGGAAGTCATAACGCTTCTTCAACTCGTCATATTCTTCAATCGCTACCAGGTTCACCGTTCCGTAGGAGTCCAGCCTGCGTTTTAATTCAGCGATTTCCTGAGATAATGTATCAACGTCAAGGCCTTCCGGAATAACTTCAACCGTTTCCAAATCTGTTTTGTAAGCCTGGAGCATCCTCTCTTTTATGGCCGCATACTTATAATCGTTATCTTTATCCTGCATCTGCAATTCATAAAGCTTGTTTTTAATCTCGTCTAGCTCCTGCCTGTCTGTTTCGATCTTAGCCGTTACATCGCTTGATCCTTCAGAAACCCGCGCGTATTGTGCTTCCGCCTCTTTCAATAAAACAGTTTTAGTTTCAATGGCCTTAGCTGACTCGCTGACCTTAAGCGCGCACTCTTTAATCTCTACATCCAGCGAACATATCTTTTGGCAGGCGTCTTCAGCCTGTTTTGTCGTATTTTCCAGATTAGTTTTATCGCGGTTATAAGTGTCTTCCAGAAGGTTAAGCGTGGCTTCATCCGATATGATACGCTTATTCAAAGATTCCAGTTCTGTCTTGACCTGGGTGATCGCCACTAACAGTTCTTCCCTTAATTTGCTATTCGCAGAGACCCCTTCTTCTTCCTTGAGAATGGCATCTTCGGCAAGGCGCTGGCCATTATTCAACCCGGCTAAGGTATCTTTAGCCGATTGAATATTAGACTCCAGCACAATCAATTCTTTCTGAGTATCGGTAAGTTCAAGAACAATAATATCCTCTTCCTCTTTTACCTTATTGAACTGCTCTAATGTGGCCAGGCGCGAAGTTTCTTTATTCGCTAAACAGATCTCCTGGCTGCGTAATTCCTCCTGTAAAACAAGGATATTTTTATTCAATTCCTCTATACCTGTTTCTTTGGCCTGTTTTGTATTTTTCAAGCTGGCCAACTGCTCCTCGATCCTGGCGATCTTCTCGTCAATTTTTTGGGTATCTAATTCAATAGGCTTAGCCTCGCCGGTAAGCTTAAAATTAGCCGGCAGGTAAGCTTTGTCCTCGTCGCTTAAACTGCTGAAATCGCTTACCTTGATCACCAGGCCGCTGGTTTTTTCCGTCGGAACTTTGTCCAGGTAGACGACCGCGTTCATTGTTTCGCTTATATCCAGGTATTTCGCCTTAAGTTTCTCTAAAAATTCTTTGTGCGAACCCAGGGTCAGCCTCTCCCTCTCCAGGTTTTCGATCTCCTTATTCATATCGCCCAAAGAAAGCTTTTCCTTTTCCAGTTCTGCTTTTACGCCGTTAATTTTTTGGAGTAGTTCCTCCACAGCTATCTTTACTGCATCCGCTTCCCGGGTGATTTTATTTAAACTCTCTTCAGCTATGGCTTTTTCTTCGTAAACTTTAGCCTTATCAATCTCCAGCCTCTTCTTGCGCGCGAGGTAAACCTGCTCATGGGAAGCAAATTCGGAGATCTGGTTCCTGGCAGTTGATATTTTAACTACCAGGTCCATAATTTCTTTTTTCAGGTTGACGATTTTACTTAAGGCATTCTTGATGTTTAAAGAAAGCAAATTAATCTGCTCTTCCTTCTCGGCTAAAACCTGGGATTTAGATTCGATAACGCTCTTTAACCCAAAATATTCTTCCTTCACTTTATTTAACTTCTCTTCGTCAACGCCAAGCTTAGCCTTAACTTCCTCAGCCTGCTTCTCCAGGTATATACTGGTTGCTCCCAATTCCTTGATTTTTTCCTTGTTAAAATTTATATGTTCATTATTCCGCACCACCTGGTTCTCCATGGCCATAAGTTCATTTTTAATGGACATCCTGCTGTCTTCCAGAACCTTTAACTCGCTGGAGCGGCTGGCAATCTTAGCCTCTTGCTC
>Ga0265297_10007915_pt1 | contig 14460 bp, 18 predicted proteins | sample Munlanlwell13791_FD_192502 | JGI IMG/M metagenome (GOLD analysis project Ga0265297, IMG submission 192502) | Leachate microbial communities from a municipal landfill in Southern Ontario, Canada - Leachate well 137-91 | ecosystem: Engineered > Solid waste > Landfill > Unclassified | place... | reverse complement strand
AAAATAATACCTCTGGGTACCAGACTTTACATACCGGGTTATGGCGAGGCTCTGGCCGCCGATACGGGCGGCTGGATAAAAGGAAGCAGAATAGATCTGTGTTTCGAGACTCTTCAGGAATGCTTTGGGTACGGCAGGAGAAAAATAAAAATATACCTTATCGAGAATTGAAGTATCTTTAAATTATTTTTAGAAGTTTGGAAAGGGCCTGGAAGTCTTTTCTGAACTTTTCTTCAGAAATGGCACCGTTTTTGCTAATATCCATGGGATCGGAAAAAGGAACAAGCTTAAAAGACGGATTTTCGAAGATCCTCATATGTATTTTTTCCATGTTTCTATATTTTTTACTTACGGAAAAAAACTTTTGCAGGATCACATTGGATACATCAAGCCCAAGAGAGATGATTATATGAGGAGTGATTATGGAGATTTCTTTTGATAAAAATGAGATACAGTTGTCTATATTTTTTTTCAATGATTTGACGGTACCTGCTCCGGATCCACCCTTTTCTTTAGTTGGCTTTCCGGATGGACATTTGATGAGATATGTAACATATATATCTCTGGTAAATGATAACCCTGCTTCATTGAATAATTTTCTTATGAATTTATCCCGGTCACCACTGCTGATTGTGCTGCCTTTTTTGGCAATATCGGGAGATTCCGGATAATAAGCTACTACCATTATTTTTGCTTTGGGAGCGCCTCTGCCAGGTGAAAATTGTTTTTGGGTTTTAATAGAATCAATGCATTTTCTGCAGTTACTGATATCTTTGTTTAATTTATTTAAGCTTTCCCTGGCACTAATTGGCATAAAAGTTAAAAAATTGTACAAAAACGATTTATAAGTGATTTTACATTGTTTTAAAAGTATACAGCATAAAAAATGCTGAGTAAATAACAAATCAGTCATTTTTTATTTTTTATACTATTTGTTAAAATATCACAGAGTATTTTTTTAATAAAGTCAAAGATCATATTAAGGAAGTATTATGGCTAAATATCAAAATCTGACAGAGTTCATAATAAAGGGAGACAATATAAGCAGCAGAGATATCGTAGAAAAACTGATTGCTGATGGAGCATCTGCGCTTGATATTTTAAATAATGGATTGGTACCGGGCATGGATGTTGTGGGGAAAAAATTCAGGGACAAAGAGATCTATCTGCCGGAGGTATTATTATCCGCAAGGGCAATGAAAGCTGCAATGGAAATAATAAAACCTCTCCTTTCCGAATCTTGTGCGAAAAGAAAAGGAGTAGTAATACTCGGCACAGTAAAAGGGGATATCCATGAAATCGGTAAGAATCTTGTTGGTATGATGCTTGAAGGCGGAGGATATACCGTGATCGACCTGGGAGTCGATGTCCCTCCTGAGAAGTTCATAGAGGGAATGAAGAAACATGGAGCAAAACTAATTGGTATGTCCGCACTTCTTACAACTACAATGCCGGCTATGAAAACAGTAATCGATATGCTTAAAGCCGATTGTCAAAACGCAGGTGTAAAAGTGATAGTTGGTGGTGCGCCATTGAATCAGGAATTTGCGGATTCAATAGGTGCAGATGGTTATTCGCCGGATGCACCGGGTGCGGTTGAACTGGCTGGCAAATTGATTTCTTAAGTAAGTTCAAATAAGTAAATACATATTCTGTATTAAAGTAATGATATATATGAGGTATGCATGAAAATAGTGATTGTCGGAGGAACCGGATTTCTGGGCTATTATGCACTGCTTGAAGCACTGAGAAGGGGATATTCGGTAAGGACTCTGGCAATTAATGATATCAATCTCGATGGCTGGTATCCCGAAGAAGTAAATGTCAGATATGGTAATGTATTCGAACTTTCAGAGGAAAACTTACAGGAATACTTTTCCGGTTATGATGCCATGGTATACGCCCTGGGTCCCGACGATAGGATCACGCCCCCAGCTCCCGCATATGATTTTTTTCATACCAGGCTTGTGGTATCCTGCGAAAAAACCATAATTGCTGCACACAGGGCAGGAATCAAAAAATGCGTTGTTCTGAATTCGTATTTTGCATATTTTGATAGGATCTGGCCGGAGAAACAGTTAAGCAAACACCATCCTTATATAAAATGCCGGGTGGAACAGGCGGAGCGGGCCATCGCCGCAGGCGGAGATGAAATGGCAGTTATGATCCTTGAACTCCCTTATATATTTGGCTGCATGCCGAACCGTATTCCCTTATGGAAGGATGTCTTACTGGATCGTTTCTTGAACAGCAGGGTCATCTTTTTCCCCGGAGGCGGGACAAATATGATTGCCGTAGAGCACGTCGGCGAGGCAATTGTAGGATGTCTGGAACACGGCGCACATGGCGAGCGGTATCTCGTAGGTGACGAAAATCACTCATATAGTGAAATGCTTGAAATGATGATGTCCTCATTAGGAATATATAAAAAAATAATAAATATCCCACGATTTGCGGCAGTATTGGCAGGAATTATGATAAACATGAACCGTAAGAGGAAAGGTCTGGAAGGCGGTCTTGATGCCAGATATCTTATGCGGGATATTTTAACCCATGATTTATTCTATGATCCCTCCAGCACAGCAGAAAAACTCGGATACAAAAGGGGTGGCCTGAAAGAATCTATTTTTGCCACTATGAGAGCCTGCTATCCGAAAAAATTCAAAAGCTAGCCGTAAACAAAAGTATCTAATAAAAATACTTCTAAAATAATAGATCTTATAATCTGACCGGTCTAAGATTTCAATTCTATAAAAAGGTTAGCCATCTCGATTGCACTGAGTGCTGCTTCCCAGCCCTTGTTCCCTCTTTTGGTACCGGCTCTCTCGATTGCCTGTTCCAGGCTATCAGGGGTTATAACCCCAAAGGCAACCGGAATATTTGAGTCGAGACTTATTTTTGCCACACCTTTAATGGTCTCACCGGCGATATATTGATTATGTGACGAGTCCCCCTTTATTACCGCACCCAGGCAGATAATGGCATTATATTTCTTTGACCCAGCCATTAACTTTACAGCAGACGGGATCTCAAAAGCTCCGGGAACCCAGGCTGTATCAATGTTATTATCATCGCATAAGTGTCTGTGCAGACAGTCCAGTGCCCCATCCAGCAGTTTCGAAGTTATAAAATCATTGTATCTGCTTACCACTATCCCGAACTTGAGTTTTTTTGCATCCAGTTTACCTTCATATTTTCGCATTTTTTATCCTTTCTTTCTTTTGGTTATAACATATGATTTAATTTCTTTTTTTTGGTAGATAAGTATTTTTTATTATTCTTATTGGGAGGTATGGACAGCGGTATCCTTTTGGTTATTTTAAGTCCGTACTCTTCAAGGCCCATGATTTTTTTCGGATTGTTTGTCATGAGGTGTATTGTAGTAAGTCCAAGATCAGAAAGTATCTGTGCACCCACACTGTAATCCCTTAAATCTGCATCAAATCCAAGCCGGAGGTTGGCCTCAACCGTATCAAGACCTTTTTCCTGAAGTTCATAAGCCTTCATCTTATTACAGAATCCTATTCCCCTTCCTTCCTGGGACATATAAAGAATCACTCCCGAACCATTTTCGTTAATTTTTTTAAATGCTCTGTCCAGTTGCTCACCGCAGTCACATCTCATAGATCCAAAAGTATCTCCGGTGAGGCATTGCGAATGTACCCTCGCAAGAACGTCTTTTTTGTTTCTTACCTCTCCTTTTACGAATGCAATGTGAAATTCCGGCTTGACAAGGGACTGATATGTGACAGCCTTGAATTCGCCCCATCTTGTAGGTAAATTGACCTCCGCAATTTTTTCAATCAATTTTTTTTTCATTTTACGATTTTTATTGATCCTGATTTGTGAATCCATATTTTTTTAGTTTCTCCTTAAGTTCTTTATTTTTTAATTCCATGGGACCGGCATCTTCCGAATTTTTTGACCGCAGGAAGTTTACAATGTAACGGGCAAGCATATCTACTTCTACATTTACCATATCCCCCGGATTTTTTTGTATTAAGTTCGTATTTTTGTAAGTATGGGGAATAATAACTGCGCTGAAGTTATCGGTTTCAACTCCGGATACGGTAAGGCTTATCCCATCGATAGCTATGGAACCTTTCAGGGTTACAAAATCTCGAATACCTGCGGGAAGTTCCAGATTAATGAGATAGGCCCCCCCTATCTCAGATATTTTTAAAATTTTAACCGCACAATCAACATGTCCATGAACGAAGTGCCCCCCTAATTTATCTGATGGAGTCAGCGAACTTTCGAGATTGACCGTGTCTCCGGTTCTAAGATTTTTAAAGGAAGTGGAATTCAAAGTATTGAATGATATATCACACCTGAAGGCTTCTTTGTCAAAATTGGTTACCGTAAGGCATACTCCGTTTACTGATATTGAATCACCGATATCCAGGTCATTTAAAATTTTTTGACATTGGATTTCGATTTCTGTATTTCCGTTTCTGTTTCTTATTTTTTTTATCCTGCCTGTTTCTTTTATAATACCGGTGAACATGATGGCTCCATTATCTATGCTTTTTGTTTTTCAAAGGATATGCGGTAACGATTATATCATTTCCAATTCTTTTTACTTTTTCGAATTTTAAATTTATAGAGTCTTCTATCCTGTTTATTTCCAGACCCGGAAACATACCATAATTGCTGTCTCCCCCTAATATTCTGGGAGCGAAAAAAATGATGAACTTATCGATCAGTCCTCTTTTTAAAAAAGAACCAAGCAATACAGGACCGCATTCCAGAAGTATCGAAGTTATTTCATACTTTTGATAAAGGATCTTAAGTATCTTAAGGATATCCAGACCGGTTCCCCTCAAGGGGTCCTTACCGACTGTAAGTACATCGAGATTTTTTTTCTGTAATTCTTTGACTCTTTTATAAAATCCGGAATTATTTTTATTTTCTGTAAAGATAATTGTCTTTGCCAGACCGGAAGTTTTTATAATATTGATACCGGGATTCGATGCGATTCTTAGGTTGCTGTCAAGGATTACTCTGTAGAATTTTCTGCCGCGGACCGCATAAATGGTTTTGGGAGAGTCTCCGGGGATTTTTCGGGGGATAAGAAAAGGATCGTCAGTTAAGACAGTATTTATCCCGGTTAAAACACACCCATATTCCTTCCGAAGATTTTGTACCTGCTTTCTTGATTTTTCCGAAGTTATCCATTTGGAATCCGAAGATCTTGCCGCCAGTTTGCCGTCTATGCTGGAAGCGATTTTACAGCAAATAAATGGTGTTTTCGTTTTGATTTGTTTGAAAAATACTTCATTCTGAAGCATTATCTTATCTTCAAAAAGTCCGATTTTAACATTTATTCCTGCATTCTTTAAAAATTCAATACCTCTCCCGTTTATCCTGGGATTTGGATCGATGCATCCGACAATTATTTTTTTAAATTTATGCTTTATGATCTCGCTACAGCAGGGCAATGTCTTACCATGTAAAGTACAGGGTTCCAGAGTCACATACATTGTAGAGTTATCCAACGACTCTGTGGAATTATTTATGGCTTCTATTTCAGCATGGGCAAGTCCCACCTGTCTGTGATAACCCTGCGATATTATCCTGCCCTCTTTTACAATAACAGCACCGACCATGGGATTTGGATTGGTTTTTCCTCTTCCTTTCCAGGCAAATTTTATGGCAAGTTTCATATACTTTTGGTCTTCTTCGTTAAAAACGGATTTTTTCTTATTTAACTCATTCATATTTTTAGTTGTGCATATTTTAAAAATATCCGGTCCTAATATATCAGTAAAATAAAAAACCATGGAGTAAATCCATGGCTTAATATCTTAAAATAAGTCAAAAAATTTTCTCCCATCCAGACTTTAACTGTCGGTTTTAGAGTTACACTAAATCAACCTGCTTTTATGCAGGGTTGCGGACTTTGACCGCCGGTAAGGGTTTTCACCTATCCTTGAAAATTTATTCAAGCTTTAAATTTTCAAAAAAACAGAAGTTATAAGTAAAATATACTAAAAATAATATGGAATGCCAAGCCCTTTTTAAATTATCCTTAGAAAAAAGATGGTACCAATGGGGAATATTTACAATAGGGATTATTTTTAATATACTTCTTTAGAACCTGAGCAACTTGAATATGTATTTTGATATTGGATTTATATTTTAAGTAAATGGAAAATGTAGAAATACTTAAAAGCGGCAGAAAAAGAAAAAAAGTGAAGATACTTTGTGCTTCAAGGGCAGGAGTTGCAACATGTTCAAGAATTACCGGTGAAATCAAAAAATTCTTAAGTAAAAATCACATTGAATTCGAAATAACGGAATGTATGACATCGGATATTGGTTTTTGCTGCAAGGACGTGGATTTAGTTATAAGTATGACACAGCTTCCTCCAAAAATAGGAAAGCCGATTATAAGCGGAGTCCCTTTTATGACTGGAAATGAATTAGAGCGTACCAAAAAAGAAATTTTAGAGATCCTGAAAGACTGATTTTTGGACAATAAATTAATATAAATTATATGTTATAATCTTTATTATAATTAAAAAACAAAGTCAAAAGGTTATGAAAAATAAAAATAAGGAAATAAAAATTTCTGCATCTATTCTTAACAGCGATTTTGCGAATCTTGCGGATGAAATAGAAAAAGTCGAAAAAGCAGGAGTAGATATGCTTCACATAGATGTTATGGACGGAAATTTTGTTCCAAATATAACCATTGGTCCTCCTATAATAGAATGTTTGAGGAAAAATACAAAACTTTTTTTAGATGTGCATTTAATGATAAAGGAACCCGATAGGCTACTCGATAAGTTTATAGAAAGCGGGGCGGATCTGATAAATGTTCACGTTGAAACATGCCCTCATCTTGATCGTACTTTAAACTACATAAAGCAGGCAGGTAAAAAGGCAGCAATTACTTTTAATCCTTCGACACCTTTGTGCTATGCAGAAAATGTACTGAGTCTTGTGGATATGGTGCTTATAATGACAGTCAATCCGGGATTTGGTGGTCAGGAATTCATACCCGGCATGACCGTTAAAATCATGAAGTTAAAACAAATGATCAAAGACTCCAATTTGAAAAACAATGTTGATATCCAGGTTGATGGTGGAATCAATATAAATACTGCTCTTATTGCCGTAAAAGCAGGAGCGAATATACTGGTTATGGGCACTGCGGTTTATGGCTCTAATAATCCAGCCGAATATATCAGAAAAGTAAAGGATAAAATATCCGGGATAAAAATGATTTAATAAGAAATACCTGGATTGCATCTATATTTCATCATTAATCCTTTTTAATATTCAATTTAGATTTAAAAAAGTTTTTATCGTTCGAGTAGAATTAATTAAGATATGGTTTTGATAATAAAAAAATAGTCCTGTTAAAAAAGACAGGACTATTTTTAATATGGTTTTTTAAGGTAAATTATTTTACATGGATCAAAGATCAATCAGCCGATATAGCTTCTGTGGGGCAGCTTTCCACAGCCTCTTCGATGCATTCTTCATCATTCTCTTCGTAATCTGTTTTTATCACTTCCGCTACATCTTCATCCTCGTTTAATTTAAAAATATCCGGACATGTTTCTTCACATAAACCGCATCCGGTACAGAGATCTTTATCAATTTTTACTTCCATTGGGGTCCTTTCCGTTTTTCTTTAGCAATATTGTTATGTAATATACAAAATTTTTTTTGCTATTTCAACAAAAAACTTTTTAAGGTTAAATATATTGATAATTATGGTCAACAGGACGGTATTTATTTGATTATTAAAAATAGGTTATTATTATTTCAGGATCAATTCAGGGGTATAATTATATAAAGTCTAGAAAGCTTCCGGTAAGTATTATATGAATAATATTTCTAAAAAAACTTTACCAAGAAAATTTTACGAGAGAGATACTTCAAGGGCGGCCAGAGATCTACTGGGGAAAGCACTGGTTAAATACGAAGGGTCGGAAATGATCGGGGGAATAATTATGGAAACGGAGGCTTATTATGGCCCGGATGATCCCGCAAGCCATGCTTACCACGGGAAGACACCCCGGAGTAAAATAATGTTTGGAAAACCCGGTATTGCATATGTCTATCTATGTTATGGCATGTATAATCTTCTGAATATTGTCACTGAAAATGAAGGTAGGCCAGGAGCGGTCCTGATAAGAGCACTGGCACCTGTGTGGGGTATTGATATTATGAAAAAAAGAAGGAATCTGGATATCAGGCTTACCGATGGACCCGGTAAACTTACTATAGCTCTTGGTATTAATATGGAGGATAACGGCGCTGATATTGTAACCGGAAAAAATAATATTTATATATTTGATTATAAAACAAGCAGCAATAATGTTAAAATAATGGCAACGGGTAGAATAGGTATTAAAAAAGGAAAAGAAAAGCGGCTCAGATTCTATATAAAAACATGCAGCTGAAATTATAAAATAAAAAAGTTAAAGTATCAGAATCAATAAAATGTTTTATAAAAGGATATAAAAATGATGGACCTAAAAAGATTGGCAAAGTTACCGATTGTTACAAGAAGGATATATATACTCGATAATATATGCAAATTCAAAAATGTTGATCTGGAATATTTGTTTGGACTTTTAAATTTATATAACAAAAAAAATAGCGGGAAGTGGTTCTGGCAGAAAGCAGTTTTTGCCGGAGCGCTTAAAACAGATTATGACAATTTTAATATTGTTGTAGATGAAATTGTAAGGGACCTAAAGGATGACAATGAGAAGAAAACAGAAGAACAGGTAAAATCTGCTTCTGAGAATTTCGATAAATTACTGATTGATTTAGAAGTAAACTGCAATATCGACCGGAAAAAAGACTTCGATACTGTAAAAGGATTTTTAGACAAGAATTTAAAGATACTGATTATCGACAATCTGAAAAGATTAAATAGTGTTTCATTAAGTTGAGAGATATTCATAGCGGTATCTCTGTCCTTCCTCGTATATCAGGTTCCCGTAATCAGGCAGAATATCCGGATTGCTTGATTCTGAAACAGCTTCATATGTACCGGCACTTATCTCTATTTCAACCGTAGAATTTTGTTCGGCTCTTATTATTTTATATTCGGGTCCTTTCAGATATATGGTAAGAACAAATTCAGTATTATTTTCGATTGTAAGTATACTTTTTTCAGGACCCCAGAATTTACGTTCAGGATCGGGTGGTTCGAGGGGATTATAATCCATTGAAGACACCAGATTTATTTTTGAATCAATCAGAAGGGGACCAACCTCTTCTTCCTGCTGCGGATTATAACTTGCGATGATTTCACACAGAAATAATGAACTTCTATAATTTCCGGAATTATAATTATCCAGTGCAATATCTTTAAGGATGTAGGATGGTATACTTGAAAATATTCTCTTCTTTTCATAATCGCTTACATTATTGTATTTGTTATTTATACCATCGAAATTTAAAATATTTAAGAATGTTTCAACACCCTCTACATATTCATGACTTTCTACAAGGGCAGTTGATTTTTTAATACAGACCTCATAAAAAAGGTAGCCAGCCTCATCGAAATAATCACTATCATTATAGTCGCTGATCAAATAATCCAGTGTTTCTATAGATTTGTCCCAGTTCTGGTCCCTGTCAAAATTAAGCGCTGCATTATATAGATGCTCAGGTATTTTATATATGGCGATGAAAGCATCATTGGTGGCGGGGAAGTTTATCTTGATTTCTTCGAGTATCTCAACGGCATCAAGATAGCTTTCGGCAGACTTCCCATATTCTTTTTCTTCATAATATTCCTCTGCTAATTTTGAATGGCACTCAACCAGAATATTATTTATTTTAAGATCCAGGGAAGTAAAAATTTCCGAATCTATGGCATTTTTATAACTATCAATTGCTTCCAGATAATCTTTATTAGAATAGTAGGCAAATGAAATATTTTCCATAGCGCTGGCAGACAGTCGGCTGCTGGGGTAATTATTCAGCAGTGTTTTATAATAGCCTATCGACTCTTCGTAATTTTTATTGGCAAGACTTTTTTCTGCTTTATAAATCAGTGCTATTGGACCGAAAATATTCGAAAGGATTAATCCTGTAAGAAAAAGTATAAAGAAAAAAATAAAAAAAGTATTTCCTATGGTTCTCCTTATGAAATTGAATATTATAAGTACAAGGCTTATTACTATTGCAGGTATGCTGACAAATGGCAGTAAATCCCAGAATTTTCCCTTATCTATATAAATAAGGTAACCCATACCTATAATTGTTAAAATAAATAAAACTATGAAAAATATCGACCCGGGATCAAGCCTATATTTCTTTCTGTATGTATACATTCTTTATACTTTTATAATGAATGGGAAGATATTAGCATAAAAACTGATTATTAAAAATAAAGACTATAATATTTGAAATAAGTATAATTATAATATCTAATATTTATGTATAATCAATGTATATAATTTTTATTTAAGGATTCTATTTGATAGAAATACGGATAATAAGAAGAAACAAATAAATTGTGGATATCAGGATATGTTTTTTTTAAGTTCCATTATATATGTATCCCAATATTTCCCATTATAAAAATGACTTTTCTTTTCGATTTTAATCAATTTAAAACCGCTCTTTTTATATACATTTATTGCACGGCGGTTATATCTATAAACTTCCAGTTTTATACTTTTAAGATTAAGATCAAACAATGCAAAATTTATAATATTTTTTACCACATCTGAACCATAACCATGGTTCCAATAATCTTTTTCACCAATTACTATACCCATCTCGCAAGTTTTATTTTCCCAGTCGATTTTATGCAGGGCACAGTTACCTATATAAAGATTTGTATTTATATCTTCGATAGCAAAGACCACATCATTGCCGGAATTTTGAACATATTCGAACCATTTGATTTCCTGTTCTTCCGTATAATCATCAAAGCTGTGACTGAGGAACATGTTTACAGAAGGATCCTTTAACCATATCAAAGATTTTCCCAGATCCTTTTTTCTCAGCACCCGCAATAGTGTTTTTTTGCCGGAAATTTTTTGAACCGGATAGTTATTTAAAAATTTTCTTCCAGCCAAGCTGTTTATTGCTCTTTATTTTTACCAATCCTGGTTATAAATGCTTCTATAAGATCGATTGGAACAGGGAATATAATGGTTGAATTCTGCTCTGATGCTATTTCCTTTAAAGTCTGGAGGAATCTAAGCTGCACAGAAACCGGGTATTGACTGAGCACCCTTGCAGCGTCCGATAATTTTTCAGAAGCCTGGAATTCTCCTTCGGCATTTATTATTTTTGCTCTTCTTTCCCTTTCTGCTTCAGCCTGTCTCGCAAAAGCCCTTTGAATGGTTTGGGGCAGCTCAACATCCTTGATTTCAACTATCGATACTTTTATTCCCCATGGATCTGTCTGTTCGTCTATTATTTTTTGAAGCTCTTGATTAATCTTATCTCTCCTGGAAAGCAGGTCATCTAATTCTGCCTGTCCCAGTATACTTCTTAATGTGGTTTGAGCAATCTGTGATGTCGCCACTATATATCTCTCTATTTTTACTACGCTTTTTGCAGGGTCCATTACCCTGAAATATACAACTGCATTTACTTTTACCGGTACATTATCTCTGGTAATGATATCCTGAGGCGGTACATCCATGGTGACTGTTCTTAAATCAACCTTAATCATTTTGTCCACAAATGGGATTATCACGAAAATACCGGGTCCTTTTGTTCCACCTAATCTGCCGAATCTAAATATTACACCTCTCTCGTATTCTCTTAAAATCTTGACAGCAGACAACAATATTATTAAGAAAATAAGCACACCTAATACTATTCCTACCACTATACCTATTGACATTTTTACCTCCTTTTTATTTTTATTTTTTTTGTTTACTTAATGTAGTTACCAGCAAGGTCAGCCCTTCTAAGGATATTATTTTAACTTTCTGACCTTTTCTAATTCTCCTTCCGTCCCCGGATACCGCCTTCCAGATTTCTCCAGATACTTTAACCAGACCTTCAGGATTTAAGTCCTGGCAAACCACGGCTGTTTCTCCAATGAACTCTTCTTTGCCGGTAATTGGTTTTAACTTGTGAACTTTATAAACTGCTCTAATAACAATAATTATAAAACCGGATACTACTACCGAAGTGCTAATTATAAGACTTCTGGCTATTTTAAGATAGGGTGCACTGGTGTTAATCAGCAGAAAAGACCCAATAACAAGTGAAGCTACTCCTGCTATTGATAGTACTCCACCAAGATTCAGCGCTATATCAAGTATAAATATGATTATGGCCAGAATTATAAGGGCTATCCCGGCATAGTTAATTGGAAGAATGCTGAATGAATAAAACCCGAGGATTATAAATAAAATACCCACAGCTCCTGAAATACCTAATCCCGGTTGGGAGAATTCATAAATTATTCCAAATATTCCTATAATAAATAATATATAAGCAATATTTGGATTGACAATAATATGGAGGAACCTGGTAATAAAGCCCACTTCTATTCTTTCGGTTCCGGCAGTCTTCCCGTTTATAAGAAAGGCTTTACCTGATTTTTCTATGATTTTACCGTCTATCTTTTCAAGAAGATCTTCTATATTTGAGGCGGTAAGGTCTATTACTCCAAGCTCCAGTGCTTCAGAAGTTATAATAGAATCACTCTCTCTTACTGCCTTTTCTGCCCAGTCGGCATTACGTTCTTTGGATATAGCAAGATTCCTAATAAATGAAACTGAGTCATTGGTTGCTTTCTCCAGCATATCCCCTGAAATTTGTTGTTCTCCTCCAATATTGACAGGATGGGCAGCTCCAATATTAGTAAAGGGGGCCATAACAGCCAGGTCAGCAGCATAAGTTATAAAGGTACCTGCAGAAGCGGCTCTGGCACCTTCGGGATATACAAATACTATGACTGGAATATTGGTATTTAAGATTTCTGTTATTATTTCTTTCATAGATGTTTCAAGCCCGCCCGGCGTATTAATTAGCATAATTAGGCCGTAACCGGAATCAAGTGATTTTTTCAAGCATTTTATTACGTAATTCGATATAGGAGGGTCTATTATTCCTGTAATCTCACAGGTATAAAAATTATTTATTTCTGTATATTCTTTATCACTGTTATTGTTTATATCACCGGATAAAGTTTTATCTATTGGTACAACTGTGAAAAATAATATAATAAATATTAATAAGATTAAAAATTTGCAGAATTTTTTTTGCATAAGAGTTTGCTAATTTAATTTATTTACTTAATTTGGTTGTATTGAAAATATTTCTACCATATCATTATACTACAAAATTATTAAAAGGTTTGATACATTATATACCGGATATATAAGTTTAATCGGTATTTATTAAATTAAATTCAAAAGGTATGGAGGATTGGAATGGAAAAGTGGGAATGTCAGGTTTGCGGTTATATTTATGACCCGGAAAAGGGCGATCCTGAAAATAATATAAAACCCGGTACAAGATTTGAAGATTTGCCGGATGATTGGGTATGTCCCGAATGCGGAGCATCAAAAGATGAATTTGAAATATATGAAGGATAATTATTAATACCGGATCTAAATGTGCACCTTGATTGCAGAAACGGGACAGCAGTCCAGGCACAGTTCGCACAGGATGCATTTATCTTTGTTGAATTTTAATTTGAAGCTATTACTATCAAGAGTAAGAGCCTGAGTGATACATATAGAGGTGCAAATCCCGCAATCAATACACTTATTTTTACTTATTATTATATCCTTTGCAGCTTCCTGAACGGAAACACCTGTATCGGTAAGATATTTGATTGCATCATCGATTAGAGCCTTATCACCCCTGAGCTCGATAAGCATTTTCCCTTCCATGTCAGGGGTTATTTCGGCTCTCAGTATATTGAATTCCAGGTTAAATTCTTTTACCAGCTTATATGTGATTGGACTGGTAACTATGTTTTCCGGAAAACTGAGAACGAGTTTTCGTCTTACCATCAGAGTTCCTCCTTGCTGAGTATATCAAGCGTGTTATATTTTTCCTCTGCAGGCAGCGGAGCGACATAGTTAGTCAAATAAAACTTACCCTTTTTTATTTCTTGCTTTAAAACGTTCGATATCTCAAGCGCCTTAAAATAACTGGAAATCGATCCTGTTTGAATGGATTTACCTTTGATCTTTATTTTTCCGCTTCTAAGCTCGCGGTAATTTACTTTTCCGTAAGAAGGTCTGTTTCTTCTCTGGACGGAATAATCAAAAATCTCGGTATATATATATTCGTCCCTGATTTTCAGAAATTCTACCATCTCTTCATCTATTACAGGGATAGGGATACCAATTCCTATAAATATAGTGACGCCATAACCCCGGAAGGTACATGCCTTGAGGTATTCGGGTGACATTTCCTTTAAATTACCTATTACCGCAAGGGTTCCGGCCAGACCGGCCGGTGTGCCATTGGGCAGTCTCTCTTTTCCCGGATTAT
>Ga0265297_10007914_pt1 | contig 14460 bp, 12 predicted proteins | sample Munlanlwell13791_FD_192502 | JGI IMG/M metagenome (GOLD analysis project Ga0265297, IMG submission 192502) | Leachate microbial communities from a municipal landfill in Southern Ontario, Canada - Leachate well 137-91 | ecosystem: Engineered > Solid waste > Landfill > Unclassified | place... | reverse complement strand
GGCAACGAGAGGGGCTGCTTGAGCATGCTCGACAGGTTGCCCCACAACTGGGCCACGGTCGTCGTCTTGGTCAGGCCCGTCATGATGGTGTCGAGCAGGCTTTCCGCCCCGGTCGGGCGCTGCATCAGGAACCGCAGGGCCTTGTCCATCTCGTCAAGCGATGCCCGGCCCGCGTGGTCCAGCCACGCCTTGCGGACTTCCCCGTCGCGCATGACCTGAAGCCCGTTGAAGATGAGGTCCGTGTAGGCCAGGAACTTGGCCTCGGTGCGCATCTGCGTGTCGGCCTGCTCGAAGGCGTCTCGGACGATGAGCCGCTTGCGGCCCCCCGAGCGCGTCTTGAGAAACCCCGCCCCGGTCGGCAACCCTTCCCGCATCGTGGCCGTCAAGTCTTGGAAGGACTCGATGGTTGCCAACCGCTGGCTGAACTCCACGTCGCGGTAGACGCGCCAATAGTTGTCCTCCATCTTCAGGGCTGTGCCGGTCCAGAACCGGAACTTGTCGGCGATACGCTTCTTCCAGTCGGGCCGGTTGAACCATGCCCGCAGCGCCTCGGCAGTCGGCACGACGTGCGGGTCGGCTTCCAGCGCCTCTCGCAGGGCCTGCATGTCCTCCGGGGTGGAAACGGTCACGGCCGCGCCGCTGGGGTCCGTGCCCAGGGCCAACTCCACGCCCTCGCCCAGGAGCAGCATGTCCCGCGTGTACGGCTGCGTCAGGTAGAGCCACGCCCCCACCTGCTCACCGAAGGTCATGTTGAGCGTGCGGCCGCCTACCTTGAAGGCTTTGCGGGTGAGTTTCGGTTGCCGGCGGAAGATGCCCGTGCCCTTGCGTGCGAACGGGCGCGAGCCGTCAGCCAGGGCCTTCTCGCCGCCCGCCGCCGCCACGGCCGGGGCAAGGCAGTTGTCGGCGAAGTCCTCGCGGATGTTGGCCTCGTCCACTTCGGCGTCAACGCTGCCGTCAAGGAAGATGGCGTCCAGTTCGCCGCCGACGCCGCCGGCACGGTAGACGTTGGTGAAGGTGTTGCCGATTTCGACCCTTGCCCGGCTGAGCGCTCCGCGGCCGGGTTCGTCGGCTTCGGGCCGCTTCATCTTCGGGGCAGCCGAAAGTTCGCCCATCGCCCGGCGACGGGAGTTCGCCCAGTTGACCGAACGGCCCTTGAGGATGATGCTGTCCTTGAGTTCGGACAGGCGGACAAGCCGCGTCAGGGTTTCCTCGATCTCGCCGAGTTCCTCCGTGGTCATGCCGCCGATGGGCGTGCGTGCGGCGCGCTCCAGAAGGGCCGCCTGCTTGGCGTTGATCTCGACGTCCGGGTTGTCGGCCAGGTACTTCTTGAGGCCCGCCATGCGGCGCATGGTGGCCTTGGTAGGCGTGGCGAAGTCGAACGTCTTGAGGATGTCCTGCACGGCGGAGCGCTGCGGCTCGGCCAGCGTGCGGAGTTTCTTTCGCGCGACCTTCATGGCCCGGCGCAGGCTGTTGACCGCCTGCCGGTGTTCGGCCTGTTCGAGAACGGCGTCGATGCGTGCGAGGGCGGCCCGGAACATGGGCCACGTGTCGGCCGCGGCGATGCGGCGGAGCACCTTCCGCTTTTCGTTGGCGTACCGGCCGCGCAGAACCTTCTCAGCGACCGCGACGGCATCGGCCCGGAGTTGAGCGGAGAGGGTCCGCTCGCGCTTGGCCGCGGCCCGGAGTTCGGCGACCTTGCGGCGACTGTCCGAGATGATCTTGCCGACGCGCTCGCGCTTCGCCGCCTTCTCCGCCGCGCGTGCGGCCTTGACCTTGGCGGCCCCTTCGGTCTTGGCCTCGGCGAGTTGCTGGTCGGGCGTCTTGCCACGCGGGGGCTTCTCTGCGGTGACGGTGCGGCCGGTCTTGGGCGTGAGTCCCTCGACCGGGCCGGGTTCGGCTTCCCACCCGCCGACGACGACGCCCTGCTCGACCTTGGGCGTGGGCGCGGGTTCGGGTTCGGGCGCAGGGACAGCGCCGGGCGGCGCGGGGGGCTTCTGCGGCGGCGCGGGCGGCTGGGCTGCGGCGGGCCTTTCGTAGACGCCCTTGGTTTCCGATGCAATGCGAATCACGTCCGCGGCGTCTGACTTCTTGCCGTACACGATGGCGTTGCCGGGCTTGCCGACATCGGCCGTTCGGAATCGCGGCGATGTCCCGGTCCACTCGCTGCCGGTCCACCACTGACGCCCCGCGTTCTCCGTGTCGCGCGCGACGACGTAGCCCTTGAGTTTCTCGGCCTCGAACAGCGTGACGTAGGGGTAGTCCGGGGCCAGCGACGGCGAGGACGCTTCGGCCACGGCGGGCCGCTTGCTCTCCGCGTACTTCGCCAACTGCTCCCACGTCACGCCACGGGCCTTGAGTTCGCGGTTGAACGGGGCGATGGCCTTGCGGTTGCGCCCCTGTCGCGGCCCCGTGCCCATGTCGGACACCGGCTTCTCGCTCAGCCAGAAGTTGCCGCGCTTGTCCACGGTCAGACGATTCTCGGACCACGCGGTTGCCGCCGCATCAAGCACGTCCGGGCTGACGTACTCCATGCCCTTGCCCGGCAGTGACGACACCGGCCGGAAGGCGGGCGGCTTCGTGCCGGCGACAGGCGTTTCCGCCGCTTGCCCCTCTTGGCTCACGGGACCAGAGGCCGGGGCCGCGCCTTGAGGCGCGGACTGAACCGGGCCTTCATCGGCGTCGCCAGCACGCGGGAGCGGCCGGCCCGGTATGTTTGCGGCCAGGTCCGGGTAGTCGGCGAGGACAGAGGGGGGAACGGGAAGGCCAGACTCTACTGCGGCCTTGACGGCCTTGCGGTGAAATGCGACTATAAGGCTTTGCCCCGCCGCCGTTCTGCTTCCGAAAGGACGCCCCGCGTATGTTGCTTCCATAAGGGCGCTGCCGATACCTTGACGCTGATACTCTGGCGACACCACAAATGCTTTACCGTCGCCCATCCCCACTTCGGTTTCGCCGTCAAACGCAAACACGACTCCTGCCTTGCCACGTCGTATCTCAATGCCATTGCCAAGCGTGGCCAGCAACTCGGTTCCGCGCTTGGTCGCGGAGAACTCGTAATCATCAAAGTAGTCGGCGGGCAACCCGCGGTGTACCTGTTCGTCGAAGTGATACCCGTTCCAGTCCTTCAGTGTCATCTGCCACGGCTGCTTCTCGGCAACCGGCAAGGATTCCTTGGCGGTTGGGGCAGCGGGCGCGGGAGCCGCTTCCCCCGGTATCTCCACGCGCGCGGCAGGGTCACCCAGCGACGCAAGGCCACGGGCCGCCTCTGCGAAGCCCAGGCGCGACGCCGATTCCGCCGCGCGGCCGATGATCGGGTCGCCACGACGAATCGCGTCCGCCAGCGCCTTGGCCGTCATGCCCACGTCTTTCGCCATGGCGCTCAACTGGCTTCGCGTCAGCGGGAACGGAAGCCCCGGAACCAGAGAGAACGTCGGCGACGAGGCCGGAGGCGGCGGCAGTGCGACGGGCATAGCGTCACCCGTGACGCCCCTTGTAGATGGCGGGGCAGGCAGCGTCGGCGTCTCTGTCATGGCCCGGCCAGCGCCTCGCGCCGCCGCAATCGTTCCACGCGCCACGCCCGCCGTCCCTGCGCCCAGCGCGAAACTCCGCAGCCCCCCCTCCATCAGGCCAGGCTTTCGCAGCGGGGCCTCCGGGTGGCGGGCATTGTGTTCCTCGACGGCCTTGCCCAGCAGGTAGTTCTCAAGCCCGGCTTGGCTCAGTTCCTCAAGGCCCTCCCAGCCGATGCCGCCGATCTCGGCGAGCGCCTTCATCACCAGTGGCCTTGCCGCACCCGCCGCGGGCTTGCCCGCGCCGAGCATCCAGGCGTTCTGCGCATACTCTATGGCCCCAGACGCCGGGCCGTAGAGGCCCGCGTACTTCGTCGCCAAGTCCTCGTCCAGGCCGCTCTGCATGGCCCGCTTGTGGAAGCCGCCCGACTCCATGGCGCTCATGGCCGCCCAGCCGCCCACGGGGCCGCCCGCAGCCGATCCCACAGCCGCCGCGCCCAGAACCGGGGCCTGTTGCCCCACGTTTGCCATCCATGCGTTCGCCGCCGCTGGCGTGGCCTCAAACAGCGGCCCCCCGGCGGCGGTCTCTACTTCGCCGCGCCACGGTTTGGGCAACACCGATTCCAGAGCGCCGCCGGCCGCCTTCAGCGCACGGCCGCCAAGGCGCAACAGGGACGGACGCCGCTGGTAGGACTCGAAATCAGCGCCCGCCTCGCGCATCAGCCGCTGGGCGCGGGTTTCGCCCTCCGGCACGCTGGCCGGGGGCTGGGGCAGGTCGGGCAGGCTCATGCCCGCGCCGACATTTTGCAGAACATCGGCCGTGCCCACGGCCGCCGCCTTGGGCAGAAGGGACACGTCCACCCGCGTATCGTCCCGGTCGCGGAAGTAGGGCTTGCCGAAGAGCGCTCCGCCCGCCGGGGCGTCCTGTAGCATGTGCCGCAGCGTCTCTATGCTGTCGGCGCTCGGCGGCGTAGGCAGCCCGGCCACGCTTGACCGCTCAGGCATCGGCGTCGGCGGAGCCGGCAAAGTCGGGCCCACAGAGGCATGCTTGCTTGCGCCAAGGTCATAAGTGCCTGCGCCAGCGCGACTTACGGAGTCGACCTCGGCGCCGGCAACAAGCGGCGGCGGCGGCAGCGCCGCCTCGCGATCCGGCTCGCCCGCCATGAAGCGAATCACGTCGGGGTTCATCCGCTGTGGCGGAGGGGGGAGCGCAGGCGTGCGGGCCTCGCTCGACCCCCTCAGCCGGGGCGGTCGCGGCAACTGGTTGTCACTCATCAGGCCCACGCATCAGCCTCCACGGCCACCACCACGGCCGTACAGTTCCATCATGCGGCGACGGTCCACGGGCGGCGCAGGCGCAGCAGGCGCGGCCGCCGGGGCAGCAGCCGGGGCAGCCCCCGCCGGTTGCGGTGCGAGTCGCGCGCTGCGCCCAAACAGCCATTCCCACGCCTGAGTCAGCACCCCGCCCAGTGCCCCTTGTGCGGGCTGAATCCGCTGGCCGGTTGCGGCGGCGGCAGCCATCATCATGAGTTCGTTCTGCAACTCCCCTTCCGGCAACTGGGACGCGAGCGTTGCGAAGTGTTCCGCCTGCTGGGCCGGGTCCGCACGCTCAAGGAGCGCCGCCACCTCATCCGGGGCCATCCGCGACATGGCCTCCATGTACGGCCGCACGCTCTCGTTCTCCATTTTCAGACGGTCGTTCTCAAGGCCCGTCCGGTCGGCTTCCAGCATCGCACGCCGCCCAACCGCCCCCGCGACCGTGCCACGAGCCTGCTGCGTCGCCACGTCGGCCTCAGCACCCGCGAGGCGTCCCTGCACACCCTCAAGCATCCGAAGCCGCGTGGCGGCGTCAGGGGCAGGCGTAGGCCCGCCCACGAACGTCCCAGGCCGCGACGGGTCGCCCTCGTAAGGCAGGATGCCCCCGCCGGTCGCCTGCATGGCCGTCATCATGCGGCTGCGGTCGCTGATGCCCTGAGCCAGTTCCGGCGAGAACCGCCGGTACGAGTCCTCGGCGGGCGTCATGTCGTCCTGCTTGAAGGGGTTCATGCTGGCCGCTGAGGACCGCTGAAGCATGGCCGCACGTGCCCCGGCCGCGCCGGGATCGGCACGGAAGGCCGCGCCGGGCCTCTCGGCCGGTATGAGCGCCTGCCGCACGGCCGTGTCATTCCGGGCCAGCACGCCCTCCGTCCTGGCCGCGTTGGCGGCTTCCACGTCGCCCAGCAGGGCCATGCGGCTGCCCCTGTCGCGGCTGGTGGCGTCGGCGTTCTCCATGAGGCTCTGAGACCGCATCTGGGTAGGCGTTGCGCCAGGGGTGGCCCAGGGCGGTCTGGCGGCCATCAGCGGGCCGGGGCGAGGGCCGGGGGCGGCGGTCGGTTTCCGCATCCACGGGTAGGTCATCAGTGCCATCGTCGTTCCTCCCAAGTCGCTTGACAAGTCAGGCGGCATGCGCCATACTGGTCATGGTCCCTGAACAAAGGAGCGTTCCATGTCCCGCCCCCGGATTCTCGCCTTTGTCGCCGCCGCACTGCTGGTCGGCGCTGTCCTCGGTGCGGCCGTCCGCCCGGCCGACGAACCCGTGACCGTCACGAAGGGCATGCTGGCGGAACTGCTGTGCCAGGTTCACACCACGCCCGGCGTGGCCTTCACTTTCGACCCCGCGACCACCCGCTTCGTCGCCACAGGCGCGCCTATTGTGGCCTCGGACCCAGACGTGCGGCGACGAATGGCAGAGGGCCGCCACATGGACGCGATGCGCCGCCTGACGATTATTCAGGCGTACTGGCAGCGCCAGTTCCGCCAGTCGCCCGACATCCGTTGCGATGGGTTGCTCTAGTCTCATAGCCCAAGCCCGTTCCACCAGATGAAGTGCGTCACCCACCCCGGCGGAATCACATCTTCTCCCGTTATGTCGTGATGGTGAGACGTCACAACCTGCACGTCGCTTCCTGCGCCCACAAGCGTGGTCCCGCCTGTGTCCCCCGTCACTCCGGTGTGGTCGTGCGCAACCACGCCGCCGCCGAGTGCCCCAAGGCTGGCGGTCACAAACCGGCCGGCCGTGCTATCGCCGTCGTAGCCAACAAGCGCCCTTCCGCGGGTGTCCGGCCCACCTTCCTGCCCCGTCGTCAAGAGCCAGCCCGTGGTGTAGCCGAAGAGAGTGTCCGGTTCAGTGCCGCTGGGCCAGATCATTATCAGGCCGCCATCGGCGACCCACTCAAGCGTGTCGTCCAGCACCGGCAGACCCCCGTCTGCCGGCGCGTTTAGCACTACCCCGTGGCACTTCTGCGTGCTCGGCGAAGTCCACAGGTTCTCTTTCCGGTCGGTCGGCAGGTACGACAGAACGTCCCCGACCGCCAACTGCCGCGCCGTTCGCGGCGGCAGCCGCAGGTACAGCGTCTGAGCCGTGTTGACCGTGCTCCCGCTTCCGTCGCACGGGTTCGCCGTCACGGCCGCCGGGTAGCCCTTGCTGCTCGTCCAGGCGTTGCCCGTCACTGTCCGCATGTCCGAGTTGTACCGGTAGAGCGCCGTCACCTTCCCGTACCGCGCCATCACCGGCTCAGGCACGAGCGCCGCCGCGGCATCCGTCACGTCCGGCGGCACTTGCAGGCCCCGGCCCGGCATCAGGTCTATCTCATGCCCCGGCAACGACGCCCACGGGTCAAGGTCCGCGTCCTCGCCCTCGCTCTCCTCGGCCAGCGCGTCAAGAATGTCGCGCATGCTCGGCGGGCGGCCCATGTACGGTTGCCGCTGGCCCGGACGGGCAAGCCCCTCAAGGAACCTGTCCAGGTCCATCGCCAGTTGTTTCGCTCGGTCGTTCATGCCAAGTAAGCGTCCAAGGCGGCAAAACTCGCCGTGCCGTACACCACGCAGTTCACCCGGTCAGTGCCGCTAACCGCTTCCCACGTCTCCACGTCGCGCGACCGGCCCGTCGCGTTCCCCGCGTTGTCGAGGACCGGCTGCTCCGTGATCTTGAGTTCCTGAAGTTCCGTCACCACGTCGCCCGCGTTCCATCCGGTCGGGTTGTAGGCCAAGTGGAAGCGGCACAGGAAGAGGCTCTGGTTGTAGTAGATTTGCTTCGCCTGCGGCGGCATGAACAGCATCGTGCCCGCCGCCGCGCCGCCGACCGTCTCTGCGGTGTTCACCTTGCCGATCAGCCCCATGATGGTCGCGGTCGGCAGGCTCGTCAGCGTCACGTTCAGCCGGAACAAGGCCACGCCAGACACAATCGCCGTGGGGTCGCCCGTGACGACGTGCCAGCGCCGAACCTTGTCCGTCCCGCTGTCGTCGTAGATGAATACCTTCGTGATGGGCTTGGGCGTCCCGTCCAGCGTCTCGGTGCGGACAAAGACGCGGCTGGTGAAGTCCACTTCGAGGATGCCCGCCTCCGGCGTTTTTTCCAGCACTTCCCGCACCGTCGGCGGCTCGTACTCGAACACCACCAGCACCCGGCCGTCCGGCTGGTCCGGGTAGACCGCGACGCGCCGCATCGTCGAGGCGAACACGCCCGTCTCGCCGGTGTAGGCCGTGCCGAAGGCAACGGCCGACAGGGCGTTGGCCCGCGTCGTGCCAAGCGGTGCGTAGTAGCCGTCGATCCAGATGTTGCCGCGGCGCTGGTCAGCCACCAGCCGACCTTGCTGAAAGCCCCGCGTCCACGTTCCGGGTATCGTCACAGCGCGCTCCCGCTGGCTGTCCGTTCAAGGTACGTCACCGACATCCACTCGTATGCCGGGCCGATGACGCCCGCCCGCTCAGCCGCCGTCACCACCAGCGTCGTCCGGTCGCTCGCCGTGTCGCCCATCGCGGGCACAAGGTTTGCGTACTCGGCGCGCGGCACGCGGTAGAGGCGGGTCACTTCCCAGCCCGCCCGCGTCTGGCGGCGCGATTCCTTGCGGCCCCACCAGTACGACGTTTCGAGTGTCGCCGTCGTCGCCATGCTATTCGTACCCGCTGAACTTCATGATGGCCCCCAGGCCGTTGAGCGTCCGCTTGCCCGCCGGCGGCGACCCTCCGATGACAATGGGCACGCTGCCGTGCGGGCGCTCCGCCGCAAACGCCTTGTCGATGAGCCTCTGGTACTCCCGCGACCGGAGCGCCTCCATCGCGGCGTTCTGGTCCCCGATGCTGATGTTGATTCTCAACGCCTCGTGCAGAAGCGGCAACATGACGGCGGGCAGGTCCGCCGCGTCCGAGTCGCCCGACAACGCTGCCGGCAATCGCTGGTACGTCATGCGCACCTGCGCGGCGGCGGACGGGGCCGGATGCGTGTAGAAGTAGCCCGTTCCGGCGATCCGCTTGTAGAGCAGGAAATCCGGCGTCGCCGACGTGTTGCCGCGCTCCTCCGCCCGCAGGCGCAGCCAGTCCTCGAAGCCCACGTCCGCGAACACCAGTTCCCGGCCGTCCTCGAAGTAGGCCGGACCCGCCATGCCCCAGTCGGTCGGGGCGGCGTACCGCACGTAGTTGATGCTGTACGACGCGCCGATTGTCGTGTCGCCCAGGTACGCGCTTGACAGAACCAGCGTATCCCCGTCCGTGATGCTGGCGATGTTGTAGACCCGCCCCGCGTCCTCCGTCGTGTAGAACTCCTGCCCGGCCATGCCGGAGGCGAACGTCGTGCCGCTGCCTTCAACGCCCGTGCCGGCCTTCGTCACCGTCACCGTCCCTGTCGTGTACGGGGCGGTGAAGTTGAACCAGTACGGCGTCTGGTAGTAGGACCAGCGGCGCTCCAGGGCCAGGAACGCGAGCGTGTTGTTGATCCACACCACCTGCTGCGCGATGCCCGTCGCGCTGGTGTCGGGCCAGCCGTTGCGTTGCCCATAAGTCTTGAGGTCGGCGAGTGTCGCCATCACACGTCCTTCCGTGGTCCGCCAAGGGTCGTCGGGTATCTGACCCGCAGGTCGCCCGCCCGCTCAAAGCCTTCCGCCAGCCCGTTCCAGATGCGCGTCTCGGTTTTCCACCGCTCCGGGTTCGGCGCACAGGGCTTGCCCAGGCCGTTGACGGCCGTGGGGGCGGCGTAGTCGCATCCGTAGCAGTCCAGGTCGGCCGGGTTCTTCGGGTCCATCGGCGAGGCCATCCAGCAGCACACCAGGGCCGACAACCCGCCCCACTGGTCGAATCGCGGCTCGCCCTTGCGCGGCCCGGCCGACAGTATCGGCACGTCCAGCGGCATCGGCGGGAATGTCGGGATAGGCGGCTGGTCGTCCACTGGCGTCGTAAACACCGCATCGCGCGAGAACCGCGCCCACGCTTCCTGCAAGCCGCGGGCCTTGTAGTGGCCCTGCTCGATCTGAATCTTCGTGTTCTGCGTCGTGAACAGCCGGGGCGCGCCCAGCACCGATGCGAAGTGCGACATGAACACCGGGGCATCAAGACACGCCCACCAGTCGGCCTCGAACAGCGTTGCCATGCCATTGACCGCGACCACGAGATCGTAGCCGTCGCGGCCGGGATACTCGGCCCCCGTCTGCCCTTCGCTGATGAGCGCTATCTTCACGGCCTCTCCCTGTCCCGCATGAGCAACTGTGCGGCTTGCAGTTCCGTTTCGTCGTGCCGCACCTGCAATCCCTCTTCCGGCGACAACTCGAACCAGCCCGCGCGACCCGCCCAGATGCCACACGCGCTGTCAAGGAAGTGCCGGCGGTTCCAGCCGAACACCGCCCAGCACACCTCGAACAGCGGCGGCAGGTCTTGTGTCCGGGGATGCTTCGTCATGTCAAAGTTCAGTGCCTGCCGCGTCGCGTCGAGAAAGCACCCTTGCCGTCTGACCACCGTGTGCAGCACGTCGAACGCCCCGCACGTCAGCACCTCACAGAACCGCTCGCACGTTTCCGGCCGAAGCATCGGGGCCGTGGGGTTGTGGTTGACCACGTAATCCGCATCGTGCCGCTCGCAGAACTCGCGCTTGAAGTCCAGGCTTGCATGACCATGCGCGACCTCCTCCGGCTGAACATGGACCTTGGCCCCGTGCCGCTGCGCCTCTTCCTGCAAGACAATGTCGCGCGTGCAGACCCACACTTCGTCATAGGCCCGCACCGCAAGGGCCGTCCTGATGGCGTTGCCAAGCAACGTCGTGTCGCCCATCGGGCGCAGGTTCTTTGCAAGGATTCGCTCGGAATCCAGACGCGCCGGTATCATGGCGACGATCTTCATGCGGCTCCTTGCGGGGGCCGGACACCCGAAGGCATCCGGCCCCCCGGTCCCAAGGATCAGGCGGGCTACACCGTGACGGGCAGGTTGCTCCACACGGAGTGGAACATGACGCTGCCGGCCGCCGGGACGTTGGACGTGTCGGCGGCGTTGGCCGTCCCGACGATCCAACCGCCGCTGTAGGCCGTACCGGCCGTCGCAGCCGCGGCGACGCTTGACGCCACGCCGTTCCACGTCCCGTCCGTCGAGGACGCGATGACGTTGTAGCCAGCGGCCACGCTGCCATCCGACAGCATGGCGATGGGGTTCAGGCCGGCAACCAGCACCCAGCCCCAGAACGCCTCGGCCACGGCCGCCCCGGCGAGGAATGCGCCGCAGCAGTATTCCTGGCCGATGACGCCGCTCTCGTTCTCGTCCTCGTCCACGTACCACTTGCCGGCGGCGATGTCCTCGAACACCGGCGAGCAGTTGGCCGTGGTCAGGTCGTCCTGCACGTAGCAGTAGACGGCCTTGAGCGGCCCGTAGGTTGCATCGCGGCAAGCCGCCACGTCGCCGAGTTGGTAAGTCAGGCGGGTGGTGGAGGTTGTCTTGAGTGTGACCAAATCCACGAAGTTCATCGCTTTGTTCCTTTCGTTTGTGCAGGTCGGGTTCGTTCCACGCCCGGCCGGCTGTTAGGTGTAGGCCACCTGGAAGCACCGCGGGTCGAGGAACATCGGGGCCTGCATGCCCGTCAGGACCACGCCGCCCTGACCGGCCAGCCACGAGCGGTCCTTGTCGCTGGTCGAGTAGGCCGTCATCAGGCCCTCGGCCTTGGTGTTCGTCGTGCTCAACTTGAACTTGTCCGTGGTGATAGCCAGGATTTCCTCCGTGGCCGACCCGTCCACGTAGCCGGTCGCGCCGCCGAAGTTCGCGTCCCAGAACAGCGGAACGCCGTGCAGGATCACGTTGTCGGCGTTGGTGTCGGCCAGGATCGTCAGGTTCTTCAGCGGGGCGTTCAGCGACATCTTCGTCTCGACGAAGGACAGGACATACGGCCACAGCGTCTCGTCGCACACCATCGCGTCCGGCTTGATGCGCCGGCCCGTGCCGTCCGCGCCCTCGCTCACCGTGGCCGAGTTGATGAGGCCGCCGGTGATTGCGAGCAGGTTGGCCGCGATTGTGAGCGTGCCGTAGTCGTAGCCCGTGGGCCGCCAGTAGTAGAACGTGTCCGTCCCGTTCGTCGCCGTGGCGTTCATGGCGATGCCGGCGTAGGTCGTCGATGCCGCCACGTTGGTCGGGCTGAACATCGTCAGGCCGCCCGCCTGGTTCGTCTCGTTGACCGCCCACGCGCTCGCGGCCACGTCGGCGGCGACGGCCGCCATCGCGTCGTCGAACGACGCCTTCTTGATGTCGAGGAGTTTGTGCGGGCCGGCGTGCCGGTTCTCCGCCAGGTCGCCCTCGCCCACGCCATACGTCGCGTCGAACATGTACCGCTGGACGCTGGGGTTGGCGCACAGGTCTTTGGCCACGAAGTTCCGGGTACGCAGCGGACCCTTGCTCTGCGTGGCCTTGCTCCGCGTCTTGACGACGCGCCAGTCCGCGCTCGACCCGCCCTGCGACCACAGCACGTTCTTGAACAGGCGCTGGATCAGCGGGATCGTGTTCTTGTCGTTGGGGACGCCCCCCAACAGGACGGCCAGCGTCGGGCTGATTGTCCCGACACCGATCTGCAACTTCTCGTACACCGCAGCGCGCATCGCACTGAGGCGCATGCTTTCGGCTGGCGTTGCCATTCGCTTGCTCCTTCGTTGTTAGAGTCGGGCGACCGGCCTGTTCTTACAGGACGCCGCCCGGCCCGAATGCTTCGTCGGGTATGTCCTCGCCGTGCCTCACCGGAGGCGCAGCCATCGGGGCGCTGCTTGCCGAGCGCGCCCGGCCGCTTGCGGTTGCGATGGCCTCGGCGTCGTCAGACTTCTTGCGCACGCTCTCAACGTGCGTCTGTTCGGCCTCCACCACGCGAACCGCGCGGTCGAACGGGACGCGGCTGCGGATCAGTTCTTGGACGGCCGCCGCCCGCTTGGCGTCCATCGTCACCAGCGACCACGCCTTCTCGTAGGGCAGGTCGGGAAACTGCTCCAAGACCACAACCAGTTCCGGGCGCTTTGCCTCCCAGTCCGGGTGCGCGGTCTTGAAGGTGTCCATTTCGGCTTGCAGGGCTGCAAGGCGGGGCGCTTCGCGCGCTTCGGCCAACTCCTTGCGGAGCGGATCAACAACCTCGCTCAGCATCGACTTGACCCGCGGAAGCATCGTCTGTTCCGTCAGCCACGTCTGCGCCGCAACGGGGTCTTCTTCCTGCCACTCCCGCCACTTCTCCAACTGCTCGCCCTGCAACGTCACGCGGGCCTGCTCATCGGCGGCTTTCTCGGCCGCAGCGGCTGGCTTCACCTGCTGGCTGGCCTTGCGCAACTCGCCCAACTCGGCGGCTTGCCGGCCCATGAGGTACTCGTTGTTCCTCAACCTGGCCGCAACCGCCTTCAGGGCTTCGCCTTCCGATTTGCAGTGCTGCACCAGCGCCGGGTCGATCATCGCCTCGTCGGCGAACCGCTGCGGACTCCAAGCGGGCGTGTCCGTGACCGCGGCCTTGTCGCGTGTCCCCTTGTCGGGGGGCGGCTCGGCGGCGGCGTCCGGGGCCTTCTCCGGTTCCGGGGCAGGTTCGGCTTCGGCAGATGCTTCCGGCTTGCCGCCATCAACGGCGGGCACTTCGGGCGCGACATTCAGAACTTCGGGCGTCAGCATGTCCTCCTGAATGTCCGCCTCGGCCACAGTCCCGGCGGCCCCTGCGGGGTCGGTATCGGGAAGCGTCTCGGCCATTGTCAACTCCTTCTATGCGTGGGCCGTCGCTGCGGGTGTCCGCTTCCTGCGGGCCGCTTTGGCGGGTGTCCTTTTCGTCGTCAGGCTTGCGATGGGCCGCGTCAACTCGTCCTTCACCATCGCAATCATGTCCGGCACGTGCCTGCTCCGTCGCCGGTCGTAGATGTCCTGGTCGCGCTGGTTGACGAAGCCCCAGCCCTTGTTCTCAACCGCCCGCAGGTCCGCCCGCGTTCGCAGCGGCACGCCCGCGAGTTGGCCCGCCCGGTCATACTCGGCGCTCATGTTCGTGTCGGTCAGAAGGGTCGGGGCGCTCGGCACACGGCTGGTTCGCCTGGACCGGCACGCCGGGCACGCCACGGTCTGTGCGCTCATCCGGGCGTACCGCTCGAACCGTTGTCCGCAGGCGTTGCAGTTCCAGTCGTAAACCGGCATCCGTCCCTCCGCTGTTGTCCGGCCCGGCAAAAAGAAAGCGACCCCAACCCCCGCTAGCGGGTCAGGGTCGCATAGTCTCGTGGACTCAGGCGGTGATCAGCCGCCCGTGCCGGGCCTTATTCGGTTGTCAGTCAAACAGGGCTGCAAAGTCCTTCGCCGGATCGTCTACCTGGCGATGGCAGGCAGTCGCCTCCATGCGCGTAAGAAACCGTTGTGCGTGGACCGCCCAAGGCCCGCTCATCTCCCTACCGCGCATCTCCGCATTGCGGCCGGAGTAGCGTGCAATCTCCATCCGCTCGCCGTTCGACCGCCTGATAACGTGAAGTTCCACCACTGGCATGTCGCCCTCGGCGCACGCCATGAGCGAGAACGTGGCCTCAATGTCCCACTTGAACGGTCGGGTGTCCGCCTCAAACGATATTGCACGGGCAACCGCCTTGCGCCCGATGCCCAGCGCCGCCCAAAGCAGGGCAATCCACCGGCGGCCCCTGCGCTGGGTCTCTTCGGTGTCGGTCCAGTCATAGGCGGGCGG
>Ga0265297_10007913_pt1 | contig 14461 bp, 8 predicted proteins | sample Munlanlwell13791_FD_192502 | JGI IMG/M metagenome (GOLD analysis project Ga0265297, IMG submission 192502) | Leachate microbial communities from a municipal landfill in Southern Ontario, Canada - Leachate well 137-91 | ecosystem: Engineered > Solid waste > Landfill > Unclassified | place... | reverse complement strand
AGCGTTCGGGATCAATTCATTAACAACGACATGCCACAGGGTCTTCCCCTGCGATATGGCGGGGGTGAGATCAAGGTTCTCTTCATGTATCATACTCTGGATCATCTCATTGACATTGGCCTGAACAACAGGGATCAGCTGAACAGGAATTTCGTATCTACCTAATATCTTTACGGGCCTTCCATTGATCATTATCTCAATATCACATATCTTTTCTATCTGCTGGCTCGATAAGCCTTTTAGCATTGAATGCAGGCTGAATATGTATGGATCACCTTTTACGCCCCTGCCTTCCTGCTTAAGGAGACCCATTGCCGATAGCGCTTCTAATTCCTTGCGCACAGTGGTTTCGGATCGGCCGCGGATCTGCATGAGCTGCTCGACCGTTTTTGGGTGATCGCTCCTATGCAGATCTCTGATACAGTTAGCGATGCTGCCTTTAGCGTCTCGAGACTCATCAAATGCCGGTAATGACTTTTTGCCATTGACGGTCTTTTTATACAACTCTAAAACTCGCATATCCCCTCCGCTTGTCGAATGTTCTTCGCGGCCGATCGAAATAAACCCTTTTTCTTTTAAATACAAGTCATAAACCACCGGATCATCGCAGGCGGTAACAAAATATAGTTCGCCCCGATAATATGGAAAGACATAATTTTCGAACCATTCGTCAAGTTCCTCAAGCGATGGCCCGTTATGCTCAGACTCCGCCATAAGAAAACTTTCATCAAAATTTCCTGATTCGTTACATGCCGAACCGAAGTCTAAATTTAATGGTCTATGCATTAGTACAAATTTAGATCGCTCATCAAGTCCTGCCAGCACTTTTTCACTTATAGCTTTCACCTCGCCGGCCGTTAAGGACTTCCAGCTATCTCCGGGAAATCCGAAGATTGCTCTTGTAAAATAGTACGGGTTCAATCCTTGGTCGGTAAATTCCCTGGCCTTATCAAGCATACCCAAAATATTGGCGGCATTTCGACCCATAAAAATTAAGTTACCTAAGCCGTGTACAATGACAAGCCTTACGCTCCTCTGCATATTATTTTTCTCCATCGATGATATTAGAGCTGTAAGGGCATCATAAAAACTTTTCAGCTTATGAAGATCTCGGCATTTTCTTCGTATTTCACCAATGGTCGTACCAATGACGTCGATATCAACTCCATAACGCCGATAGGTGAGGAAGAGGCGCCTTAGCACAGTCGATGCGTCTTCTGTGGCGCCGACAATTGCAGTATATCGCAGATTAAAATAACTCCATGTTTTTTGCAGCTCTTTCTGATTATTGACTATCCACTCCCGCAGGGTAGGCAAATTAGCTTGTTTGAGGCCGAGAGGATCGACTAAAGAGAACCTATATTGTCGTTCTTTTATTTTTCCCATTAAGTTATTATTAACCCATCTATCCCATAGCATAATATTATACATTTCTCTTGCTAAGCCATTGAGGGCTATTTCATGGTCCTGTTCAAAGAAACCTTTTGCAATCCAGAGCCGGATCGTTTTATTGCCTTCTAGAACGCTTGCCAGGCCGCTCGCATATACATGACGGTCCTTCGTTCTATCGATAAAAATATCGGAATCATCCCCTATCACGTGGATCTCAAAACCTTCCATGCCTTCAACCTGAACTATTTCGTCGCCCTTTTCTCTAAGTTCCCGTATCCGCTGGATAGCTATTTCCTGGTCCTCGCCAACTTTTAAGCCGATATCACCCGCGGTAACATCAGAAGGCGTTTTGTCGCCAGGCGCTCGCTCATCTGCCGATATCTTGACCCACTCGGATCCCTCGAGAGACGATCCCTGTAAATCTAAAGCCCATTCAGTCTGTCCGGATGGCGCTGTCTTGACAAGGCTAAATCCCATCCTTCCGTATATGTCTTTAACTACGGTATTTCTTTGGGTGGGGATATAGGTGCCATGCAGATATCCACAGCCACCTCCTTTCAACTTCTCGGCAACGTACTCCATAAAAGCGAATTCAACTCCCAGGTTCAATATGCGGCAGCTCTGGCAGAAAGTATCAACTTCCATAGCGCCTTCACCGGTCTTCTTTAATATCATGAGAGCTACCGTGCCGGCATCTCCGAATACGTCGCTGTATTTTAAAACATATATCTGATAATTGCCGTCTCGACGCAACCTTCTTATCTCATCTTCCGTATAACGGCGCGTTGTCAGATTGAACTGGTTTGTTCTCTGGGTAAGCTGAGCAACCCTGGGTATGTCTTCCTCAGAGGCCTCCCTTATCGCGACTTTGATCTGGAGGCTATCCAGATATTCTTCGCGAGACATTGTCCGCCGGGCCAGTTCATCCCTTTTCTGTTTTGTGCCATATAGTTCGGTCCTTATCCTGTCTTCTTCCGTTACTGCGCCTTTCGGTTTTAATACTGCCAAGCCCTCCAACAGAGCGACATAGCCTGCCGGATCCTGAGGCAATTCCGGAGTAACGACCTCGGGGACAAGAGATGCCACTAACGATCTCTCCTGCGGCATGTCATCGAGGAAGACCATGCTGTCCGCGCCTATATTGAGCTCTGCGGCAAGCTCTCTTATATTGCTCGCCTTGTCCTGCCAGTTTATTCTACTGGAGGCAAAATCGCTCCATTTGAGAGGCATTTCGGGATGAGCCGTAAAAACGTTCCTTACATCCGCTATATTATTTCTGCTGTTGAGGACCAGAATAAAACCGCTATTTCTTAATTCGACAAGTTTACGCTGAAAGGCCAGATAATGTTCATTCAATACGATCCCGCTTACGCCGTCTTCACCGGCAACCCCGCCCCACAATACTCCATCGCAGTCAAGCACAATGCATTTTTTACCGTTAGAGTCATTTGTCGGGGCACCGCCAATAATTTTTTCATAGGTAACGGATACCGTTACGTTTCCGGTTTTATCAGGATCGTCTTCTTTTCTATCAACCTCTCTAAACCCTTCTTTCAGTAAATACGGGCCGTATTTGTCAACGTTCGATGTATAAAATTGAATGCGTCCTCTATATTGCGGATATATCCAGTCCCTTAACCATTGATCCAATGCTTCGACAGGGCAATGTTCGGACCAGCTATGCACCTTAAGAGCGGCATCCTCCGGATGATAACGGGCATATAGGCCTCCCGGTACGTGGTTTATCGCATTTATGCATTCTTTCGGCATGATGTTCGCACTGGTGTCAGGCCCATTAATAGTTTTCATATACAGGACAAATACCACCGGCCCAAAAGAATAACCGAGCTGTTCTCTGGCAACTTCTACAAAACCCATTGACATCAAATACGCGTCGTCGGAAGGTTCGCTGTCTTCACAGGAAGTAACAAAATAAAAATCACCGTCCCAATTAGGAAATACGGATTCTCGCAGCCATTGATCCAGTTTATCGATAGGGCAAGGCGTCTTTTCGTCGGCTCTTAACACCATAGGCACATCAAAGATACCGCTATGCCCATAGTGCAATTCTTTCGGCATTTCCTTTAGCACAAGCTCCCGCCTTGCCTTGATCTTCGCGTCCTTTACAGCTTCAACGTCAGGCTCAGTGCGTGAACCGGAATCCAAGCCGATAGTGGAGCCGGTAATACTGGGTCCTGCGGCTTCAGACATTATATCCGGACGTTTTGCGGACCGGGGCAAGGAGCGTCTTGTCATATAAGAAATATCTTTTTCATATTCGTCGGAAACCTCGACATCCCAATGGACATTCAAATTCGCAGGCCTTACGAGGCGGAACCCTAAATTACTGTATTTAGGATCTCGGTAACCGTCGTTCCATTCATTGCAGCTTTTACAGGCCGTAACAGTGGTAACACCATGCATCGCTAGGAATGGTTCTATGCATTCTGAATAGATAACGTTTGCCAGCCGGTAATCCTCGGGACTTTTATGGTCTACGCCCAGACTGATCAACAAGGAGTCCGATACACTGATCCAATCTATGTTCACTGCGCCAGAAGAGGCCAGGGTCATATAAATATTGATCGACCTATCCTTCGATCTTATATTAAAACTTTTATATTCTTTACTGTATTGGACCTCGAATTCGAGCCCATCAACAGAACATTGCGGAAAACGCTGCTGAATGATAGTTTTTATAGCTCCTACAAGAGCTCCGGATCCGGATACGATATCCTCCGGTATCTGCATAACCGGATATTCATCTTCGGCTTTTTTATGGTACTGACCTTGAAGCATCCGCGCCTCTTGTATATTTCTGGCTATCCATCCACGCATCACCGGTGCTTTGTTTGTAGCATCGTCGTAGGCCCTTATCTGCTTACCGGCTAATAGGTCTCCGGCCTTTTGCCACCAAAGACCCAGCTCAACAGCCTCATGTCTTAAGCGTTGAATCGCTTGATCTCTTTCTTGATCGTAATATCCCCTGGCGATCCATAGCCGCTTTACTTCGCTCTTCGATCCGACAGTCGATATACCGCCTGCGTGCGCGCGCTGACCTGAATCGGCATCGATGAACATATCTTCATTATTTCCGATAACGTGAATTTCAAATCCTTTAAGTCCTTCGACTTCAATAGCCTCGTTGCCGCGGGCTGTCATCTCGCGGATATTCTTATTTATCACAGCTTCGTGTTCTGGCGCATCGAGGCCGATATCGGAGATGGTAATGTCGATCTCTTCCAGTAAAAGGCCGCCCTTTAATATCTCTCGAAAATGGTTCCAGATGCGGGTGTGATCGTCTCCGTATAGGGACACTATTATACCGGCAACCCCGTCCCCTAAAAGCCGGTCTAATAAGTCCCTATCTTCGGATGCGCCTTCGGCTTTCAGCATATTTGATATAGCCTTACCGAGTGCCTCAGCCCTTCTATCTTTCAAGGCCGCCTGGCCGCCTATCGTTCTGCCTATTTCAAATGCCCGCTCTCTCCTTTCGGCCCAATCCCGGCCTTCGCCGGCCGATACAACTGCCGTGAAATCGATACCTGCTTCACGCATCCTTAATCTCTGATACAGGTTACCTATGACTTCGGGAGATAACCCGGTACCTATCTTTCCGTTATGATATTCAATATAATGCAATAAATGCATGAGCTCTTCCGACAGGACCAGGCGCATCCTTTCAAGAGAGATCGAAGGGTTTATTTCTATGGACAGCCTTTCAAAATCGCAGGCGGCAAAAGCCTGAATAATATTGTGGAATCCCGCCACGCCTCTATCAAGCTCTTCTTGGTCGGCAGCTATACCGGCTGGTATAAAATAATCCATTGTTAACGGCGATATCCTCGCGATCAAGCGTTCTGCATATCTGTCGATAGCGTCAGCGCTTTCCTCCGGCCACAGGATCTCTAGCAGTCTATGCGTCTCTTGTCTCATTATACGATCCTGGCTCTCGTCAAAACCGCGCGGCGCTCCATACCACCGGGTTAGATCCATGGCCTGAAATATATACCCGCCCTCAACGGTACAGATCGGTAACCCGGCGATCTCCTGACAGAGATGGAATATCACCGGATCTGTTCTTTCAACAAAATCGCCTCCTGATCTTTGCCTGACCGCGTTCTCTAGTAAAGGATAGGCAGAACGTAAGGTTTGCTGAAATATCTCTCTCCACTCTATGTAAGTCCGTTCATCCTGGCGCGTGTACGCCGCAAACGCCTGCTGGTATGAGTCATTCACTATCTGCAACTGTATGGCAAGCTCCTCGAGGGGCGTCGTCCCGGCGCTCGCGTATTGCGTTTCGGCTTCCATGTGATATTGCGCCTGGAGAGTTCTGGCAAGTTCGATGTTTTGCGCTATCCATTCTCGGATGGTAGGCAGAGTGCTCGAGAGATCATCCGGAGCCCTAATTTCGCGGCGCATCAGCAGCTGCTGTGTCCTCTCGCACCACAAATTCAACTCTACCGCCTCATGCCTTAAGCGATTGATCGCCTGGTCGTGCTGCTGATCATAATAACCTCTTGCTATCCAGAGCCGTTTGACTCCATCCTTCGAGCCGACAGTGGATATGCCGCCTGCGTGGGCGCGCTGGCTAGACGATTCATCAATGAACATATCGGACTTATCTCCGATGACATAAATATCGAATCCTTCTAGGCCTTCAACTTCGACAACTTCATTACCGCGGACCGTCAATTCGCGTATATTCTTATTTATCACCGCTTCGTGTTCAGGCGCATCGAGCCCGATATCGGCGATGGTAATGTCGCCGGCCTCGACAACACCCGCCCTAATAGACGCCATAGTCTGTGCATCGACTTTTTTATAATGGCCTTTTCGATGTTTGATCTTTGCGCCGGAGTCATAATCGGCTTGCGTATATATGGTGATGCTGAATCTGTCCGGATTTTTCGGGGATTGGGTTATATAAGCATAGTAGGTCTTGCTTCGGTTGATGACGCAAGGGACAAGACACCCCCTCTCTCTTACCATCTCCTTCTTTGCGAATTTAAATTCAACGGTACGAAAAACAGGATTATTCTCTATCTTGATCGCCTTGTTGTTGCTATTATTTAGGAAATTTTCATCTTTAAGAAGGTTGTATTTAAAAGCGGCTTTTAAAAATCCTATATCCTGCAGCGCTTCGTCTTTTATCGGATCGAACATGTGTTGAGGGGATAAAGTGGCGGTCTCAGTGTCTGCCCAGGTAATATTATTCAATAAAAATAGACAGGCGATTACAAATGATATGATCCTGAGGTAAATTCTCCGTCTTCTTATGCGCGGTATCATAGGGCCTGCTTCCATGGGATAAAAAAATTAGCCAAGCACCTTTTTCTCTAGGTAACTTGGCTTTCTAGAACTAACTAGTTCTTCTAGACCCGAAGTTTTGCGCCCCTATGTCGCCATAGGTTTGCCCTTGGCTAGATAGTTACTATGTAATAAGTATACACTACGATCTAGTTAAGGCAATAGAAAGACAGCTATCTTTTTTCTCACTAACATCGTTATAGATATTAATTAATATCTGTTTGATTAAATAGGTAATAGGGCCGGAAGAAACGGGAAAATCCTAATATCTCTACGCGGAGGAGCGTGAACTTTTACTACGGTACAATAGATATATTACATCGCCTTCTATTTATGCCGGTATTTTATCACTCTGACTTTTTCCAAGGTGATCAAACCTTCGGTAACCGTTTCATCAAGGAAAGGAAGCAGTTTGTTTAAATTCTCTTCAGTATCTACTAATTCGATGACCACGGGAAGGTCCTCGGAAAGGCGCAGCAGCTTTGCCGTATGCATCCTGCTGTCAGCCCCGAATCCCATGATCCCGCGAACGACCGTCGCTCCGGCAAGATTAAGCTCTCTTGCCTTTAGAACGATCTGTTCATAAAGAGATTTGCCTTGATAATGATCGGATTCACCGATAAATATTCTTAAAAGCATGCCTTCTTCCGGTAGTTTCATTTTAATGCCTCCTTTAATCGATCAAATTCAATAAAGACCGTGAAACGAAAAATCCCGCGAAAACAAAAGTGATCGCCAGACCGTTCGAGACCAGAATGTTCATTAATGCTATCTTGTATTCGCCGTCCCTGAATAGATTGAAACTTTCTAGGCTGAACGTGGAAAAAGTGGTGTATCCTCCGAGTATGCCGATAAAGATAAAAAGCCTGATATTCGGTGAAACAGCGAAACGGTCAAAGATACCCCATAAAAAACCGATCGCCAAAGAACCGGTGACATTCACTACCAGTGTACTTATCGGAAAGACCCCGTTCGAAAATTTGTAATCGAGTCCGCCTATGACGTAGCGCAGGAGCGTTCCTATCGCGCCTCCCAAAGCTATAACAAAAAACCTCAACATGACCGACACTCTCCTTCCTTACCAATATGCGCGGCCTTCAGTTCCGCTATATGCCGCATGATCTCATCGCTTATCCGCTGATATGTTTCCCTGCTTTGCTTTTCGTCATATTCTTTTTTGAAATAGACCGGCTTACCTATATATATACGCACCGGGTGGCGCTTGAACGTCTTAAATCCGCGCGGCATGGCATCGAATGTGCCATCGATATATGCAGGCAGAACAGGCACTTTCGCCATATACGCGATCATCCCCACCCCGGATTTCGCTTCTTTCAGTTTCCGGTCTTTCGTTCTGGTGCCTTCGGGAAATATGGCGAGCACTTTGCCTTTTGCAAGCACCTTCAACGAATCCTTTATCGCCTTCAGATCCCTGCCGCGGCTCTTGACCGGGATAGTGTTGGCATGTTTGAATACCCAGCCCAGGAAGGGCAGTGTTAATATTTTGGCTCGTGTAATAAAATGGAGCGGCCGGTGAGTAGACGCCGTAAGAAGGAAAGGATCCAGATAACTGCAATGATTTGCGGCAAGTATGAACGCACCCTTAGACGGTATATGTCTTCCGCCTGTGGCGTTAAAAGATAGGCGTGTTTTGAAGAATATTATAGACGCCCAGCGAATTATAAAGTAGAACATGCCTCTCTTATCCTTTTGGCCGTTTAACGGGGAGGTTAAAAATGCCGCAGCTTCGCTTTACCGATATTTTACCATACAGACTAATGAGGTGCCCTTGACATGCTTAAGGTCTTTAAATTCACTTCGCGTCGAATAGAGTTTATTGAGGGCCTTCCTGGCATCGTCCCAGACCCACTTGTAATCATGCCACAATATTATACCCTGAGCGTCTTTCAGCAGCTTCAAGGCTTTATCCGAATCATTTAAAATATATTCATACGTGTGGGCGCCGTCTATAAAAACGAAGTCCATCTTCTTCTCATACGGCGAAAAATCGAATGTCGCGGAATCGCCATACAATTGGGTGATCTTATTTTTGCATTCGTTCCGAACAAAACGGGATCCGGTCACAGACTTATTGACAAAACTCATATCGCCGTCTAAGGCCACCTGTTCCTTGGCCACATACTTCTGGTTCGGCAGATCGAGTGTATAGACCTTCGCATCGTCAGAAGAGTTGCACGCGAGGTTCAAAGTGGTCCTGCCGTCAAACGTCCCTATCTCGAACATCCTATTCGGCTTATATTGCCGCACGAGCTTGGCTATTACAATAAGTTCTTCGGCGGTGACATTGCCGTCTACCGAATGTAATTCCCGTATCTCTATGGGGGTAGCTTCATTGACCAGATCAGCAATATTTATCTCGGGTATTATCGCCTTGAGCTCCGGTTTTATCGTCTCTTTGATCTTCTGATAATTAAAGAGCTCGCAAAGGTTCGATATGAGCTTGCGGTTCTTGCTGAAAACGTATCCTATGGTAAAGATATACAGGCAGTTAAAAAGTGCGAAACAATACATGAATAATCTTTTCACTTATGCCCTCCGGGATCGATCTCTAAAAAATGGCCGGACTTTTTGCCTGGCGGGAGCAAATCTGCGATTCTGCGTCGGATAATATACTACAACTTTGTATATTTTATGTCAAGGGATTAGCGTTTAGCGGCTAGTTGATAGCGGAAAGCGGATAGGGTTGGTTGTGAGTTGTGTGTCGAGTTGTGAGGGTGAGTTATGATGGATGATGGATGATGGATGAAGGGCGAAGGGTGAGGGGTGAAAAATACGCACGACGGACGACGAAAGACTATGGCTTATAGATTGAGTCTATAGTAAAAGAAGAAGTCGGTCTAAGACTATTGACCATAGACTATCGACTATAGACTATTTTACGCATAACGCAAACCGCATGACGCATTCTGCCTTTATGTTTTTAATTTCACAATCCGGCCTTTTTAAATAAATAACACTTGGGAAAATCAATGGCCAATGTGAATAGCGCTGAAAATCCCAGGACGATGATCACTTGAAACGGATCGAGAGATGGCACAAGGACGCCATATATACTAAATAACGCAAATCCTATTATGGTCGCCGCGCTGGATATGAGCAGCTCTTTACCAGGGATCGAGTGCCAGAAATGTCTCCTTTCCCTTACAATTAATACCCTGAACTGACTATTGAATATAAGATTCAGCATTACCAAGGTCTGGAGCCTATCCAGTTCCAGGTGAAAATATTTTGTGCCCGCAAAGATCACGATCACTCCTTCTGCAACTAACAGCAAGCCCGTGACAAACGACGACAAAGTGATATTCTTTACGTTCCATTTATTCGGATTGCTTGTCGATTTTACATTATCGGTTGCCAGGGACATTGTCACAAAATCATTCGCGAAGACAAGCAGCGACATGCCAAGAAGAGAAAGCACGATATTATGCAGCCAGAACAATCCCACGGTCAATACCCCTACAAATTCTACAACCTTAGTAACCTTATTTATAACCCATGTCAGCATTCGTTGATATATCCGCCTGCTTATTTTTACAGCGTCAACTATGACGCTTATTCCCGGTTCGATTAATACTACGCTTGCTGACGCTTTAGCTACATCGGTTGAGTTGCTTACAGCTATTCCCATCTCTGCCTGTTTTAACGCCGGGGCATCATTCACCCCGTCTCCGGTCATCCCTACCACATGGCCTCTCGATTGAAGCAATTTTACTATCCTATACTTATCCTCAGGGTATATCTCGGCAAATCCATCGCTTTCTTCGATAGACCTTATCTGCTCATCTTCACTTAAACCCTCGATATCAGAGAACCGTATAATTTTACTGTTGATACCAACCTGTCGAGCTATTTCTTGAGCTATAGCAATATTGTCTCCGGTCAGCATGATAGGTTTTATTCCCAGACCCCTTATATCCTCTATCATGCCCTTTGAATCAGTCCTGGGAGGATCGGCCAATGACAGCAGCCCTGCAAGCTGAAGGTCATTCAAGTCGTCTCCCCGCGATCTTGCGACTGCGATCGTCCTGTATCCTTTTTGCGAAAACTCCTTTATCGTTATATTCGCTTTGGTTATCGTCTCTTGGCCGGTCCCGCGGCACATAGCTATAACCGTCTGGGCAGCGCCTTTAATAACCTTAAAACGCGTTCCGTTATTTTCGATGATCGCCTCTGTTCTCTTTATCAATGGATTAAAAGGTGTGTACGAATCTTGCTTAAACGTGTTTAAGTCTATCCGCATGACCTTCGCATGCCCAATGATCGCAAGGTCTATTACGTCCATCCCCTCTTCTTGAGATGCCAAAGCGGCTAAAGTTATAACATCCTCTTTGGTAAATCCGGAAAATATTACACTATCTATAACCGATAATTTATTTTGTGTTATTGTGCCGGTTTTATCAAAACAAAGGACATCTATCGAAGCGGCATCCTCTATCGAATCCAGCTTGGTCACCAAGACGCCCTCACGGCTAAGTTCTACCGCTCCCACCGATTGAACAATTGTCATGACCGCAGGAAGCGCTACAGGGATCGCTCCCATAAGAAAAATTACAATAAAAGTAAGGACCATTAAGATACCTATATGAAGGAATAAAGCATATATTGAAACCAGGATTGACGCAGCGATGCCTAAATACATCATGTATTTAACGATTGCCATCATGATGTCTTCTTCATGGGATTTAGGTTCGGCAATCTTCACCAATTCGGCGGTCCTGCCAAAAAATGTGCCTGTGCCGGTATTGACAACCACGCATCTGGCTTCTCCGCGCTTGACGACCGAACTTGAATAGATAATATGCAATGGATCCGCATCTTTCAGTAAAGATTCTCCAGTGAGAGACGATTCGTCTACAGAGAGCGTGCCGCTTATAATCTTGGCGTCTGCCGGCACTATATCTCCGAGCTTAACGACAAGCACATCCCCTACCACGATCTCCCGGGCTTCTTTCATCTCCCATTTTCCGTCCCGCAATACTTTTGCCTTGATCGCCAGTTTTTTCTTGAGCAGCTCGATGGCTTTTTGTGATCCTATCGCGTGCAGATGCCCGATAATGGCATTCATCGTCAGCAATACAAAGATTATCCCGCCTTCAAAATAATGCTGCAATCCAAATGAAAGAGCCATGGCTAATTCCAGCAGCCACGGCATAGGCCCCCAGTAACGTAGTAAGAACTCCAGCAGAAAATTATTCTTTTTTTCTGTTATTTCGTTAGGTCCAAATGCGGTAAGGCGCTGTTTGGCTTCTGAATCGGAGAGACCGCCTGAGGTCGTTTCCAGCAATTTAAATGTTTCTTCCAAAGAAATCGTTCCATACTCGGAGGTACTTTTAATCTTTAAGCCCATCGTCTTGCCCAATTTTTCATTCCGGACTACCATCTCCACGCGGCTCCTGCATAGATAGCCAATTCACGCTTTGACGCAAGAGCCCTCAGGAAAGCTTCACCGTCACCAATAAAAATTTTGCGTGACAGCTCTAATTCGATACCTATATCTTTATTCTCTATATCATTCTTGAGCCTGAATGACACTGTATCTTTTCCGGTAAGCTTTGCATCCGCACCGAAAATTATCGCTTTTATAGTCCCATCTCCATATTCTACCTCGAAGATCAAGCCTACATCTTTTTTGAGGGTCCACTTACCATACAGCTTAATGGTCCGCCTCGCCTCTTTTTTACGGTCGGTGAGACCCAGTCCTATCTCATATTGGATGTAATTTTCCTTAAATACACCGGCGCTTGTTTTAAAATTAAATACGGACCCGGTATCCTGGCTCAAGAGATAAGATATCCGGACCTTATCCTTTATATCCCAATATCCTTTAAATAGAAGCGTGTGGGTTCGCTTCTTCTTTCTAATAAGATCCGCTTTCTCATACTGATATACGATCTGATGATCTTCATTGAGCTCCCACATACCGCCCAATGTCAGGATGTCGTATCTGCCGCCCTCTCTCTTTATATGGAAGGATAGCCTATTATTCTTGTCGGCCCTCCACGAACCTGTCATATTCAGAACATATGTCGATCGCGTATCCTCTTTCGTGGTAGTTGTGACGGCAAATATAAGAGAGCTTTCATCTACATCCAGGATCTGGCCCTGCAAAGTTATCTGATCGCCGAAAGTCTTTCTACTTGATTTATCTAACGTCAGACGTAATTCATGATCATCCGTCAGTGACCATCGGCCGGAAATTTTGATCTGATTGTGCATATCCTCGAGCTCTGAAAGGGGTGATTTTACGTGGTAGGAGAGGTTGTTATCTTCGTCCGTCTTAAAGTTGCCGTCCAGGACCTTCCGGAATCTTAGAAGATCAGTCTTCTTGAGGCCTTCATTAAGTATCAGCCTGTTATGCGGATCGAGTTCGTACCGGATCTTCTGCATCTTCCCTTGCATCCTTTTTCCATAACTATGATACTCTGACACTTGATACTTTGACACTAAACGCTAGACTTCCTCATTCCTCAAGAATAATGGTGTAGTAGTCCGAATAGATAATATTAGAGCCGTTCTTGTAGGAGGCGCGGGCTTTCAATTTAGCTGCGCCCTGTTTAACTAGCTTATAAGCATTGTCCCATTCCCGTTCGGTCAGGAGGATCTCGAATTCTTTAGCTTGGCCGGGGTTGATATATGTATAGCCCTGATATCTGGACGCCTCAGCATCGATCTTTTTTGTGACTACATTAGTATTCCCGCTTTCATCGGTAATTTCAAAAGTGATCATGTCGATCCCGCCGCTCGACTCGTCAAAATTCAAAGGCTGGGTGCTTGAAGTAACATTCTTCAGCACTACCTTGAACGGTTTGGCATAACCATGCCCTTTTATCTTAATAGTATTGTTCCGCGGCGCATAATAGACATTTTGGTCATAACCCTCATCATAAAAAACCTGTATCGTTAATTCAAATGCGTTATCGGCATACACAGGTGTTTGTAAAATGCTTATAACGATAATGATCATGATCCAGGCAAATCTCAGCATGTGAGAAACCTCCTGTTTATCTTTCAGAGACATTTTTTCGGAGTGCCTTTTTCTCGGAATGGAATTTTTTATCCCTGAGCATCTTCTCCTTAGCCCTTCTGGAACGCCTGCGTTTCTGGCGGCGTATCTTCTCGTGCTTTTTTTGTTCGGCCGATTGTCTGCCAAGGATGAGTGATTCGATCTTATCGACAAGGATCCTTCGGGCAAGGAACCGGTTCAACACTTGAGATCGCGTCTCTTGGCACTTGACCTCAACGCCGGTAGGCATATGTTTCAGATAGACGCACGAGGATGTCTTATTGACTTTCTGGCCGCCTTTTTTACTCGCGAGGATAAAGAGCTCCCTGACATCGGACTCCTTTATCCCCAGCGAAGCCATCTTCGCCTTCAAAGCTCCCTCCTTGTCAACTCCAGCGATCGATCCCATAATTAACATACCTTCGTCTATCGTTATTCAAAGTCATAAAGTCAAAGCAAGTTCTGTAAATAGGATTAGGGTTGGTTGTGACTTTATATTCTCTACCCGCTATCCGCTTTCAGCTATCAGCTAGCCGCTAACCAAAGTCACAATGTCACCCGATTCTTGGGTGACGCGAGGTCTGTCCGAGTAGCGCACAAGCTGTTTTGGGATGGGGCAATACAGATACCCCTGTTGATATAAGTCCAATTGTAAACCCCAAAACAGCGCGGAGCAACGCAGGACTGCCTCGCGGCAGGACCCGAAGACATTCCGCTCGGGCTGCCCTAGCCGCT
>Ga0265297_10007912_pt1 | contig 14461 bp, 9 predicted proteins | sample Munlanlwell13791_FD_192502 | JGI IMG/M metagenome (GOLD analysis project Ga0265297, IMG submission 192502) | Leachate microbial communities from a municipal landfill in Southern Ontario, Canada - Leachate well 137-91 | ecosystem: Engineered > Solid waste > Landfill > Unclassified | place... | reverse complement strand
ACCGGAACATTCGGGGACCGCCGGTGTCTAGGGCATACGGGGAACGGCTATTGAAGATCCCCCCGCGTGCCGGTGTTTCTTGTCGCAACGGGTGTGCCCACGGGGGGCCGGGGGCATCCATCAACGCCAGATCAGGAAAAGCGTGCCATGTTCACCGACCACCGGGCCACCCAGGGGCCGTCGCATCCGTTTACCCTCATTGAACTGCTCGTGGTCATCGCGATCATTGCGATTCTGGCGGGGATCCTGCTGCCGGCGTTGAATGCGGCGCGCGGCAAGGCGCAGGCTTCCAACTGCCTCAGCAACCTCCGCCAGATCAATTTGCGGATCAACGCCTACCAGCTGGACTGGAATGGCACCTTTCCCGCGGTTGGCGGGGTGGGCAACTGGGACAACGGCACCGGTTGGAACGCCTTGGTGGCGGCGCCGGACCTGTCCGCATCCAGCAAAAAGATTTTCAAGTGTCCCAATGACACGGCCCGGCAGTTCTCCTACTCGATCAACATGGTGGAACGGCAAGGCGACGCCGGCCGCAATGTCGGCTACAACGGCTATTCCGCCTGGCGCTCCTCCCAGCTTGACACCACCGTCCGCCCGTCCGTCTTCATTCTGGTGGAAGAGTCGCCTTCGGGCATCTTCATCGGCACCGATTCCGACCAGGACAACTATACGCAGAACACCAACACCTTTTCGGTTGGGGCGCGGCACCGCGGGGGGGCCACCATGGTCTTCTTTGACGGCCATGCGATCACGGCGCCCCAGTGGGATGCGGCGGGCATGACGTATGCCACCCGGGAAATGGCGGACTGGAGCACGGTCAGGGCCTGTTCACCGTAGGGATATCCCCCCTCACCGGTGGCGGCCGCCTGAACATCAGCCCGTACCGGCGGGAGAGCCCGACGGCCGGGGGCCAAGGGGTGTGCGTTCAAGCTGGAGTTGCGCCACCCAATCCTGAACCGGGTCGCGGGAGTGCCGGGGGGAGTTCCCCTTTGGCGCCGTTGAAGTGGGCAATTGTCCGGGGAGGCGTTAGATTGACGCTGATCGTCCGGCGCGTTTGGGTTGCGTGGGGACGATGCCCTGTTGGGTCGCATCGTTGTCTTCTGCTTGGAGCCGGGTGCGCATGAGCGCGGCGGCACCGGCGGAGGGCAGCTTGTTCCTACTGGAATTGCTTCACTTCTGGTATTTTAAGGTTTTCCCATGAGCTATCTGACGTTGTATTTTGAGGCGCACCAGCCGCGCCGGCTGAAAAAGAATCCGACGCTGGCCGCCCCCTTTGATGACCACCTGGACGAGCAGCTGTTCAACCGGGTGGCCAGCAAGTGCTACCTGCCGGCCAATGCGCTGTTTGCGCGGCTGATCGAGGAGTCGCCGGACTTCCGGATCTGCCTGGGGGTGAGCGGGACGCTGCTGGAGCAGGCGCGGCGCTTCAATCCGGAGGTGCTCAAAAGTTTCCAGCGGCTGGGCAAGCTGGCGCGGGAGACCGGCCGGGTGGAGTTCCTGGCCGAGACCTATTACCACTCGCTGACCGGCCTGTTCCGGGACGGCAACAAGGAGGAGTTCCGCGCCCAGGTCAACCTGCATGTCGCCTTGCTGGAAGAGCTGCTCGGGGTGGTGCCGACGGCGTTCCGCAACACCGAGCTGCTGTACAACAACAGCATCGCCCGGATTGTCGGCGACCTCAAGTTCAAGGCGATCCTGTGCGAGAGCCGGGGCGACTTCATTGCCGGGCATTCGCCCAATGCCGTGTTCACCGACACCCTGAAACGGCTGAAGGTGCTGCCGCGCAATGACGGGCTCAGCGACGAGCTGGCGTTCCGTTTCACCCACCGGCACTTCACCGCCGACGAGTTCGCCCAATGGGTCGGCAAGATTGACGGCGAGTCGGTGCTGATCGGCATGGATTACGAGGCGATCGGCGAGCACCAGTGGGAGGATACCGGCATCTTCGAGTTTTGGCAGCATCTGCCGCAGGCCCTGGCCAAGTTCCCGAACGTGGTGATGCGCAATCCGAGCGAGATCGCCGACACGCTTGACGGCGACCTGCCGGTGGCGGACATTGACGATTTGGCCACCTCCTCGTGGGCGGACGCGGGGCGCAACACCAATGCCTGGCTGGGCAACCGCGCCCAGCAGGACAGCTTTCAGCGCTACCAGGAGATGGAGGCGAAGGCCAAGGCCTGTCCGGACGGCAACCTGCTGGAGATCTGGCGGCATCTGGGCACCTCGGACCATTACTACTACATGTGCACCACGCGCCACGGCGCCGACGGCGGCGTGCACGACTATTTCAGCCATTTCGGCGACGTCAGCCTGGCCATCATGGCTTACGCCAGCGTGCTCACCGAACTGCGCTGCGAGCTGGGCGGCGTGCGCGGCACGTTGCAGATCAAGCGCCACGCCCGGCGGCCGCGCATCCTGCTGGTCACGCCGGAAGTCACCGAACTGCCGCCCGGCATCGGCAACCTGGCCAACTTCGTGCGCGCCAAGGGCGGCGGTTTGGCGGACATCAGCGCCGCCCTGGTGGCCGAACTGCTGCGCATGGGGCTGGACGTGCACATCGCCCTGCCCAAGTATGACCGGCAGATCTGCGACTATTCCCAGATTTCCGTCGGCGAGTTGGACCGCCTGGTCAGCCTGTTCCACACCTCCGAGGCCATCCACCTGGTCCAGGACTCCGCCTTCTCCCATTTGCAGCAGGTTTACGAGTACGGCCCCCCGACCAACTCCGGCCTGCATCGTGCCGAGGCGTTCCAGCGCACCGTCATCAACCAGATTTTCGATGTCGCCATGCCGGACCACGGCAAGATGCTGGTGCACTGCAACGACTGGATGACCGGCCTCATTCCCGCCGCCGCCCGGGCGCGCGGCATCCCCTCGCTGTTCACCGTGCACAACATCCACACCGACAAGGACACCCTGCGCAACCTGGAAAAATGCGGCCTGGACGTGGCCCGCTTCTGGCGCGACCTGTACCTGGAGAAGCACCCGGACTTTGTCGCCAACGCCTGGGAGACGGTCGGCGTCGACTTCCTGCTCAGCGGCATCAAAGCCGCGCATTTCGTCAACACCGTCAGCCCGTCATTCCTGCTGGAAGTGGTCAACGGCTATTTCCCCGACCTGGTGTCCTGGCAGGTGCGCGAGGAGCTGCGCGCCAAGTTCAACGCCGGCGCCGCCACCGGCATCATCAACGCCCCCAAGAGCAACGTCGATCCGCGCACCGCGCCGGAATTCAAGCGCAATTTCGACGAGAACACGGTGATGGACGGCAAGCGCGAGAACAAGATCGCCTTCCAGCAGCAGCTCGGCCTCAACGTCGACCCCAACGCCGCGCTGTTTTTCTGGCCGCACCGGCTTTATGGCCAAAAGGGGCCGCAGCTGCTGGCCGAAATCGCCATGTCGCTGGTCCATCATTACTGGAACGACCATCTCCAGCTGGCCATTGTCGGCAACGGCGACGCGCAGTGGGAGAAGTGTTTCGGCACCCTGGCCATGGGCAGCCAGGGGCGCATCGCCTTCTCGCCGTTCAAGGACAGCCTCAGCGAGCTGGGCAAGGCGGCGGCCGACTTCATCCTCATGCCGTCGCTCTACGAGCCGTGCGGCCTGCCGCAGATGGAGGGGGTGCGCTACGGCACCCTGCCGGTCGTCCGCGCCACCGGCGGCCTCAAGGACACCATCCAGCACCTGGACGTCGTCCGCGACACCGGCAACGGCTTCGTCTTCAACGACTTCAAGGCGGACGCCCTGTGGTGGGCCATCGCCGAGGCGATGCGTTTCCAGCGGCTGCCCGCCGACCGGCGCCATGCCATCATCCGCCGCGTCATGCGGGAAGGCATGGAGAACTTCAATTTGGAGAAAACCACCCTCCAGTATGTCCGCCTCTATGAGCGGCTGCTGGGGGAAAAGCTGATCTGAATTCAAGAAACGCCGGGCCCGGCGTTTCTTGAATCGTTGTGCGCGATGGGAAACGGGCGGAAACCGGGGCCGAAACGAACGGCATCCGGGAAAAACGTTCCTTCAAAAACGAAAGGGTACCACGATGATAAAGACGCAAGCAGTGGCGTTGGCGGCGGGACTGGCCTTGGCGGCCGGCCTCTCGGGGTGCGCCATGTTCAACCATGGCACCCTGCACTACAACCGCACCACGACCATCGGCCGGGAACTGATCGACCTCAAGGAGGCCAGGGACAAGGGGGTTCTCACGGATGACGAATACGCCAAGACCAAGAAGGAGATCCTGGAAGGCGGCCCGCTCAAGGTCGACGCCGGCATGACGCACTGCCGCAAACCCGATGGCAAGCACGGGAACAATCACGAAGACAAGGACTAAGGACAGTCCCGTTTAGTCAACGCCGCGCATTGAAAGCCGGTGGAGGGCGGACACGACCCGCTCCCCGCCGGCTTTTTTTTGCGGCCCATTTGGCAGGTGTCCTCTTGGCGGCTATAGTGGCTTATGTAATTGGTTTATGTTCGGTGGCGATAGTGGCTTAACCTGGTGGATGAAATGACGCACGGCAAAGCACAATCCGGGCATCTGCGGGTGCAGCAGAGCATCCGCAAGCGGATCTTGGACGGCACCTGGGGCGTGGGAGCCAAGATTCCCGCGGAGCGCGAGCTCGAACTGGAACTGGGGATCAGCCGGCTGACCATCAGCAAGGGGCTGGCCCATCTGGTGGCCGAGGGGTTGCTGACCCGCCGCCGTGGCCAGGGCACCTTTGTGACCGATCAAAGCCAGCAGACCCGTCACAAGGGATTGTGGGTCAAGTCGATTTCCCCCATGGCCGAGGCGCAGGGCGGGGTGCCCGTCAAGCACGGGGTGATGGAAGGGCTGTACGATGCCGTGGGCGGTTCGGGCTTTCAGGTGGGGGTGGATTTTTACCGGACACCGGCGGAGCAGATCGCCCTGCTGGACCGGCCCCATGACCCGCGCACTGGCGGCCTGATCATCTGGTTCGAGCCGGCCGCGGACAGCGAGGCGGCGCTGGCGCGCCTGCAGGAGCGGGGCGTGCCGTTTGTCCTGCTGGATGCCTATTCCGGGAAACTGGAAAGCGATTACGTGGTGTCGGACAATCTGGAGGGCGGCCGCCTCTTGGTCGAGCATTTGGTGGCGATGGGGCACCGGCAGATCGGGTATGTCTCCCGGCCGATCGACCGCACCAGTCTGCGGGACCGCCAGGCCGGTTTTCTGCAAGGGGTGGTAACCCACGGCCTGCCGCTGCAGGCGGGGCAGGTCGTCCAACTGACCCAGCCGGGCGAGGCGGCGTTGGCCGAGGTCCCGTTGACGGTTGAGCATTTGCTCGCGCTCACCCCGCGGCCGACCGCGCTGTGTTTCTGTAATGACGACCTGGCCCTGGAAGCGGTCGATTATTTGCGGAAGAAGGGGATCCGGGTTCCGCAAGATCTTTCCGTGGTGGGCTATGACAATGTGGACCGGTCCAAGTACGGGTTGGTTCCCCTGACCACCGTGCAGCAGGATTTCTACGGCATGGGCAAGGCGGCGGGGGAGGTTCTCGGCGAGCGGTTGAACGGCGCCGGCAACGGCCGGCCCAACCAGTTGTCCCTCAAACCTGAACTGGTGGTCCGGGAGTCGGTGTCCCGGATTTCCACGGCTGATTAAATACGTTTAGGAGGCGCAGCGCATGCAACAAACCCGTTTCACTTTAATAGAACTGCTGGTGGTGATCGCCATTATCGCCATCCTGGCCTCCATGCTGCTGCCGGCCTTGGGCAATGCCCGCAAGACCGCCCGGCGCACCGCCTGCATGAACAACCTCAAGCAGCTCGGCACCACCATGGTGCTGTACGGCGACGACAACAACGGGAAAATGATCAGCCTGCCCTCGCGGTCGCCCTATTATTACTGGTATTTCGGCTGGGACGCCCCGGTGGTCACGGCGTTGCTCTATCCAACATACGTCAATGCCAAGAACATTTTTTACTGTCCAGAAAACAAATTGATGACGGCGGCGGAGTTTCCCAACCGCTGGGCGTTCATTGTCAACGCCGACGGGCGGGCTTTGTTTGAATCCAATCCCGGCATCATGATCTGGGACTCCTCGTACCGCGGTTGGGGTGACGGCAGTTACAACAACCACCTGGACGGCATGAACGGCCTGTACACGGACATTCATGTGACCTGGATTCCCCGGTACACGCCGGCGTTCATCGGCGACTGACCGGCGGCCAGCGGGCTGACGGTCCATATATACGCATCAGCAACCAACCGAAAGGAGGTGCCCGGAACAGACAGGCTAGACGAAGCAGATGAGACCCGATTCGGTTCATGCGACTCAAGGTATGGCAACACGTTCTTGAACAGCGACAAGGAGCACCGACTATGGAAAACATGATGCAAAAACTAATGGTCGTCGGTTTGATGCTGGGGCTGGCGGCCACCGCTAGGGCTGACATCATCATCGGCGATTTCTCAAGCGATAATGATGGTTGGGGCCTGATTGGCAATGCGGAGAATCCGGAGAGCCGGTCAATGGAACGGGTTCAAAAGGTGGACACAACTTGGGCGTTGCGTCTCAACTACTACCCGTCCTCCCTTGATCCACTTACTTATCCGGGATGGGCTGGCATTGGCACGACATGGGATCCTGCCGGTCAGGTTGGTGTTACCCAGTTGACGATTCCGATCGATAGCGCATCTCCTTGGTTGGTTCGCGTGGCCGCCAGTTTCCAAGGCAAGGGCGAGGTGTGGTCAGGGGGCATCTACTGGGCGAATGGAACGTATACCTTCACAAAAGAGAATTTTCCCGAGGTGACGGCAGAGCAGTTCAATCAAATCAATGGCCTTCGTCTCTTCATGGATCAGGGATCTATTGGCGGTGGCGGTGGCGGAAATCCGATGTGGTTCCAAGTTTACAATGTTACTCTGAATGGCGTGGTGCCCGAGCCGGCGTCTCTGGGGCTGTTGGCCCTGGGCGGCCTGCTCTTGGCCCGCCGGCGGAGTCCGCGCTTCACCAGCCTGTGATCGTCGGAGACGTGCAAGAGAACGGGCGGGGGTGACGCCGTCGTTGTCCGCCCGGGGCGGGCGGCTTTAGGTCGTGTGGAAACGCCGCGACGTTTCAAGGTTGCGGTGCGGTGGGCAGAGGTCTTTTTTTGTCAAAAACCTCCCGTCTGGGCAGGCGGGGAAGCGGAGCTTGTATACCGCGGTAGGGTGAACTTTTTTATTTAACGGCATTTCTGTAGGCACGGGCGTGTCGCCCGTGGATGACGCGCCCTCGCGGCAGAGTTGCACAACATGGTGCAACCACGTTCCTACAGAAAAAAGACAAGCAGCGAACCTAACGCGGTATAATTTTAAGGACGCCGTCATGCCAAGCCATTCGTTTTCATCCTGCCTCGGCGCGGCCTGCCTGCTGGCGTTTTTTTCTGTGACCGTTTCCGCCGTGGAGACGGAAGCCGAGGCGCTAGCCCGGATCGCCCGGCAAATCGCCGGCCAAACTGTTGCGGGGCAACCGGTCGCCGCCGTTGACGGCGTGTGGGTCGACGGCCTGGCGGCGGAGGATTGGCAGGAACTGGGCGCCTGGCGGTTGGAAGGGCAGGGCGCCGGGCCGTATCCGCAGGATGTCGCCGCCATCACGGACGGGGCCGCTCCGGCCATCGCTTTCACCTGGCGGAAAACCAACGGGCACGCCAGTGTCTATACGCCGGCCATTGACTGCCGTCCCCTCCGGCATCCCGCGAAAATCAAGCTGCGGCTCCGGAATCTGGGCCAGTATCCCAAGACCTTCATCTGGCTGGCGGACGAATCAGGCAACCACTGGCAGGCCGTCACGGGGCTTACCCCTGACTGGAAGGAGTATGTCTTTACTCCGGACCAATTTGGTTTTTTCCAGGGGCCCACGCCCGGCAAGCTGGCGGATTTCAGCCGGGTGAGTGCCGTGCGGATCGGGCTTGATCCGCGGCTGAACAATTCGCTCTTTCCGGCGTCAATCGGCATCGGTTCAATCCAGTTTTACGGCAAGCCCGAGCCGTTTGACGCGGCGGCGGTTTTCGCGGCGCTCAAGGTGAAGGCCACCCCGCAACAATGGGCGGCCGGCCGGCATGCGGCGGTGATTTATGAGGATGGTCTTTACCGGAAGGCGGCGGACTCGCTCCGGGTGCTTTCTTCCATCAAGATCCTGGTCGGTCTCGGGTTCCGGGTTGAGATCTTGGGGGCGTCGGCGGCCGCCGACCCCCGGGCGCTCAATTTCAGCGCGGTTGACGTGCTGGTGCTGCCGGCCGCCGTGTTTCCTGAAGCGGCCGCCGAAAACATTCTTGCCTACGTGCGGTCTGGCGGGTCCGTGGTGTGCCTGGGGGGGCAGGCCCCGCTGTCCCGGCCGCTGACGAAAAGCGCCAGTGGCCGCTGGCGCGAAAAGCCGGCGCAGGGGTGTCCGATGGGCGCCAGCGTGGCTGGCGCCGAACTGGCCAGGGCTCTCCTGCATGAGATTGACGCGTCCAGTCTCACCTCTGCCATGACGCTGACCCCGGCCGGCCGACAGCTGTTTGGCGCCCTGCCGCTGCCCGCCGCCCCGACGCTGTTGGTCCGCTCCCTCACCAACTCCGCTCTTGGCCGGATTGCGCCCCTGGAGTGCGAAATCACCGATCTGGTGGCTTGCGTCTACAAGGCGAAGAATTGGATCCAGCAGGAAGATGTCTTCGATGCCGCCCCGGTCTTTGTGGCGGAGAGCCGCGATTGGGACTATTCCGGCGCGAAAGTAGCCTTTTGCGGCCTGCCGGACATCAAAGGCACCGCCACCGATCCGGCAGAGCCCGCCTACGCGACCCTGCTGTCCGGGCTGGTGAAGGCCGTCATGCGGGACGGCACCAGCGTCTACGTCGCCGCTGCCCGGCCGGTCACCACCACTAACGGACGTCAACTCATCCGCATCAAGCTGGTGAATGCGTCGCATGTCCCGTCCAGTGAGGGTTCCTTGAATTTTGAGATCAGAAACGCCACGGGTGCGGTGGTGCCATCGTCCGGTCTTTTCGGTCGGTGGACTGTGCCGGCCCGCACGTCGTTTATGGCGGAATTCGGCGTGCCGAAGGAGATGCTGAAGCCCGGGCTCTACACGGTGTCGGCCCCTGGCGCGGCCAGTGCGCAATTTGTTGTGCAGGGGGTTGAACACGTTGCTTTGTCCAAACGCAACTATCAACACTACCCCTACATGATCAGCTCCCCGCTCTCCTTTGCCCTGAAGGAATACGGTCCGCGTCTCTTTGAGGTCATGGACGGCGTGGGCGCCAACTGCATCACGCTGACCATCCCGATGCTGGCGGAACAACGCGCCGACGGGGAGATTATCGACCTTGATGCCGTTGAGCGGCAATTGGCGGCCGCCGACGCCGCGGGCAAGGGGGTGGTCTTCGACGGCTGGACCATGAAGTCGTTCCCCTATTTCGACCCCCCAATCGGGTCGGCCGGCACTGTCGATTTTGGCTTCTCCATCTATTCGGAGCGGAGCATTTCCATGTTTACGGCGGCGCTGAAGCGCATGGCCGGCCGTGCCAAGGAGCATCAGTCCCTGATGGGCTATTTTCCCTTGTTGATCACGGGCTGTGAAGTGCAGTTCGACTTTTCCGAGGTTGGCAAAAACGCCTTCCGCACCCATGTCCGCGACGGGCTCAAGCTCTCCCTGGCGGCGGCCTCCAGGCGCTACGGGGAGAAACTGAAGACGTGGGATGACCTGGTCCCGCCCCGGCCCGATCCGCAGGCGCAATGGAACACCACTCCCAAATGGAAGGACTACATCGATTTCTCCACCCAGGCGGCCATCGCCCTGCGGACGCGCTGCATTGACGCGATCCGGAGCGTTGACCCGGACGCCCAGATCTTCCTGCGCGCCAATTACCTTGAGGGTGGCGTCGTCTTCCAGGTCGCTTCCCGGTACCGCGGTGTGTATGCCCACATGGAATGCTGCGAGACCACCAGCGACACCGAAGGCTATTTCGCCGGGGCCGGCCGGGCTTGGAACGTCCCGATCTCCTGCGAGAACGGCTGGTGCAAATGCCAGGGGCCGGCGTTCAAGATGGCCATGGGCGACATCCTGCTGGGCGGTTACACCGACTACCACTTCTCCTGGGCCGGTCCGTTCTTCATGCTTCCTTCCACGGCGGACCATCTCAGAATGATTTGGGGGGCGGCCATCATTCGCGGCGGCGTTTATCCGGAGCCGCGGTTCGGCATCCTGCTTCCCGACACGTCCGTCTTCGCCAGCAAGGAGTTGAATTTTTTCGGCACCCGCTCCCTCCCGCAGATCGAATACCAGGTTGAACGCCTCGGCATCCCCTACCAGTCCGTCAGTTCCTACCTGCTGCCCATGGACCGGCGGCTGAAGGTGCTGATGGACGACGGGCAGAACATGGTTCTTCCCCTCGCCAACATGGACCGGATTTTGCAATGGGTCCGGGAGGAGGGTGGCGTCTTCATTTTCTACCCCCATACCGGCATGCTCTCAAGCGCCGGCGAACTGAATGCGCCCGGCCGGAGCGCGTTCCTGCGCCGGGCGTTGCCTGGCCAGGAGATCGCCGTGTCGGACGAGGGCACGTGCACCATCGTGAGCGGCGGGGAGTCCGCCACCTTTGCCGCCCACCGGAACGCCGTGCTGCCCGGCGCGAAGATCGTCCTGGAGGATGCCGCCCACCGGCCGGCCGTCCAGGAACTGGCCTATGGCAGGGGCAAGCTCGTCATGCTCTCGTTTGTGCCGAGCGACTGGGGCAAACAATGGGACGCCGTGACGACCCCGTTGAACAGCACGGCGGGGCTTGCCCTGATGGACACCTTGCTCACCGGTTACGGCCTGACGCGGCCGGTCGCGGTCAGCCCGGCGGTGTCCACGGCCTATTATGAAAAGGACGGCGCGTTGTATGTGGTGCTTTACGCGAAGGATCCGCGGGTGGTCGGGGCAATGTTTTCGGAGTCGGTTTATAAGGGCATTGGCAAGTTGCAGAAGGATCTCACGCTGACCTTGGCGCCGGCTTTCCCCTTTGCCAGGGCGGTCGACGCCATCACCGGCGAGACCTTCGCCACCGGGGCGGGGCCGTTCAAGGTCAAACTCCCCGGCGGCGAATGGCGGATCATCCGCCTGGACAAGCGATAACCTGCGATTTCCGTCATGGGGTGTGAGGGTATACGTTGTCAGACATAATCTTGGTCGGGTGGTGAGTGAATCAACAGCGCACTCCGACGTGATTTGGCGGTCTGAACGATTGATTTTAAGGTGGGTTGGCCATGAGTCATCGTACGGTCAAAACCGGTTATCTGAAAGTCCAGGAGACGATCCGGCAGCGCATTCTGTCCGGGGAATGGGAAGTGGGCGCCCAACTGCCGTCAGAGCGGGAATTGGAAAAGGAGTTGGGGATCAGCCGGCTGACCGTGAGCAAAGGCCTGTCGCACTTGGTGGCGGAAGGGTTGCTGGCGCGGCGGCGCGGCCAGGGCACCTTTGTGGCCGACCTCAACCACCAGTTGCGCACCCGCGCCGTGGGAGTCCGCTTCATTTCCCCGATGCCGTTCGGGAACGGTTATGAGATTCCCCGGCCCGGCATCATGGAGGGGTTGTATGAGAGCCTCTCCGCCAACGGGTTTCAGACCGGCGTCGAATTTTACCGGACACCGGCTGAACAGGTGGCCCTGCTGGACCGTTGCCAAGGCTTGCAGCGGGGCGGGGCGGTGATCTGGCTGGAGCCGGGGGCGGACAATGTGGCGGCGGTCAGGCGCCTGCGGCAGGCCAAGGTGCCGTTTGTCCTGGTCGATGCCTATGTGGCCGGGGAGGAGACGGACTTTGCCGTGACGGACAACGTGGCCGGCGGCCGGCTGTTGGTCGACCACCTGGTCGGCCAAGGACACCGGCGCCTGGCCTATGTGTCGCGTCCCGCCGACCGGACCAGCATGCTGGACCGTCTGACCGGTTTCATCCAGGGGCTGGCGGTCCACCGCCTGCCGTTCTCCTCCGAAAGTTTGGTCATGCTTGACCTGCCGGGTGATGGGGCGATAGATGTGCTGCCGGCCGCGTTGGACTCGTTGCTGGCCGCCCAACCGCGGCCGACCGCCATCGCCTTCAGCAACGATGATTTGGCCCTGATCGCCGCCAGGCGCTGCCGGGAACGGGGATTGCGCATACCGCAGGATCTTTCCCTGATGGGGTATGACAACGTTGGCCATTCCACCTATGGGGATCTGGCGCTGACGACGGTGCAACAGGATTCTCTTGGCATGGGCCGGGTGGCCGGGGATGTCCTGTGCGAATTGCTGACGGGCAAAGCCGGCCGTCGGCCGGTCCAAGTCTTTCTGAAACCGCAACTGGTGATCCGGGACTCCGTGGCCCGGATTTCCCAGCCGGATTGAACGGATTTGGCGGTGCGGTGGCTGGCGGCACGTCCGGCTTTTGGAACGGAACGGAGTCTTCGAAATGGCAATGCCCAAGGAAACTGGTGATTATGGCCACCATCAATGAAGCTCCGGCCAACGTTTTTTTTACCTGCGCGGTCCATCTCCAGCACGTTCCGCCCTGGCTGATGAAATGGGATCCGCCCGCCGTCCACGGGCTGGAGGAGGCGATCACCAAGATGGATCGCTTCTGCCACCAAGTCTACCAGGTGCCGGTCACCTGGCTGTGTTCCTATGGGGCGTTGCAAAAATATGGGGACCGCCTGGCCCGGTTCATCCGCGAGTACGGGGATGAGGTGGCCATCTTGGAATCCGGTATCTCCACCCGCGAATCCCTCAACGGCCAGGAGGCGGAATACCAAGGGTGGGTCGAGGAATGTGGCCTGAAACGGCCGGATGACGATTACCAGTCCAGGGAACCCGGGGTCTCCTCCGCCCGGGCCTTTCATGACATGTCCGCCGCCGAGCAGACCACCGCGCTGACCTATCTCAAGCAGACCTATGACCGGGTGTTGGGGCAGAATACCCGCATCCTCGCCTGCCCCCATCAGAACCAGAACACGATCCGGATCATGGGGGATCTGGGGTTGGAGGTTTCCTGGGCCTATAACTGGGATTATTTCTGCGAGGGGATCAATAACAAGGGGTGTCTGTTTTACCCCTTCTACATCAGCCCGTTGAATCACAATATTCCCGAACAGGAACCGGGCCGGAACCGGGTGCTGGCCGTGCACTGGGGGCCCATCTCCCCGGTCATCATGAACCATGTCGGCACCCACTGCCGCAACGGCCTGCCGGGCTATTGCCTGAATGCCCTTGAAATGACCCAGCGCGGCGAAGGACTGGACAAGTTCAACTTCCACCGCAAGGTGATCGAGGAATGGGCGGGCTGGGGAAAATGGAATCCCTTCGTCCACATCCCGTTGCAGTTGGAAGCGGTCTGGATGGACGAAGGGCCGTCCCCGGCGGGCGTGTACGACATGTACCCGGCCTTCAACCCCGCCAATACCGAGGTTTTTCAAACCCAGATCGAGACGGCCCTGCGCGTCGGCGCCCGCCCCATGACCATCTCCGGATTTGCCGACTGGCATCGCGCCACGGTCGGCGACACCGCCGAAATGATCTGGCACTCCACCGATCCGCTGCCCGACCTTCGTGGCAAAGGCAAGGACCAGGCGTACCAGCCCCTGGTCCTGTACGGTGACAAACACCGGCAGTACTGGTTCGACAAGTCACGCGGGTTCAACTATGTCCGCAAGTACACCTACAACCCGGTAGTAAAGGAGGCGGACATCGAAGACGAGTACCCGTTTGCCACTGAGCCCCGGGTTTACCTGCGGGTCAAGCACCAGGACAACCTGCGGGCGGGCATCGCCATCCGCCACGGCAAGGCCCGTTACGAACTGACGGACTTTGACCTGACCGCCTATCAGGACGATCCCGACTATGCCGCCATCCTGTGGGAGGCGAACCTGCCCTCCTATGTCACGGATGCCGATCTGGAAATCGGCGGCGCGGTCACGGGCTTCCGGACGGTCCGCGAAAAGAACGTGGCCATTCTCTTTGCCAACCTGAAAAAGGGGACGAACCACACCGTGTTCCGTTCCGACCAGCCCGGCCGCTTCATTCGCGTGGTGTCCAGCGAACGGGTCGGCCGCCGCCATGAAATCTGGATCCAGAACGACGGCGCTCCGGCCGGGCTGCACACTTTTGAGGCCGACCTGCCGCCCGGGCTGGCGTTCGGTGGTTTTTGGTGGGACGGCCAGCGGCATCCGAGCCTGTTCCGTTTCGGCTGGTTCCACTATGATCTGGAATCCGGCCGCATGACGCTCTCGATCATGTACCCGATCACGTTGCCGATCCATTCGGGCCTGACCCGGTTCAGCCTGGAACTGCGCTGACCGGCCGGCTCACTTTTGCCATAACGGAATCCTCGCGCACGGAGCAGTTGTCATGCAATTGAAAAACTGGCTGGTTCGAACACTGGTGGTTGGAGTGATGCTGGCGGCGGGTGCCGCGCGGGCTGAAGCAGTGGTGCGGCTGGATGATTTTGAGGACGGCAGCGACAGTGGCTGGCAGGTGGTTGGC
>Ga0265297_10007911_pt1 | contig 14463 bp, 16 predicted proteins | sample Munlanlwell13791_FD_192502 | JGI IMG/M metagenome (GOLD analysis project Ga0265297, IMG submission 192502) | Leachate microbial communities from a municipal landfill in Southern Ontario, Canada - Leachate well 137-91 | ecosystem: Engineered > Solid waste > Landfill > Unclassified | place... | reverse complement strand
CTCCAATTTCTTGACGACTTTTGCATACTAATTCTGCCAGTTCAAAGCATACTTGCTGTAATCGACTGGCTTTCACAATTGGGTTGCCTTGAAAATGAGTCGGCTCTGGCGGAAAAACAGCTACGCCTCTTGCATGCCTGCCCGGTTGAAGTTCTCTTACTTCAGACAAAAATTCTGCAAATTCAACAATATCTCTAATCTCTTCTTGATTTAAAGGTAAGATAAATTTCATTATTTCCTCCTTTTCAAATTTTTAAAAAACTTCTTTCTATATTATCTAATAAAAATATAACAAAATTTTGAGGAAATGTCAACCCCTTGCCTAAACCTGAATTTTCGAGAAAAAATAACTGCCTAAAGCCAATAAGAGAGACGTTACCAAACCCAAAACAATAAAATCAGTCAAAAGACCGATATGAGCTCCGCCAACTATCAATGTGCCGCGCAAAGCGTCAACGCCGTAAGAAAGAGGATTAAATCTGACAATCGTCCCAATTACTTTCGGCAATCCTTGAAGCGGAAACAATGCTCCGGACAAAAAGAAAATCGGCATTACCAAAAAATTCATAATCAATTGAAAACCTTGCATATCCGCCAGAACCGAACCGAGGGTCGTACCCAAAGCGGCAAAAAGCAAAGCAATCAAAAACATAGTCACGAAAACCATTGGCAATAATTTAAAACTTTCTATTCTGAAATTAACCAAGAAAGAAATCATCAAAACAATTATGCCTTGAATCGTTGCCACCGTCGCCCCGCCTAAAGTCCGACCGATCATAATTTTCAAACGGGAAACCGGCGCCACTAATGTTTCTTTCAAAAATCCAAATTGCCTGTCCCAAATAATTTCAATTCCGGAAAAAAGAGCGGTAAACAAAATGCTCATTGAAATTATCCCGGGCACAAGAAATTGGATATAATTGCCGCCGCCGGCTTTATCGTAAATCGGCCCGAATCCAAAACCCAAAGCCAATAAGAAAAGCAAAGGTTGGCCGAGCGAACCGATGATTCTTGATTTTGATCTTCCGTATCGTTTTAATTGTCTAAGCCAAAGAATATAAATAACATTCATACCCGCCTAAATTTTTTATTGATTAATGTAATTGACATAAATAATGTTTAAGTGATTTTTTGACATAATTTCTGCCCCACCCAGATTTAAAAAATTTGGGCGGGCATAACTGTCTGTTATTTTAACAATTTATTTTATCTGATTCTGAAAACCAAAGAAACTGTGGTTTGAATTTCTTGGCTTCCGCTTTCAATAGCCGGAGCTGAAATCATAGCAGAATCCCCTGCACCCAAACTTTTTTCCGCATACATTGGTTGCGGATAATATCTATCCGTGCCTGATTCCGAGAAAGAAACAACCTTGCCGAGTTTAAAACCTGAGGCCTTGGCAATTGCAATTGCTTTATCTTTGGCTTGTTGAATAGCTTTGTCTCTTGCTTCGGCTTGCAATATTTCCGGCTTATCAACTACAAATTGAATATCGCCTGCTTGATTCGCTCCTTGCATAATCGCGCCATCAATAATGTCGCTGATTTTATCAAAATCTCTGATTTTAACTGATAAAGTGGAAATCAATTCATAACCCTTAAAAACTCTTTGACCTTTTGGCCAATCATAAAGCGGAGTCAAATTGTAACCGGTTGTTTTCAAATCCTTGCTCGCAACGCCTAAATCTTTAATAGATTTAATAACCGCGTTCATTTTTTGCGAATTGTCGCTCATTGCTTCTTTGGCAGTCATTTTATCGGAAATGACCGAGAAACTGATAGAAGCCACATCAGGAATACTGATAACCTTGCCTTCGCCGCTGACGGTAATGGAGTTCGTCTCTATTCCATTTTTGATGTCTACGATTTTGCCGACTGACAAAACGATCCAGAAAAGAGCTAAAACGCCGCAAAGTATAAAAGCAAATTTGGGCGGCTGAGGAGTGAATTTCACATTTGTTGTTGTTTCCATAATGATATTTTTAGTTAACTTATTAGCTTATCAAATTATTAACTTAGTTAGTTTGTTTGTTTATCTATGAAACGCTCTGTGGCGCATTCTCATATTGTCCATTCCATTGGATTCTTCGTCGCGAATTTCTCGGCCGGTTAAGTTCAAAAATGCTTCTTCCAAATTTGAAGTTTTGGTTTGATTTTTTAAATCTTCCGACGTGCCTCTGGCAATAATTTTTCCGTGATCAATAATCGCCAAATTGGTGGCTACTTTTTCCGCTTCGGCCATATAATGCGTGGTAAAAAAGATGGTAATTTTTTCCATCTGATTTAAATTTTGAATATAAGTCCAAATATTATTTCTGGTTTGCGGATCAAGTCCAAGCGTCGGTTCGTCTAAAAATAAAATTTTAGGGTGATGAATCAAGCCGCGAGCAATTTCCAATCTTCTTTTCATTCCGCCTGAATATTTTTTTACCAAATCGTTTTTTCTGTCCCAAAGATCAACCAATCTCAATAATTCTTCAATTCTCGTTTGGCGAATTTTTTTGGGCATACTGTAAAGAACGCCGTGAAGTTCCAAATTTTCGTAAGCCGTAAGTTCGTCGTCCAAACTCGGGTCCTGAAAAACAATACCAAAAGAACAGCGCGCTTCATATTGATTTTTTACCGGATCATGGCCGTCTATCTGAATTTCGCCGCTGGTCGGATTTAAAAGTGTGGTTAACATTTTAATTGTCGTGGATTTTCCGGCTCCGTTCGGCCCCAAAAAACCAAAAATTTCTCCTTTCTCAACTTGAAAAGAGATATTATCAACTGCAATCAAACCATTAAATTTTTTCGTCAAATCCTTAACTTGAATCATCATATAGAATTTATATAATTATACTCCATCTCTTAATGAACGTCAATCATAAAAAAAATATGAGGGGTGTTTTTAGGCACCCCTCATTCTATTGCTTAATATGACCAGAATTCAATACAACAATTTTCCATGATAAGCCTTGGAACAACAGCAAATCCGAATTTTCTCCGCAAACGCTTTGAAATTAATTCACCGCATGCTTTATAATACTTGTCTCCCAATTTATCAGGAAAAATTGGCATTGATTCTGTAGTAGAATCAATTATTTCTTGCAATTTCTTTCCTGAAAATCTTCTTGCGTGTTGCAGAATAATTCGATATCTTTCTACATGTCCCTTGCTTCGAAGACTTATCTGATAGATATAAGGTTCTTTCATCTTCCCGCCTCCTTCAATTTATTTGCCAAATTTCCAAAACCCGCCGAAATAATTATAACATTTGATAGCTCTCAATAATTGCTCAATCCTTACCACTCGCCAAACAGAAGATTCTTCAGTTTGTATCGGGTCAACCAATCTTACTTCATTTCTCTTTAAGTCAACCCTGTCAATTACTGAAACATGATTGTAATCACCCGGCCGTTTTTCATAAAGCATTGAATAATTAAAAGCTGCCAACACGTCCCAATCTCTATTTTCAATTTTCTTTAAATAACTTCTCGGATCGGCCAATTGATTTAAGCTAATGATTCTCATACTCAAAGGAATATTCAAATCTCCCAGCGCTTTATTAACTCTTTTTTCCTCGCTCTGTTTGCCGGCACACCAGCATTCGGGTTTAATTGGATTCCAAAAAACCTTTTCGATAGCCGGATGCGGCAGAGTGGAAATTCCCAATTTATCAAATAATAATTCCTGCGGAACCAAGGGAATTCGATGCTTCAACATAATCATTGAAATACAAGTTGCTACGCAACAACCCTTTTGTTGAATCATCGGAACATATCTGAAATTTTTCGGTATTGGACCGTCTCGCTCATTGAGATTAATTTCTTTAAGATTCATTATTTGCCTCCTTTGTTAAAATAACTGATATTTTATATCTTTAATATATAAAATATTATAGCCATTTTTTGATTTTTGTCAACCCCGCACCTTTTGGCGATAATGCTCTGCATTTTAAAAATGTAATCGCCAAAAAGTACGGGATTAAGTGGGTAAAAAATCAAAAAATGAGCTTACGGCTCATTTTTAAAAGTAAATCATTTTTCACGGCCGTGAGAAATGATTTACTAAATTTTTACCAATAATTTGAGATTTTCTTCAAGCGCGGAAATGGTTTGCGAGTCAAATTTTAAAATAAAATCAAAAACCGAGCACGAAGCTCGGTAATATATCACAAACAAATTATATAAATTATTGTGTTATTTGAATCTTTATTGATTCTGGCAATTGAATTGTTGTATTCAGCTCTTTAGGCGTCTCTTGGGAAGATATTTGATTATTTTCCAATTTGTTGCATTGCCAATCACTTTTAGATCGCTGTGCGAACCATAATCCGACAGAGATAAGCCCTATAGATATCAAAATAACTACTATAAATCTCCCCCAATTACTTTTTTCTTGGCTTGTATCTTTAAGCCAAGAACGTGCAATATAATCTAAAAAAATAATAAATAACAATAATATCCCTGGTAAAATTAACGTAAAAGCAATAATCTTATAAAAATCACATATATACCTAAGAATTTGAATTTCAACTGAAATAAAAGTGAAAATTGCCACAAAAATACCACATACAGTAATAAAACTTATTTTATCTCTACGAACTTCTTCAAACTGACTTTCTATTTGTTTTTGCCACTCTGCTAATTCTGCTGGTGCGGTTTGCTCAGGTTTTTGATCTTGATCAGAAGATGGTAAATATGTATTCGATTTTTCTTCTACTTCTGTATTTTGTGGTATTACTTCTTTTTCCATTTGTATTATTTTGTATAAAAAGTTAATGAAACCTTTAAAAAGGGAGTTGCATCGTTTAAAGATTTAGCATGAAGAGAAAAATATAATTGTTTTCCTGATGAACTTAGACTAAGAATTGGAATCTTTTTAGTTAGACCAACCCCTAAAGAATTATTAAAGTTATATAAAGTAATAATAATTTTTTTTTCTATATTATCACCTTTTATATCTATTGGAGAATCCTTTTTTGTACTATCAATTTGAAATAAAAATTCAAAGGAAAAATCTTCTATTTTTTCTAAACTAAGCTTATTCTCATAAATATTAAAGTCAGCGCTATAGATAATTTCATAATCGCCATCTTTGGCAGTTAAATTTATTGGATTAAACATATATTTAGATTAAAATTATTCATTTATAATGATAATAAATTGTTATAAAATGTCAATACAAAAATCAAAGACAATATCAAAATCTTAATTTCTAGCCTCTCAACATTATAGATTCTTGATCTAAAATTTATTTAGATATTAAGGTTTTGGTTTTTCTTCTGTTGTATATTCCCCTTCAATCGGTCCTTCGTCTTTCTTTTTTTCCTCTGTCGGACCGGCCTCTGGTTGTGCGCCCGGGGCTTGCTGACCTGGTTGTGTTTGTGAGCCATACATCGCCGCACCGATTTTTTGAACCGTATCGCCTAAATCTTGAATCGCTTTTTTAATTACTTCAATATCATTCGCGTCTTTAACTTTTTTTAATTCAGCAACTTTATCTTCAACCTGCTTTTTAACATCAGCCGGAATTTTATCGCCGCCGTCTTTCAAACTTTTTTCGCAAGTATAAATTAAAGTGTCGGATTGGTTGCGCAAATCAATTATTTCTTTTTTATTTCTGTCTTCAGCGGCAAATTGTTCAGCCGCTTTTTTCATTTTTTCAATTTCTTCTTTGGAAAGCGCCGAAGTATCTTTAATGGTAATATGCTGAGATTTTGAAGTGGCCTTGTCTTTTGCTGTGACGGTTAAAATACCATTTGCGTCCAAATCAAAACCGACTTCAACTTGAGGAATGCCTCGCGGAGACGGTGGAATACCGTCTAAAATAAATCTGCCCAAAGTCCGGTTGTCGCCGGCCATCGGTCTTTCTCCTTGCAAAACATGAATTTCCACTGAAGTTTGATTATCAGCCGCAGTAGAAAAAACTTGCGATTTGGTGGTAGGAATAGTCGCGTTGCGATCAATAATCGGCGTCATTACTCCGCCCAAAGTTTCAATGCCCAAAGTAAGCGGCGTAACATCCAAAAGCAAAACGTCTTTAACTTCTGTTTCACCGGCTAAAATCGCGCCTTGAATTGCCGCGCCCATTGCCACGCATTCCATCGGGTCAACGCCTCGAGCGATTTTCGGGCCAAAAATATTTTCAATAAATTTTTGAACAATCGGCATTCTGGTCGGACCGCCGACTAAAATAACTTTTTCAATATTAGCCGGTGTAAGTTTGGCGTCTGAAATCGCCTGTTCAATTGAAACACGGCAGCGATCAACAATCGGCTTGACCAATTCTTCCAATTTTGCCCGGGTAATTTTCATCAATAAATGTTTCGGACCTTCGTTGGTGGCGGTAATAAACGGCAAATTAATTTCCGTTTCCAAAGCTGAAGACAATTCAATTTTCGCTTTTTCAGCCGCTTCCTTAACTCTCTGAGTCACCATTTTATCAGCTTTCAAATCCACGCCCTGCTCTTTTTTAAATTCATCAATAATATAATTAATCAAAGATTCATCCATGTCCGTGCCGCCGAGTTTGGTGTCGCCGGAAGTGGAACGAACTTCAAAAACGCCTTGGCCGAAATTCATAATCGTCACATCCAATGTTCCGCCGCCGAGATCAAAAACCAAAACTTGCTGATCTTTTTCTTGAACTTTATCCAAACCGTAAGCCAAACTGGCCGCAGTCGGTTCGTTAACCAAACGGACTATTTCAAGTCCGGCAATCGCTCCGGCATCTTTGGTTGCTTGTCTTTGCGCGTCATTAAAATAAGCCGGCACGGTCACAACCGCTTTTTCCACTTTATCGCCCAAATACATTTCCGCGTCTTTTTTTATTTTTTGCAAAATAAAAGCGGAAATTTGCTGAGGCGTATATTCTTTGCCGAAAATATTATATTTAAAGTCAGTGCCCATTTTTCTTTTTGCGGCCAAAATCGTGCCTTCCGGATTAGCCACTGCTTGACGACGAGCCGGTTCACCGACTAAAAGTTCGCCTTCTTTGGTGAAAGCAACGTATGACGGGAAAGCTTTTCCGCCAACTAAAGTTGTCCCTTCGGCTGAGGGAATTATTTTTGATTTACCCGCTTCCATGTAAGAAGCAGCCGAGTTAGATGTTCCTAAGTCAATTCCTATAATTTTGCTCATAAATTTTACCTCATTTTATATTTAATAATTAATTAATTGATTAATCGGCGAGAAGTAATCGCCAAAAAAAGTGTCGCACAGTCCGAACGGGCAGGGTCTCCGACGAACGTCGGAGGAGTGAGGACGAGCGCCAAACGGCAATTCGCACGCTGGGCGAATTGACCGTGTCTTTTTTTGGTGATTGCTTCGAGCCCTTTATTTCACAACAACTTTTGCCGGTCTGATAACCCGACCGTGCATTGTGTATCCGCTTTGAATTTCTTCAACAATTTCATTTTCTTCACCCTGCTTGTCAATTGCTTCATGAAACATGGGGTCAAATTTTTCTCCCAAAGTTTTTATTTTTTCAACGCCTTGCGCTTTTAAAAAACTTTCAAATTGGTCTTTAATTTTTAAAATACCGTTTACCCACTCGCCCTGCGAATCTTCCGTTAAATTTTTTACTGAATGATCAAAACTGTCCATAATCGGCAAAAAATTCAAAATTAATTCCAAATTGGCGAATTTTATCCATTCAATTTTTTCTTTATCAATTTCTCTTTCGCGGTTAAGATAATCGGCCTTGGTTCTTTTCCAACCGTTTAAATATTCTTCCGCTTGTTGTTTAGTTAATTCAAGTTCCTCTTGCAATTTTTTTAATTCTTCATCTGGCATAATAAAATTTTTAATTTTTAAACTTTGTCCAATATCTCTTTCGCGTATTCTATTAAAGCGATATTTCTGTTGTAATCCATTCTCATTGGCCCCAGAAGACCCAATACTACGCCTCTTTTTTGATTTGGCGTATGATATTTGATTAAAATTGTTCCGCAAAAATCACCAAAAGGGTTGCTTTGTCCCAAAAAAACGCGGTGATTGCTTTCTATTTCGTCAAAAATTTTGGCAACGGTTTGATCCAGATGATCTATAATTTGCGAAACATTATAAACCACATCCATCTGATTGAATTCCGGCTGACTGAATAAAGAAGAAAGTCCGGTGTAATAAAAATTATTTTTATCAAAAGCCAAAATAACCAGTCCATTAGTCAGCTCCGCTATTTTCTCGCCGATTTTCTTGGCTGAAATTTCCAAAGATTGATTTTCTTTTTTAACGCTGTTTAATTTTCTTTTTTCAATTTGACTGACTTCTTCCTGCTGTAAAAAATTTTCAATATAATAATGATAAGCCTTTTCAGTGGGAATGCGGCCGGCCGAAGTATGCGGCTGAGCCAAAAAACCATTTGTAGTTAATTCTGTCATCTCGTTGCGAATAGTGGCTGAACTTATTTTTCCGCCCGAGGCGGATCGGCCTTGAGCCGATAATCTATATTTATCAGCCAACAACTCTGAACTAACCGGTTCCGCGGTTTTAATATATTGCTGGATAATGGTTTTTAATAAAAGATTTTGTCTCTCTGTTAACATATCCAATATTGTAATATAGAAATTAGCACTCGTCAAGTCCGAGTGCTAATAATCTGTGGATAAGTCAATTTAAACTAAATCATTGGCGATTTGATAAATATCCCCCGCTCCCATGATAAGGACTGCGTCGTTCGGTTGAATATTTTCTAAAATTAGTTTTTTTGTTTCTTTTAAATCTTGACCGTATAAAACTTTTTGTCCGTTTTTTTGAACTGCTTTGACCAAATCTTTTGAACTGACATCTTGATCCATTTCTTCTTCTCGACCCGCCACATCGTAAATTTCCGAAATAATTGTCAAACCAGCGCCCTTGAAACATTTGATAAATTCCTTAAATAATTTTTTGGTCCGATTGTGATGATGGGGTTGAAAAACGGCCATGATTCTTTTTCCGGGATAAAATTCTTTAGCCGCCTGAATCGTATTTAAAACAGCAGTCGGGTGATGAGCGTAATCGGAAATAATAATCGCTTTTTTGTATTCCCCTATTTTTTCAAATCTTCGCCAAATCCCGTAGAAATTTTCTACGGATTTTTTAATTATTTCGGGCTTAACACCCAAGGCCAAAGCGCCGGCAGTTGCGGCCAAGACATTATAAACATTAAAAATTCCCGGAACTTTCAGCCGGAAATTATAAACTTTGCCGTGAAAATATAAATCAAAAACTTGTTCGCCATGTCTGGTAATAATATTTTTTGCCATTACTTCGGCCTGATTTTTAATACCAAAAGTTATTGTCTTATTTTTTGATTTTAACTTTTTTAAATTAACATCATCTGCGTTTAAAATTATAATTCCGTCTTTGGGCAATTTTTTAATATATATTTTAAAAGTCCTAATTAAATGATTAATATCTTTATAATAATCAGTGTGATCCAATTCCAAATTATTTAAAATAATCATTTTGGGCGATAAATTCAACATATGAGCCCGCCATTCACAAGCCTCCACTACAAACACGGACCGACACCGACTGTCCGTGTTAGTCCGCGTTGAGTCCGTATTAGTCTGTGTCATGCGTAAATTTCCATTCCATTGAGGCACCTTGCTTCCGACAATCACTAATGGATCCAATTTGGCTTGTTCCAAAATCAAACCTAAAATCGCCGTGGTAGTGCTTTTACCGTGCGTGCCGCTGACGGCAATGGTGAATTTTTCTTTGCTTAATTCTCCCAAAAATTCGGGATAAGAAAGCTGAGGAATGGATAATTTTTTTGCTTTTATTCTTTCCGGATTATTTTTTTCCACTGCCGGCGAATAAATAATCAAATCAGTGTCAGCTGACAAATTTTCCGCTTGATGGCCTTGATAAAATTTAACTCCCATTTTTTCCAATTTTTTAATTATTTCCGAAAAATTCAAATCAGAACCGGAAACTTTTTTGCCCCGTTGAACCATCATTTTTGCCAAAGCGCTTACCCCAATTCCGCCCAAGCCGATAAAATATATTTTTTTCACTTTTTGTAAATTCATACCAATTTATTCTACACTTTTTTTATAAAATAGACAGACCTCCTGTTGAAACAGAAGGTCTGATTTTAATTTTCTTCTTTAATAGCTTTCTGCTGCTGTCCGAGATACATCGGTATTGCACTTTTGAGAAAGAGAACAATCCTCGCACGAGTATCGATAGACTTGAAACTTTTCATAATATTTCCAATATTCCGGAACTAACAACTTTAAAGCATTTATAATTATGCTTCCCATTTCCCATGCATCCCTTTCTACTTCACAACAACCCAAATGCATACCAAAATTTCTCTCTAATACTTCTTTTTTACAGTTAGCAGTACGAGGGTCATCATACAACTCAATATACCCGATCTGATAGGCAAATAATGCTATTCCTATTAATCGAGACTTTTTATTGATGACCACTCTAGGATTAATCATAATAATCCTATTTTTAACATCCAAATTACTGCCTTTTTTCCTGTCCATTTTCACAATAATGCCCTTTGATTTAGCATAATCAAGAAGGATAGTAAAGTCCGGAAGTTGTCTCATGTACTTGATAAAACTCTCATCATCGGGAAAACGTTTTTTCAAAATCTTATTCTCGATAAACTGAATGAAACAAATTATCGCAAAGACAATCGCCAAAGAAACTACTATGCCGATATACCAACAAAAAACTTTTAAAAGAACCATTTTTTCCTCCTTTTTTTTCGTCAATCAAGACGAATTAATTATTTTTATAATAACAAAAAAATCTTATTTTTGTCAACCCCTAAATGTTCTTTAAAATAATTTCCGCGATTTTGGAAGCGGCATCCGGTTTGGCCAATTTGGAAATATTTAAACTTAAAACGGAACGTTCACCGGTAGAAAAAATCAATTGATGAATTTTCTCTGATAAAATCTTGGGATTGATATTTTTTTGATTCATTAAAACAATCGCTTTTTGCTCTGCAAAATATTGAGCATTAATTTCCTGGTGCGAATCCGGCATTGGAATTATAATCGCCGGCTTTCCCAAAATTGACAATTCAGTTAAAAATCCCATTCCAGCCCGGCTGACAACCAAATCGGCAATCGTTAAGGCATCCGGCATTGCTTCGTTTAAAAATTCATAACTGTGATAACGATTGGAATCTGGAATCTTTATTTTTCCTGTTAAATGAATTATTTGGCAAAATTCAACCAATTCAGGAATTATTTCACTGATTAATTTATTGATACTTTGAGCGCCTGTGCCTCCGCCAACAACCAATAATGTCGGCAAATTATTTTCCAAATTAAATCTTTTAATCGCTCTTTCCCGGGAATAATTTTTTATGTCCGGACGAACCGGATTGCCGGTCAAAACGGTTTTCTCTTTAGAAAAATCATTAAGCGATTTTTCCAAACTGACAGTGATAATTTTGGCAAAAGGAGCCATTAATTTATTGGCTAAACCTGGAACAACATCCTGCTGATGAATAAAAATCGGCGTTCTAAAAAACCAGCCGGCCCAAACCAAAGGCACGGCGACAAATCCCCCGGCCGAGATAATGGCTTTTGGTCTATGTTTTAAAATTAAAAAAACAGATTGTAAAAAACCTGCAATAATTAAAAATGGAGAAACAAAATTTTGCCAACAAAAATAACGGCTTAATTTTCCGGAAAAAATCGGTTGATAAGGAATATTATATGATTGGGCTAATTCACGCTCGGGAATTCCCTTTTTGGTACCGATAAATAAAAATTTTACTTCCGGGTTTTTTTTCTTAATTTCTTGGCTAATGGCTAAAAGCGGACTTACTGAACCGCCTGTGCCTCCGCCGCTTAAAAATATTCTCATATTAAATAGTATACTATTTTTAGAAAATTTGTCCAAAAAAAGCACTCGTTTTTTAGACGAGTGCGAAATTTATAAATCTTATTTTTTGATTTTTTCAGCGAACAAATCCGTTATCTTGAGATTATTCGCCAAACCGATTTTTCTTTTTGCTTCCCATGCATTAGGGGTTTCAATAGGATTACCGACATTAATATCTCTAAAGACAACTTCCCACTGATTGTTTCCTCCGTATTTCAGATCCTTAACTTTTAAGTTATCTGTAATCAAAGAATTTTTTTCTCCCTGCAAAACCAATTTTTTCGCCCTTTTGATTATCAGATGTTTAAGGGCATTTTCTTTACCGGACGGATACGCGCATTCTCCTTTTATTTTTATCTGATACCACATTTTTACCTCCTTTTAGTTTTACTTTCCTACCAATACAACTACCCGCCATGTCTTATGATTAAGCCATTGTACTTTATTCCATTCTATCTTGTACATATGAGATGAAAAAAATTTCCGGCAGTTGGCTTCAATATTTTCGAATCCCTCAACAATGATTTCTTCCTCTTTCATCTTACACCTCCTCCTAATTTAATTGACAATCATTTATTTCTTTGTTATGTTATAAATTAACTGATTTAATATTAGCATAAAAATTCAAAAATGTCAAGAGCTTTTGTCCAAATTTTAAAGTCCGAAGGACATAAAAAATTTGGTAACAAAACCTTGACCGAGCACTCAATTTTTCTTGCTTAAGAAAAATTGAGTGCTCGGTGCTCTAATTTGTAATAAAAAAATTATATTCGCCATTTGGGCTCTAAATTTTAACAAATTATGCATGTTTTAAAAATTAATCTCAAAGATAAAAATTATCCAAAATTGCTGAAAGAAATTTACGACCCGCCGCAAAACCTATACGCCATCGGAGAAATCAAGGCGGAAGAAAATTATCCCTTGGCAATTGTCGGAACAAGAAAAGTTTCAAGTTATGGCAAACAAATTACCGTTTCTTTAACCAAAGATTTGGTCAAAGCCGGACTGACCATTGTCAGCGGTTTAGCTTTGGGTGTGGACGGATTGGCGCATCAAACAACTCTTGATAACGGCGGCCGAACAATCGCCGTTTTGGGTTCAAGTCCTGATATTATTTATCCGCCGCTTCACAGAACTTTGGCAAAAAATATTATTAAAAATAACGGAGCAATAGTTTCGGAATATCCGCCAACCACCTCTCCGACCAGATGGACTTTTCCTGCCAGAAACAGAATTATTGCCGGACTTTCTTTGGGAACTTTGGTTATAGAAGCGCCGGAAAAATCCGGAGCTTTGATTACCGCTCATTCTGCTTTGGATCAAGGACGGGAAGTTTTTGCCGTGCCCGGGAGCATTTACAATCCGAATTCAGCCGGTTGCAATCAACTGATTAAAATGGGCGCGAAAGCGGTTACCAAAGCCGAAGATATTTTAGACGCTTTTAATTTGGAACTGTCGGAAAAAATTTCTGAAACACCTGAACCGACTTTGCCGGAAGAAAAAATATTGTGGAAATTTTTAAGTCACGAGCCCGTGCATATTGACCAATTAATTAAATCAAGTAAATTTAGCACCAGTCAGGCCATTACCGTCTTGACATTAATGGAAATAAACGGCAAAGTAAAAAACCTGGGAGGCGGAAATTATGTCAAAAACTAAAAATCAAAAAAAATTAATTATTGTCGAGTCACCGACAAAATCAAAAACCATTTCTCATTTTTTGGGAGATGAATTTTTCATTGAATCTTCTTACGGACACATTCGCAATCTTCCGAAAAGCAATAAAAAAGCCATTGATATTAAAGCAGGATTTATTCCTCATTATGAAATCACCAAAGGAAAAGAGGATGTTGTTTCTAAAATTAAAAATCTCGCCAAGAACGCAAGTGAAGTGCTGCTCGCGACAGATCCTGACCGCGAAGGAGAATCCATTGCTTGGCACTTGAAAGAAACCTGCGGTTTGAAAAATCCAAAACGAATTGTTTTTCATGAAATCACTGAGAATGCAATTAAAGAAGCAATAAATCATCCGCGCGAAATTGACGAAAATCTGCGGCAAGCTCAAGAAGCGCGCCGAGTTTTGGATCGTCTTGTCGGTTATGATTTAAGCGGCCTGATTTGGAAAAAAGTCCGCTATGGACTTTCCGCCGGACGCGTTCAATCGCCGGCACTGCGTATCATCATGGAAAAAGAACGCGAAATTAGAGCGTTTATACCGGAAAATTATTGGGTTTTAACCGGAGAATTTGAGACCGAAAGAAAAGATAAAATTATTTTAACCTGCGATAAAGAACCGGCTGATGAAAAAGAAACCAATAGAATTTTAGAAGCCGGACGCGCCAATCCATGGCACATCGCTGAAATAAAACAAACTGAAGCCAAGCGCTCCCCTCGCGCGCCATTCACCACCTCAACGCTTCAGCAAACAGCCAGTTCTCGACTCGGATTTTCTCCATCGCGCACAATGATGGTGGCTCAAAAACTTTATGAACAAGGTTTAATCACCTATATGAGAACCGACAGCGTGATTATCAGCAAGGAAGCTTTGCCTGTAATTCATCAAGAAATAGAAAAAACTTTTGGCAAAAAATATTTGGAACCGCGAATTTATAAAACAAAAAGTAAAAGCGCTC
>Ga0265297_10007910_pt1 | contig 14464 bp, 11 predicted proteins | sample Munlanlwell13791_FD_192502 | JGI IMG/M metagenome (GOLD analysis project Ga0265297, IMG submission 192502) | Leachate microbial communities from a municipal landfill in Southern Ontario, Canada - Leachate well 137-91 | ecosystem: Engineered > Solid waste > Landfill > Unclassified | place... | reverse complement strand
CGAATTTTTCACCGCTTGCCATTATGTTTCTCCTTTATTATTCTTCGATAAGCGCTTTTATCTGGGGGAGCATCTTGCGTGTCTCCTCCTCGCCGCGCCTGATAAGCTCTTCCGCCTTATACAGCTCGAACCAGACCGCGTTCGTGAGAATAGGATGTATCACGCAGTCCGCTTCACGCGACGACGCCTCGGCCAGCACGTACTGCATGGCGAGCGAGGTGTTCATCATCACGTCGAAGACGTTCGGCGCGAACGTCCTGCGCATCCAGTTATTGAAACTATACGATATGCGCGCGAAGATAGAGCCGCTCGCGAGCTTCGCCTCTTCCTTGCGGCGCTTCTGCTCGAATTCGTCGAATATCTTCTTCATCTCTTCCTGGCTCGGAAGGCAGTTGACCGCGATTATCTTCTTCGCGCCGCCTTTCATCAGTACGTCTATCGGGACGGGATCGAACGTCCCGCCGTCTATAAGGAAATCATCGCCGTAGCGGACCGGCTTGATTATCGCCGGTATCGAGCTCGACGCGCGCAACGCGTCGACAAGGCTGCCCTGGTCGAAGACCACGTTCTCGCGCGAACGCAAAGTGTTCGCGATTATCTTAAGCGGAGTATGCGTATCGTGGAACGTCTTCCTGCCTAGGTACTCCCGGTAAAGCTTCTTCAGGTTATTCCCGTTCAGGAATCCCTGCAGCGGCATCAGTGAGAAATCCGCGAGCGAGAGCAGCATCTTCCTGTCCTTGAACCTCATCGCGACCTTTTCAAGCTCGGCCGCTTCCATGCCCGAGGCCCAGAACGCGGCCACGACCGCGCCGATCGAGGTCCCCGCGATGAAATCTATCGGTATCTTCTCTTTCTCGAGGACTTTCAGCACTCCTATATGGACGAGCCCGAGCGCCGCGCCGGAGCCGAGCGCGAGCCCCACGAGTATCCTGCCTATCTCCCTGGCTATCCTGCGCACCGACCTTGAATAGAGGCACTCCGGCACCGCGAGGACCGGCGGCAGGCCCGCGGCCATCATCTCCGCGAGCATCCCGAGGTCCGGCAATGTCGCGTACGCCTTGTGCCCGAGAAGCTTGACTTCCTCCTCGAACGTCTTCGTCATGACGAATTCGTTTATTATCGCCCTTATCGTCGTGTCGGGGTCCTTTACGGTCTTCTTGAGCTCCTCGATCAGCCTCCCGGTTGACCTGAGATTATGCTCCCCCGAATCGGTAACGATATGTATCAGGTCGGATTGGGTCAATATGGAATATATCGATGCGTCCATATCGACGGGCATATCCACGACTATATAATTGAATTCCGCGGCTATCGAACTGAGGAGGGATATCGCCGCGTCGGGGTCTATGCGCGACGACGGGCCGCAGGCGGCGTTAAGCAGGAATACGCCCCCGGCCTCATACTTGACTATCTTGTCCTTCACGTCCTCATAACTGAGTATGCCGGACTCCATGCCGACGCACGGAAGTTCGCCCTCCATGCGCAGCATCGACGAGCATTCCCTGCCCGTCGCGCTCATGTCTATCAGCATTACTTTCTTGCGCGTCTCGTAAGCGAGCGCTATAGCGAGGTTCACCGAATACATCGTCCTTCCGGTCTTCTTCGCGAGCCCGTAGACCGATATTATCGTGGATTCGAATACGGCCTTCGCCTTGGATTCCTTCCTCTTCAGGCGGCGCGAGAGCGACTCGCTTAGTTTCAGCGCGAGCTGGGGGACCTCGTTGAGCAGCAGGTCGAAATCCTTCTTGTCTATCCTGAGGACTACGGAGTCGTTGACCATCTGCACGGAAGCGGAATGGGGCTCGTTGGTCAGCAGGGACACGATCCCGACATAGTCGCCCCTGTGCAGGAATATGAGGGTCTTCTCTTAGCCTGAAGGCGTCTTTACGAACACTTTTGCGCGGCCGGAGACTATGCAATAAAAAGATTCCGACGGATGGCCTTCCCGGTACAGGATATGGCCCCTCCTGTACTCCGCTATGTAGCAGCGCTCCTCAATGAGCTTCTGCGCCACCTGCGGAAGGTCCGAAAAAAGCGGTATCTTCCTGATTACCGCAGCTCTGTCTAAATTGCTTACGTTGGCAGGGTTCATCAGCTGTATTATATAGGCTATAAAACAAAATGGCAAGCGCGATAACGCTTGCCTGCTCGCTGCTTGCGCAGCTCGCAAAAACAGGCCGGCGGCCTTCAAACCCTTCCTTGCTGCTTGCTGCGATACTGCCGCTTGTTCCCTGGTTCTATTCCAGCCGCCGGCGAAATCCTGTGTCGACCGATGAAGGGAGGCAACCTACGCCTTTGACCTTTTCTCCGGTTTCGGTAACCCCGCCGCCCTGCCGTGCCACCTGGAATGGCCTCGGTTTAGGCCCGAAGTTTTGCGTCACGCCCTTTCGGCCCTGATAGGGGTCGGCGCGCTTTGGGTATTTCGCGCCGAGCGTCAGGTCCGGCCGACGGCCAGACCGCCCTTTCGGTCAATTAGAGTATGCCACATGAAAGCCGAAATTCAAGGGGCCGTGTCCGATTCTTCTCTCCTAGACCTGTAATAGGCCTCCCTGTTGCGGAGGGCCTCCGCGCAGTCCGGGTCCGCCTGTATCGCTTTTTCAAAATCGATAATGGCCTCCTCGTCCCTGCCCATATTGCCTAGGCTTGCGCCGCGGTTCGAGTACGCCTCGGCATAATCGGGCTTCAGTCTTATCGCCTCGCTGAAGTCCATGATCGACCTTTCATAATCCCCGATACCGCTGTATACGAGCCCGCGGTTATAATACGGCTTATACGAACCGGGGCTCAACATTATCGCGGTCGAGTAATCTTCCAGGGCTTTTCCAGCCTGCCCCATCGCCGCGTAAAGGATACCCCTGTTCGTGTATATGTCGCTGAGGTACGGGTCGTACTCTAGCGCTTTGTTATAGTCCCGCATCGCTTCGTCTATCCGCCCGGCGTTCGCATGGCCTACCCCGCGCCCGAAATAGGCCTCCGTGCTCGGATAGCGCTTCAGCGCGTCGTTCCACAGGGAGATGTCGTCCTTCCATACAAAACACCTCTGCCATGTCAAAAACGACAGGAAGCATATCGCCGACGCGGTAACCGCCGATACCATGAATTTGGGCGCGGCTCCCCTGCGGCCCAGGAAACAAAGGCCTTCGGCGATGGCGTAAAACAATCCTATGTACGCGATATAAACATAACGGTCGGCGGCTATCGCCCTGCCGAGAGGGATAAACTTCAGCACAGGCAATAAAATTACGAGGAAAAAGAGCGCGCCGAAGACCGCTTTCCTCGTATACCTTGCCGATACGATGACGGCCGCCGCGGCCGCCAGCAATAACGGCAACGAGGCAAGGAACATCCCCGTTATGGCATCCCCGGCGCCTGCCGGATACGGATAGAACGCGGAAAGGCCCGACGGGAAAACGAGTTTCTTCAGGTAAAACCCGAGGCCGTATGCCGCCACCATCGCGTTCTTCGCCGGGCCGAAATATGCCTGGCCAAGGGCCCCGCTCCCGTGCTGCGCGAAATAACCCGCCGCGCCGATGATGCACGCTATCGCGAAAAACGGCGCCTTCTCCAGCAGGACTTTGCCGTCTATCTTCCTGCGCCGCAGGTAGTCGACGAGCAGCAATACCGCGGGCATCGTGACGGCCATCGTCTTCGAAAGCATGGACAAAAGGAAAAGGCACAGCGAAAGGCAATACAATCCCTTCTTCCCGGTTTTTTCGGTGTAATAAAGGTAAGCTATCAGGGACGAGATGAAGAAGAACGAATAGAGCACGTCCTTGCGTTCGGCGACCCAGGCGACGGATTCGACATGCATCGGGTGTATGCCGAATAACAGCGCCGTTATCACCGAGACCGCCGCGCTCCTGCTTACCAGGTATATGAACCAGAAGACGAGGACGGAATTCAGCAGGTGCAGCGCAAGGTTTGTCGCGTGGAACACGAACGGGTCGCCGAGCCCCGCGAGGCGGTATTCCACGGCGTAAGAGACCAGCGTGAGCGGGTTATAGTTGCTGTTATCCGCGGTCGAGAATATGCGGATAATTCCGCGCGGCGAGATGTCGCGTATAAGCTTGTTCTCAGTGACGAGGTGGTTGTCGTCCCATTGCGTAAAACCGTTCCCGAGGCACGGGTAAAAGGATATAAATGTCACAAGGAGGACCGTAAGCAGGGCTGCGGGAATTACGTATCTTTTCATATCCGCCGATTATGTGTACCCGAGGATCTTGAGCGCCTGGGGGTCCTTGCGCCAGTTCTCGTGGACCTTGACCCAGAGCTCTATGTAGACGTGCCTTCCGATCAGTTTCTGGATGTCCCTTCTCGCGGCTTCGCCGATATACTTGAGCATCTGCCCCCTGCGCCCGACTATTATCTTCTTCTGCGACTGGCGCTCTACGTATATCGTCGCCCTGATGAACGTCACCTTCTTCGGCCTCTCGGCGAACTCCTCGATGAGCACCGCTATCGAATGCGGGACCTCCTCGTGCGTCAGCTCGAGCGCCTTCTCGCGCACTATCTCGCCGGCCATGAACCTCTCGGTCCTGTCGGTGAACTGGCTGTCCGGGAACAGTTTCGGCCCGTAAGGCAGGTACTTTATGGCCATCGCCAATACCGCGTCCATGTTGTCGCCGGTCAGCGCCGAGGTCGGTATCAGCTCCTTGAAATCGTAAAGCTTCGCGGCTTCCTCTATGAGCGGAAGCGCGAGCGATTTGCTCTTGAGGTCGACTTTGTTTATAAGCAGCAGCGCGGGCTTGCCGGCCTCTTTCACGAGCTTGAATATCAGCTTGTCCTCGTCGGTGATCCCCCTGGTCATGTCTATGATGAATATGACGAGGTCGACCTCGAGCAGCGAGTCCTTCGCGGCCTTCGTTATATACTTTCCGAGCAGGTTCTTCGGCTTATGTATGCCGGGCGTATCCACGAAGACGACCTGCGCGTCCTCGTTCGTCAGTATGCCCTGTATCCTGTTGCGCGTCGTCTCCGGCTTCTCGGTGACTATCGCGACCTTTTCGCCGACGAGGCGGTTGAGCACCGTCGACTTGCCGACGTTGGGCCTCCCGACTATCGCGACGAAACCGGACTTCATCTTCTTCTCTTCCGCCATGTCAGTAAAGTTCCCCCGCCTTAAGTTCTTTCATCCAGCGTTTCTCGAGCTCTTTCGTCGTGACATACAGTTTCTTCTTCGCGACTTCCTCGAACGTCATCCCGGTGCCCAGTAATTTAAGCATCTCCCTTATCGTGTACTTATTGTACCTTTTCATCAGGTATTTTACGAGCGAATACGCCTCCTGCGTCGCGAGGTGATACTGCGTCTCGTCGGTGGAGGAGCTTATGACCTCCTCGAGCCGGACAAAAGGCAGCAGGATGTCGTTTTTGACCGCGTTCTTAAGGATCGTCAGGTTCCTGTTCGAGTATTTGAAGCCCTCATAATACGCGAGGCCCTCGTGCAGCCAGTCCGGCGCCTTGCCAAGCGACAGGTCGTTGACCAGCAGGTGCGTATACTCATGCCAGACTATGCCGCGCTTCTCATTGTCCGGAAGCCCGGAACCCACGAACGGCAGGCGTATCTTCCCGTCATAAATGCCGCTCGCGCCCTTTTTCCAGTCGCGGATCGCGTCAAAATCGTCCTGGTCGTAAAGGATCACCGTTATCTTATATTGCGGGCGGAGGCCGAACTCCTGGCCCAATATCCTATAGGCCTCCTGCAGGTAATAACGCACATTATAACTGGTCCGCGCGCCCTCCTTCGCGTACCTTATGTCGAATTGGTCCATGCCGGACGAGCGGTACTCCTTCTCGACCTTATACTCCGTCTCGGCCTTGCCTATCCTCTTCTTCAGCTCTTCGGCGTATTTGAAATCCGGGTTTATGTCGAGGATCTTCTGCCAGAGCGCCTTCGCCTCGTCGAGCTTCTGCGAATTATACTTTATCTCGCCGAGCACGAAAAGCGCGGTGATATTCTTCCCGTCATATTTCAGGGCCTGCTGCGCGTATTGCCCGGCGAGGTCGAGGTTGCGCCGCTCGAGCTCTGTCTCCGATTGGCCCGCGTAAGCGACCGCGAGGTTCTTCTCGACGGTCCTGTTGCCCTTGTTCAGTTTAAGCGCCTGTTCGAGGTAGGATATCGCGGCCTTATACGCGCCCTTATTGTAAGCGTCCACGCCCATCTGGTTATACGCCGCTGCGGCAGCGGGATCTTCCCTTACCGTAATGGCTTCGCAGGCGGGCTGCGCGGCAAGTGCAGCGAACACAAGGATTTTGAGTATTACGCGTTTCATGTTATAATCAGTATACCTTAACCCGAAAGACATGTCCACATGAGCGTAAAATCCCTTAGCAAGCTTGTCAAGATAATGGCCCGTTTGCGGGCGAAGAACGGCTGCCCGTGGGACAGGGCGCAGACGCACGCCTCCCTTAAGAAGCACATAATCGAGGAGGCGTATGAGCTCTGCGACGCGATCGACTCGAAAGATCCCGAAAAACTGAAGGATGAACTCGGTGATTTCCTCTTCCAGGTCATATTCCAGGCACAGATAGCGAAAGAACGCGGCGCGTTCGACATGGGTGACGTGCTTCGCACGTCTACCCTAAAGATGCTTCACCGCCATCCGCATGTCTTCGGCAAGCACAAAGCCAAAGACCCCGACGACGCGTACAGGCACTGGCAGGCGCGTAAGGAAACGGAAAAGAACTACAAAGACCGCAAGAGCATACTCGACGGCGTCCCGAAGACCCTTCCTGCACTGATAAAAGCCCAGAAGATCTCAAGGCGCGCCGCGACACAGGGATTCGACTGGCCCGACGTCAAGTTCGTTGTGGATAAGGTCCATGAAGAGTTGGAAGAAGTCAAGGCGGAATTAAAAAGCGGCAACAAACGCCGCCTCGCCGAGGAGATCGGCGACCTGCTGTTCGCGGTAGTGATACTCGCCCGCTTCGGCGGCATCGACGCCGAGGAGTCCCTGCACAACGCGACAAAGAAATTCGCGAAACGCTTCGGAAATATCGAGCGCGCCGTCAAGAAGCGCGGCAGGAAGATCAATGAATGCGGGTTCGAGGAACTCTACCGCCTCTGGCGCTCTAACAGGTAGGACCTATCAGTTCTTTTACGGCGTTCCTCTTTATCTTTCTCGTCGAGGTCTTAGGCAGCTCATCGAAATACAGCATGAAATCCGATATCTTCTTGTATTCCGCAAGGTTGCTGCTTAAGCGGCTTACTTCGGACCCCACTTTCTTCCTGATGAGCTCCTTATCCTTCTTCCCGGCGCCTTCAAACCGTTCGAGATTCGGGACTATCACTGCAAAAACTTCTTCGGTACCGGCCTTCAGCCCTTCCGTCGCTTTCTTGCCGAGGACGCATATTTCTTTTATGTACGAGCTTGCCGACATTACCTCTTCTATCTCTTCCGGGAATACCTTCTTGCCGCCTCCGAGGACTATCAGGTTCCTGATGCGGCCTGTGATGTACAAGAACCCGTCCTTATCGAACTTTCCGATATCGCCCGTATGCAGCCAGCCGTCCTTAATCATCTCGGCGGTCTTCTCCGGGTTCCTGTAATACCCTTTCATCACATGGTCTCCGCGCGTGACTATCTCGCCCTCTTCGCCGAATGTCCCGTCCGGCTTCATCAGCTTGACCTCGACGCCGGGTATCGGTTTCCCGACGGAGCCGTATTTTAATTCCTTGAAGGTATTGACCGCGATGACCGGCGATGTCTCGGTCAGCCCGTAGCCCTGCAGTATGGTAAATCCCATCGCGTTAAAATCCATCTCTACGATCAGGTCAAGCGGCGCCCCGCCCGAAACGAAACACCTCAGGCGCCTGCCGAACTGGCCGTGTATCTTCGAGAATATGGCTTTTCCCGGTTTCATATTAAACTTCAGGAGGAACCTGCAAAGGTGCAGGCACATGAAGAAGGACTGCCTTTGGATGAACGGCAGTGATTGCGCCTTCTTGATTATGCCGTCGTGGAACATCTTCAGCACGAGCGGCACGGTTATCATGACCGTCGTGCGCGTCTCGTTCATCAGCGCTATGATGTTCGCCGGCTTTAAGCTGTCGCAATATGTGATCGTGGCGCCGACGTAAAGCGGCGAGAGGAAACCGCCGGTAAGTTCCAGCATATGGTTAAGCGGCAGCATCGAAAGGAAGTTGTCCGCCTCGGTATAATGGACGAGCCGGTTGAGCTCCTTCGCCTGGAACATCAGGTTCCTGTATGTCAGCTCCACACCCTTCGCCACTCCCGTCGTGCCGGATGTATAGACAATGACGGCGGTATCTTCGGCGGCAAGCGGAAGGTATTTCGCGTCGCCTGCTTTCATCTTGAGGTCTTTGATCTTTATGATGTCATCGCGCGCGGAATCGTCGAGCAGGAACACCTGCTTCAGGGCCGTGAGTCTCGGCCTTATGTTGTCGATTTCCGAAAGGTACTTCTCCGAGACGAAGACGAACTTCGCGCCGCTGTCGTTCAGGATGAACTCTATCTCTTTTTCGCTGAGTTTTGCGTCTATCGGCACTACTACGCCGCCGCATGAGATTATCCCGAATAGCGCGATGCCCCATTCCGGGCGCGATTCCGACAGTATTGCGGCGCGGTCGCCTTTTTCGATGCCGAGTTTCAGAAGCGTCGAGGAGATATCGACAGTGCGCTCTCCGAGCGGGACGTACGAGAGCGCGTTCCATCCGTCCTTCGTCTTTATCTGCAGGGCGGTCTTCGAGAACCACCTTTTGTTTATCGACTCCATTATCTCGTGTATGGACAGGTTGTCGAAATTCGGGTTTTCCATTTACTTTACCTCTTTGTGCCTTTCTTTTGCCGACTCCGCCGGCACGCCGTAGAAGAGCTCTCCGTGCCCGACCTTCGTGTCCTTGAGCAGCACGGCGCCGGCCGCGACCATCGCGCGGTCGCCGATCTCTACACCGGGGAGTATCACGGAGTTGAGCCCGATGACCGCGTCGCTGCCGATCTTTACCTTACGCAACTTGAGGCGGCCCCTCTCGAAAGAATGGCATATCACGGTCGAATTGCCGCCGATGACGGAACGGTCTCCTATCTCGAGGAGCGATATGTCGGCGACGTTCTTCGAGTTTATCTGGACGTTCTTGCCCATCTTTGCTCCCATGAGCCTGTAAAGCAGGTTGCAGAAGGGCGTCAGCAGTATAAAATCCATGAACGTGACGGAGACGAGCAGGAAGAGCGAATTGACGAAAGCCCATTTGAACGCGCCGGCCGACGGTATCGGATAATCGCCCTCCTTAAGCCGCAGGTTCAGCACGGTCCTTATCCCCCCTACGAGGAATATCAGCGTTAGCCCGTAAAGGAAATACCCGGCTGCTATCGATATGCAGATGACAATAAGTCCCGGGACAAGCCCGAGCCCCGACGCGGGTTCGACCGTATGCAGTACCAGGTTTACGCCAGGATAGAGAGACAACCCGATCAATACCGCGCCCATCGCGTAAAGCGCGAGCGTGAATACCAGCTGCATTATCGTCATGATAAGCCACTTCATCTCTTGTCTCCTTTTATAGCGTCCTGCCGAACCAGCCGGTGACGAGTTCCGTTATCCTTTCCGGATATTGCTCTATGAGCCGTTCCGCGTGCAGCCCGTCGTTGAATATCTCGAGCTTCTTCTCGTATACGGTCGCGGAATTGAAGAGCTTCTTCGAATGGTAGTCCTTTATGACCCAGTCCTTCGCGCCATGTATGAACATGATCGCGGCATCCTTTATGGAAGAGACGCGGTCTATCGGCTTGTCCTTCTCCATGAACACGTGGTCGACCTTCGCGCCCTTGCCTTCCCACCTGCATTCCATGTTCGCCTTCAGGTCCGAGAACATCTCCGGCTCCCAGAAATGGTAATTTATGTCCCAGAAGCTGTACGGCGCGCTGACAAGGACCATGCTTTTTATCTCCGGCCTGTCGGGCGCGACGATGAGCGAGACCGCGGCGCCGAGCGAGAACGCGAGTATCCCGGTCTTCCTGTATCCGAAACCGGCCGTATAATCGAGGACCGCTTTTAGGTCGAGCGGCTCATTCGCGGTCCAGCTGAATTTCCCGCCGCTGTCCCCGTGCCCGCGGAAATCGAATATTACGACATCGTAGGAACCGGACACTATATCTATCGCCTTCCTTATCCCGCCGTTCTTCTTGCTGTTGAAGAACCCAGGGCAGATCACGACTACCGAGTCATGCCCGTTCCTGAAATGCTCGTAGGCTATCCCTACCCCGTCGCTCGTGATGAGCTTCTTCGAAACCGCGGTGCCCTTCATTTTTCCTTGCCTATGTTGTACTTGTTATACAAAAACGACGTCACCATGAATATGGCGCCGAGGGCCATGAAACTTATTATCTTATAGATGACCGCCACGTGCGCCATGTCCACGATGATTATCCTCGCTAGCGTAATACCGAAAATGGCAAAACCTCCTATCCTCGAGGCCTTGTCTTTCGCCGCGAAACCTAGCGCGAACATTGCCGCTCCTTCCAAGCCCAAAGCCAGGCTGATGAGGTTCCTTTCGACGTTATCGAATATGACAAAGGTCGACGCCAGCGCGACGATGACAAATACGGCCGTAGGCGCCGCCTTTTCTATCTCGGATATCTCATTCCTGTTTTTAAGGCCTCTATAAGACAGGTAGACGAAGGCCATCATCGCCGCCTCAACCGCAAAAACCGCCCAGTTCGCCGCGTCGAATACCCTGCCCCCTCCCACGAAGACCATTCGGAAGGATACCATCAAAAGCAATACGAGCGAATAGGCCCGGAAATACGCGTCCTTGAAAATGCGTCCGGCAATGAACAGGGCCGCCATTTCGGACGCCAGCGCGAGGGTCAGCCAGCGCAGCGGAACGACATACCAGAGGAAGAACGTGAGATACGCGGTCCCAAGCGCCGAGTACGCCTTTATCAGCGGATACTCTCCGCCGAAGCTTTCCTCTCGTTTCATGTGCCTGTTGAGGCAGTCGCACAGGTACATCGCCGCCATCCCGGCGAACGCGATAAGCCTGCTGTCCGCCCAGCACGCCCTCATGAACAGCGCCGCAGCGCTTGCCAGCGCGATCATCCTGACCGGCCTCATCCCGTAACGCAGCCCTATGAACAGGAACGCCGGCACCTGGACTATTAGCCAGATAAAATTATTGCCGGCGCCGATAAAGAATAATGCGATCGAGGCGACGATGACGAGAATATACGAAAAGGCGCGCAGCGCATTGTCCTTCATCAGGCAGGCAGCCAGCGCAAGCGCGAACACCTCCTCGAAGAGCGCCGTGCCGAGCCATGCCCCGGGGACCCTGTTCCATAAGAGCGTCGTCAGGTATATGGTGCCGAACAGCGAATACGCGTTCACGAGGAACTTCTCCCCCCGGAACGCGGCGTCTTCTTTGATCATCCTGGACACGAATACGCTCACGAAAGACGACAGCGCCCCTATCAGCAACACAAGGTCTTTCGATATCGCGAAGTCGAGGGTCGCGACCCTGAAAAAGACGACCGCGGAGAGCAGCAGCGCGAATATCCTGAATGCCTTTTTTCCGAAACGCTGCCCGATATAGATAATGCACGGCAGTTCCACCAACCATATTATCGTCGTGCTGAGCGGGACCGCCATGAGCGGTATCGAGAACGTCACGAGCGACAGCGCTATCAGCGTATTCACCGTAGACATGATGCTGTTCTTCGCGCGGGACGATATGAACGCCAGCGCGGCGTATACTATGCCGAGCCCGAGGACAAATGGGAATTTCCATTCCGGGTATTCGACGTATATCCGGGAATATGCCAGCACGAAGAATGGCAGGAAGTTGGAGAAATTCGCCACCGCCAGCTGCCTCTCCTCTTTTTCTCCGGGTTTCCTTATCATGTATATCGAGACCGTGAATACGAGCCAGTAAAGGAATACGAACCCGTTATTCAGCCAGAACTGCACCTGGCTGACGTCGAATTGCCCGATGGGGACATACGACAGCTTGACCTGTTTTACCACCCAAAATATATGCGTAAGGTAGGTCAGCGCTATCCCGATGAATATCATCCTGAGCCAGCGCATCTTATACACGAGGACCACGGATATGACCGCGAGCATGAGGCAGCTCGCGAGCGTAAAATAATTTATGTCTCCCATCGTGGCCGTGAAATAGCCTACGAACAGCGCGACGGACGACAGCTCCTGGGACTTATACCTTAACGAACGAAGCAGCATCGCCACCGCGACGACGGCGAGCAGGACGAGGTCGAGAAGCTGGCTCTGAATTATGCGCGACGCCGGGAAATGGTACATAGCGTACGTCGTAAAATACGCTATCGCCCACGCGCCGCCCAGCAGGGTGCGCCCGTAATACAGGTACTTCTCCTTCTTCTCCAGTTTGAAGCCGGTGAAGAACAGCGCCGCCGCGACAAGGTAACCGGTAAGTATCTTCACGAACGGGCCGAAATACTTGAACGTATAGCTTACAAGGAACGCGACGCCCATCGCGAGCACCAAAATGCCGATGCGGTTGAGCCAGTAGCGGCCCATCTTCTGCTCAAGATCGTGGCCGGGCACAGGAACGGGTTTCGGCCGGATCTCCTGATGTGCCACCGGCCGCGGCGTCTCGGCAATGACGGGCTTTATCTCGGGCTGTGCCGCTTCCTTTGGCGCGGCCTGCCTGGCGGCGTTCTCGATGCGCCATACGCGCCTTTCGAGGTCCGATATTCTCGCGTCGAACCCGGATGGGTCTTCTTTTGCTCCGCCGGGCTTAGGCATTATCGCTATAATGAGGAGCGCGAGCGGCCCCAACGGTATTGCCAGCAGGAACCACAGGATGGCGCTGCGCTTCTTGTTGCCTGCTATGATAGGGGACGCAATGATGGACGCCACCCACAACACCGGGAAAAACTCAAATAACCTGAAAAAGTCACAAAGATACATCTTCCGCCCTCCTTAGGCCCCTCTCGAGCCTGTCCAGTATCTCGACGAGGCCCTTCTTGTCCTTCTCGTCAAGGAACCACACGAGTTTTTTTACGGTTTCGAAATATCTGGCTTCGACCTTATCTATGAGGTCAAGCCCTTTCTTTGTTATGGATATATATTTTATCCTGCGGTCATCGGCGCTGCCTTCCCTCTTGGCCATGCCGATCTTCTCCAGCCTGTCGAGGATGCCCGTTATATTAGAGCGGGAGACGACCCTGTTTATCCCGAGGTCGCTCTGGGCCAGTTTTCTTTTGGAATATTTCAGTATCACGAGGATATCGTACTGGGCGGTCGTCACGCCGAACTTCGCGAAGAACCTGTCGGCGGCCTTTATTATCGCCTCAGAGACATTAACCAACCTGCGCACGCTGTCGTTGTTCAACCTGTCGAGGTCTGTGGCCATTTTATTCTCCAATATATGTTATCTTACTAACAGTATATATCATAACTGTTATGCTGTCAAGTATTATTTAAAAATAAAACGGCCTATCTGTTTCGGGAGAGCTTGTTCCTTACGGCTTTATCCAGCTCTACGACGATGATGACGGTCAGCGAGACCAGCGCGATGCGCCCCCACTCCGCCGCCGTGAGCGGGACTGTCCTGAAGACCCATTGCGCCGCCGGCACGTATATGACGGCGAGCTGCGCGAAGAAGGCGGCTATCATGCTATAGAAGAGGAACGGGTTGCCCAATAACGGCATTTTGAATACCGAGATGGTTTCGGACCGCGAGTTCCACGCCTGGAAGAACTGGAAGAAGACCATCGTAGTGACGGCCGTGGTCCTCGCGTTGGCGGTATCCCCGCCGTCATTCAGCGCGGCCAGGTAATTATAGACCACGCCGGCCGATATCAATACGCCGACAAGGATGCTGCGTTCAAGCATGAGCCGGGACATTATCCCCTCTTTAGTCGGGCGCGGCTTCCTTTTGATTATATCCTTCTCTCCGGGCTCGAAACCGAGCGCGACATCCTGCAGGCCGTTCGTCACAAGGTTGATCCACAGAAGCTGCGCCGGAAGGTACGGCGCCGGCAGCCCGAGGAACATCGTTATTCCTATGGATATCAACGCGGCGAAACCTGTCGGGATAAGGAACACGACGACCTTGCGCAGGTTGTCAAAGACGATCCTGCCTTCCTCTACCGCGCTGAATATGCTCGCGAAATTATCATCTACAACGACCATGTCGGCGGCTTCTTTCGCTACATCGGTCCCGGAACGGCCCATCGCGACGCCTATGTGCGCGGCCTTGAGGGCGGGCGCGTCGTTCACTCCGTCGCCGGTGACCGCGACTATCTCGCCCCTCTTCATAAGCTGCTGGACTATCCTGAGTTTATGCTCCGGCGCGACCCTCGCGAATATCGATACGTCTTCCACCCTTTCGTAGAGCTCGGCGTCGCCCATCGTCTCGAGCTCCCTGCCGGTTATGACCTTGGAGCCGTCTTCGGATATCCCTATCTGCCTTCCTATCGCCCCGGCAGTCGCGGCATGGTCGCCGGTTATCATGATGACCCTTATCCCC